>Ga0316204_10000141_pt1 | contig 301720 bp, 286 predicted proteins | sample 6monrhotite_MG_2_FD_205661 | JGI IMG/M metagenome (GOLD analysis project Ga0316204, IMG submission 205661) | Microbial mat bacterial communities from mineral coupon in-situ incubated in ocean water Damariscotta River, Maine, United States -... | ecosystem: Environmental > Aquatic > Marine >... | reverse complement strand
TGTTGACGTGTTCTCGTTATATTGAACTGAATCCAGTGAGAGCGGGGATGGTGGAGTATCCATCAGATTATCCATGGTCCAGTTATGGGTGTAATGCAACTGGAGAAGCCAACCGTTTAGTTTCTGCCCATGACCTATATTTGGCTCTTGGCGCGAACCAGCAAGAGCGTTGCGAAATTTACAGGGGTTTGTTTAACAGTCATATTGAAGCTCGTGAACTTGATGAAATCAGGAATGCGACAAACAAATCCTGGGTTTTGGGCACAAGTCGATTTAAAGACCGGATTGAAGCGTTGACGGCGAGGCAGGCAAAGCCGAAAGGGAGGGGTGGTGACAGGAAATCGAAGAAGTATCGTGAAAGAAGTAAAATCAATCGAGTCTGACCCTATTGATTCCAATATGAATTAAAACATGGATATTATTTTGTGGATTCTGGTGGGTTCGAAAAATCAATTCATTATGAAAAATCAGGTCCTGTTATTGATGGAATGATTGTCGGTTATGCTTTTAATGATAGATATATTGTTGCTTTGAGACAGCCGCGAGGAGTGGTTAGGGAAAAGAATGGTTTAAGGTCGCATTTAGAGAATAAATGTGAGTACTGGATGATAGATACAAAAACACATGGAGTTATGGGGGTATATATCAGAGAGGAATATGCTTCGATAAGTGAAAAGGTTGGGATTCCTTTATCGGAGCTGTCTAATCCAGTTTCAATGCTTGGTCTCGGTGACCGTGCTAAATTTTGCATCGAATAGAGGTGAATCCCCCCCCCCCTTCTTTTTTTTAACAGGATGAAAAGTTCAGAGATCCCAAACAAACCATATTCGATTTTTCGAATATGCATGAAATTTTAAAGAGGGATTAATTTTATAGCTTTACAGATTCAGGTGGTTCATTGATTCTTGGGTGGAAAGTATCAAGGAGGGGTGGAATGCGTTTTAATCAATTGTTTTCCTTTGCTGTTGTTTTTGGGCTGTTTTTTTTAACGGGTTGTATTTCTGTTAAATCATATGTTGACCCTCAGTATAGCAAGGCCGAGTTTATAGATATTCAAAAGGTTGAAAACAGATATCATGTAAAAATAGTTGCTGAATTTCAACGGGATGGTGTGAGGAAAGAAGGGGTAGATAAACATTTGCAGAAAGTTTTTGAAAAAGTTTTAAGGGCATCGGATGTTTTTGTGTTGGATCAGACAGCGGAATCAGTTGTTTATATCAAGGTTAATAATATCGCTGATCTTGGGAGTGCCGCAGCAAAAGGCTTTGGGACAGGATTGACGTTTGGTCTGATGGGTTCAGAAGTTGCTGATTATTACGATATTACCATTTCGATGACCAATCAGGGCGCGACAATAACAAAAGCTTATAAACATGGGTTGTTATCAACGATCGGTAATCATAAGCCTCCTTTGCAGAATGTGGAAGCAAGTACCCCTGAAGTTGCTTTTATGAAGGTGGTCGAAGATGCTACCCTGAACTTTATTAAAGAGATGCAGGATTCTGGAAAACTGTCATTTTTCCCTTACAGATTGGAGTTAACGGTGCCACTGGAGCGGACTGGAGCAGGCTAAGGATGATTGTGGCATAGAAACTCTAAATTAATCAGAGTTTTCTTAACGAGAGATGAAAGTTCTGAGCTTAAATTTCAAATGCTAGCACTTTTTTCACAAAACAAGGGCGATATGGCTATGTCGAATGCTGTTTCTTCATCATAGGTGATGAAGGCCTGATAAATTGATTTTCGATCACCCCTATTCTCTGATTTGTGGAGCGATGGTCCCAATACTATAAATTTATAAGAACTGTTGTAATCAATGGGGTCAGATTAAAGCTCCCCCAAAATACTGGATACTAAATTGTATTATAGTGTGCACGCTCAAAATTTAAAGGTGATTGGTGAATTCAAGTCGCAAGTGCACTACGTTTAAATGCAAACCATTGAGCATTATTGTTTTATGCAACGGTTAATAAAATGGGTTTACCTTTGGTGATCACCATGGTGTGTTCATATTGTGCAGAGAGATTGCCTTCTGCGCCTACCAGCGTCCACCCATCATCCAACTGATTCACCATTCGGCTCCTGGTTGAAAGGAAGGGTTCAATGGTGATCACCATGCCATCTGTAAGCAGTCGTTTATCATTCGGGTCGTAATATGAAGCGATCTCTTTGGGCTCTTCATGCAATGCCCGGCCAACACCGTGGCTGGCTAAATTTTCGATGACTTTAAATCCTTTGGTTTTTGCGACTTTTTCGATGGCTCTACCAATGCCGTTGAGCGGCATGCCAACCCGTGCTTTGTTCGCAGCACTGCTGAGCGCCAGCTTTGTGGCATAACACAGACGTTTTTTCTGTGGTGTGGTGGGGGGTACAATGAATGTGCCTCCTGTATCAGCGAAATAGCCATGTCGTTCTGCTGATACATCAATATTTACCACATCACCGGGCTGAATCACCTTGTCACCGGGGATGCCGTGCGCAGCCTCCTCATTCACGCTGATACAGGTGTAACCGGGAAAATTGTACGTAATCTTTGGTGCTGACTGCACGTTATACGACTCAAAGAGCGCTTCACCGATGCCGTCCAGCTCTTTTGTGGTCATGCCCGGCTCGGTGCGCTGCATCATCTCTTGAAGAATGCGTGCAACGATCCGGCCAATCACCTTGAGTTCTTGAAAATCATGATCAGATTCTATGGTCATGCCTTTAGTCCTTTATCTCTATAATCTTGCTGAAACATATGTATTGTAATGCTTTCCAGCAATTTTGCTAAGGATATTCTGAAAAACTATGTACATGATTTTGGCAGTCATGGATGGTCGGCATGGACACATCTGGCTTTTTCAGGGTATCGCTAACAATTTAGAATAGCATTTTTAGGGCCATTTTATCTCTACAGAGCGTAGGAGAAGAGTGATAACCATGAGAGTGTTGAATCAAGCCCGGTTTTATGGGCAGATTTTAAGTATGAATGGATGAATGAATCGTTGCTATATTGCCAATAGCACTCGGGCCGATAGAGTGCCAGCCCGTTTCGACGGGCAATATATTATTGTGATTTAAGAGTATGAATTGAAAGAACGTCATGAATACATTCTTGGTGAGGTGGTTAAAGCCTATCTCGATACGGGTAAAACTGTAGGTTCCCGTATGCTTTCCGAGCAAGGGGAGATTGGGCTTAGCCCTGCGTCGATTCGTAATGCGATGGCAGATCTTGAACGCATGGGTTTGCTTTGTTCACCCCATACTTCAGCGGGACGCAAACCGACAGATGATGGCATACGCTATTTTGTGGATTCATTGATGACCGTTGATAGTGAACTGGAAAAACGCCTGATTGCTTCTGCCGAATCGAATTTACATTCCGGTGTTGAATTGAATAAGGTACTTCAACAGGCTACTGAGGAGTTGACCAGTTTAACCCGCTTTGCGGGGCTGGTTTCTGTGCATGAGCCGGATTTTAAACGCATTAAAAACATTGAACTGGTTCCGATTTCATCTGAGCAGATTCTGGCTGTGATTATTTCCAGTGAAGGTGAAGTTCAAAATCGTCTGGTTCGCCGCACCGATACCATGAGTGATGATAAATTGCATGAAATCTCATCGCAAATCTCAGCACTGTTATCTCAATGTGACCTTAAAGAAGCGCGTGAACGTCTGGCCAGAGAGATTCATCAGGACCGACTGAAAATACGCCAATTGCTTGAAGAGTTGAAACAGTGGACTGAAAACCCTACAGAAGGGAAGACTGACCTGATTTTCAGTGGTCAGAGCCAGTTGCTTAAAATGCCGGAGTTTGGCGTGATTGAAACGGTCCGTTCGCTGTTTGCTGTGTTTGAAGAGAAAGAAGACCTTTTGAAACTGGTGAAAGAGGTGGAGCGATCTGAGCATGGTGTGAAGGTGTTTATCGGTCAGGAACATGCGCTGGTTGATATGGAAGAGGTCTCCGTGGTGCTCTCCCGTTATGAGGGTGAAGGCCGGATGCTGGGCACTCTGGGTGTGATTGGTCCGAAATGTATGCAGTATGATCGTGTCTTGCCGATTGTGGATTGCACAGCACGCTGGGTAAGTAAAATGTTAGGAGGAAGCCGTTGAGTAAGAAGAAAAAAGCAGAGGAAGATGTCATTGATATTTCCAAAGAGGCTGAAGCCAGTCTTGATGCGGCTAAAGCTGCTGACATCATCGAAGAGATAGAAACAGCTGTTGAGGAAGATGCACTGGCAGTTGCGCAGGCAGAAGTGGCTGAGCTGAAAGACAAGCTTCTGAGAACCCATGCGGACATGGAAAACTTACGTAAACGTACGGCCCGGGAAATTGTGGATGCACGCCAGTTTGCAGTCGAAAAGTTTTCCACAGCACTGCTTGATGTGTTTGATAATCTTGAACGTGCGTTGGAAGTTGAAGAAGGCAATGAAGCTGGATTGCGGGAAGGTGTGAAACTGACCTTTGATTCGTGGAAGGTTATGATGGATCGTTTTGAGCTTAAACGTATCGATGCTGTGGGTAAAACGTTTGATCCACATCAACATGAAGCACTTTCTCAGATGCCGAGTGATGAACCGGAAGGCACAGTCATTGCACAGCATGTGGCTGGTTATACTCTGCATGATCGATTGATCCGAGCCGCAAAAGTATTGATTTCCAGTGGTCCGGCAAGTTGATTGATCTGGCTTCGCTCGCCCCGCATTCTGTGGAGTGGCGCTAAAATGAAGCCGGAGATGTGTCGCCGAAGTGGTTTAAACAAAAGGCACCACACTTTTTTGTGAATCAAAAACACAATAGGGGTTGAAATGATCTATATAACACCCCATACAGAGATATAACAAAGATATTTATTAAGTTTAATGTAGTTTGAATTCAGGAGATTTGAGATGGGTAAAGTAATTGGTATTGACCTCGGCACGACAAACTCGTGTGTAGCTATTCTGGAAGGTGATACACGTAAAGTGATTCCGAACAGTGAAGGTGATAATACAACACCTTCGGTTGTGGCTTATACCGATGAAAGACTGGTTGGCAGCTCTGCAAAACGTCAGATGGTGACAAATCCTGATGCAACTTTTTATGCGGTGAAACGTTTGATTGGCCGTAAGTTTGATTCAGCCGAAACAAAGCATCATCACGAGCTGGTCTCTTATCCGATTGTTGCGGCGGATAATGGTGATGCCTGGGTTGAAGCCGATGGCAAGAAGATGTCTCCACAAGAGGTTTCTGCTGTTATTTTGCAGAAGATGAAAAAAACTGCTGAAGATTATCTGGGTGAGGATGTGACAGATGCTGTGATTACAGTGCCTGCATATTTCAATGATTCTCAACGTCAGGCGACCAAGGATGCAGGTGCAATCGCCGGATTGAATGTTCTGCGTATTGTGAACGAACCAACCGCAGCAGCATTGGCCTATGGTCTGGATAAAACGGATGAAAATCATCTGATCGCCGTTTATGATCTGGGTGGTGGTACCTTTGATGTCTCTATCCTTGAGATTGGAGATGGTGTGTTTGAAGTGAAAGCGACCAATGGTGATACCTTCCTTGGTGGTGAAGATTTTGATCAGGTGCTGATCAATTATCTGGCAGATGAATTCAAAAAAGAAAATGGTGTTGATCTTCGTACAGACAAGCTGGCTTTGCAGCGTCTGAAAGAAGCAGCAGAAAAAGCAAAAATTGAGCTTTCTTCTTCTCAGCAGACGGAAGTGAACCTTCCATTTATCACTGCGGATGCATCAGGCCCGAAACATCTTCTTATCAAGTTGACACGTGCGAAGTTTGAAAGCCTTGTGAGTGACCTGGTTGAGAAATCTCTTAAACCATGTGCTCAGGCATTGAAAGATGCTGGTGTGAAAGCTTCTGATGTCCATGAAGTGGTTCTGGTTGGTGGCCAGACCCGTATGCCATTGGTACAGCAGAAAGTTGAGGCGTTTTTCGGAAAAGAGCCGCATAAAGGTGTGAATCCTGATGAAGTGGTTGCGATTGGTGCAGCGATTCAGGGTGGTATTCTTGCAGGAGATGTAACAGACGTATTGTTGCTGGATGTAACACCGCTTTCATTGGGTATTGAAGTGGAAGGTGGCCTTTTTAATAAAATTATTGAAAAGAACACAACCATCCCAACCAAGAAGAGCCAGACTTACACAACAGCGGCGGATAATCAGACAGCTGTGACGATTAAAGTGGCACAGGGTGAGCGTGAGATTTTCTCTGCCAATAAACAGCTTGGTTTGTTTAATCTGGAAGGTGTTGCTCCGGCTCCCCGTGGTATGCCTCAGATTGAAGTGACATTCGATATTGATGCCAATGGTATTATGCATGTGCATGCCAAGGATAAAGGCACCGGTAAAGAGACTTCAATTCGTATTGAATCAGGCTCAGGTCTTTCTGAAGATGAAATCAAGCAGATGCAGCAGGATGCTGAAGCCAATGCTGAATCTGATAAAGCGCAAAAAGAGAAAATTGAAGCACATAATCGTGCAAGTCAGCTGGTTTATTCCACAGAGAAGTCTTTGAAAGAACATGGAGATGCGGTGGATGAAGAGACTCGCAAAGGTATCGAAGAAGCACTGGAAGGCTTGAAAAAAGAGCTTGAAGGTGATGATGTTGATGCCATTAAGAAAGCCGAAGAGAACCTGGCTGAAAAGTCTCAGAAGCTGGGCGAAGTGATCTATCAGAAGATGCAGGCTGAGTCCGAAGCTGCAGGCGGTGCAGATGCTTCTGCCAATACTTCTGCGGATGGCTCTGCCGATGCTTCAGATGCATCTTCATCAAGCAAAGCGGGTGACGATGTGGTTGATGCTGAAGTGGTGGATGAAGGCGATAAAAAATAGTTGTTCATATGGCAATAAGGCTACGAATAGCCTTATTTCTTTAAGAAATGGCTTTAAGGAAAGTAAACATGTTGTTTTGCTTTTCTTACAAATCAGTGGTTTAAAACTACGGATTTGGGCACTGATCTATGTATGTTATAACGGTGTTGTTTGAGCGATTGGCGATAAGAAAATATTCTGAAAGGAGTAGGGAGTTAAATCCTGCTCCTTTTAGTGTTTTAAAACGGTGTTTTAAGAGATAGGGAGTCACAGTGTCAAAACGCGATTATTATGATGTATTGGGTATCGAAAAAGATGCGGATGCCAATACGATCAAACGTGCATATCGAAAAGTAGCGATGAAGTATCACCCGGATCGTAATCCTGATGATGACACCGCAGCAGAAAAATTCCGTGAAGTGACCGAGGCTTATGAAATACTCTCAGATGAGAGTAAACGCTCCCGTTATGATCGTTATGGCCATGCCGGTGTTGATGATCAGATGGGTGGTTTTGGTGCTGGCGGTTTTCAGGATTCGCATGCATACCGTGATTTTGGTGACCTTTTTGGTGATGTGTTTGGTGAAGCCTTTGGTTTTGGTGGCAGGCAGCAGGGTAACCGGGGTTCGGATCTACGTTATGACCTTTCTATTTCGCTTGAAGAGGCTGCGGATGGCCGTGAAGTTGAACTCGATATTCCCAGACATGCACATTGTGATACCTGTAATGGCTCAGGTGCCCGTCCGGGCACGCACCCTGTACCTTGTACAACCTGTGGAGGCCATGGTCAGGTTCAGATGAGTCAGGGCTTTTTTGCGGTAAGAAGAACATGCCCAAATTGTCAGGGTTCAGGTAAAAAGATTGAATCGCCATGTATCAGTTGTGGTGGTGCGGGTCGTAAGAAAGTTAATAAAAAACTGAAAGTAAAAATTCCTGCCGGCGTCTATCACGGTGCACAGGTGCGTGTTTCCGGTGAAGGTGAGGCGGGTGCTCAGGGTGGAGCAAGCGGTGATTTATACATCGTTGTTTCGCTAAAAGAACATAAGATTTTCGAACGTGATGGTGCGGATCTTCATTGCACGATGCCGATTACGTTTCCACAGGCAACATTGGGAGCTGAGGTTGAAGCGCCAACGTTAACAGGCAAGGTCAAAATCCGTATTCCTGCAAGTACTGAAGGCGGACGCGTTTTTCGTCTGCGAGGCAAAGGTGTGCCGGATGTCCGAACAGGTCATACAGGCGATCTTTATGTGCGTGTAAGTATCGCAGTACCAAAGAAGTTGAGTACAAAGCAGGAAGAGTGTTTGCGTAAATTTGCTGAAGAGGCGGGCGATGAAGTTTATCCTGAGCGTTCATCATTTCTTGGTAAGGTGAAAGATTTCTGGGATGATCTTGCTCGCGAAGTGAAATAGAGGTGATGAAGAGGCGATGATTGGGGTGAATCCATGGGCACAATGACAGAATCAGGCAATGTAAGAGTGATTGTTACCGGTGCATCCGGCCGAATGGGTCGTATGCTGGTTCGTGCCGTGACTGAAGCAAAAGGCATGCAGTTGGCCGGAGCAACCGAACGTTCAGGTTCTGAATATCTTGGCCGGGATGCTGGTGAGCTGGCAGGCAGTGAAACGCTTGCAATCACATTAACGGATCGTATTGAACATTGTGCGGAAGCAGATGTGATTATTGATTTTACTGCGCCCGAGGCCACTTTGGCACATGCACGGTTTGTAGCAGAGAAGGGTCTGCGTATGGTGATCGGAACCACAGGTTTTACAGCCATACAGTTGGCTGAACTCAAGCATATTCTTGCAGATACACCAGCGATTATGGCAGCAAATTATTCCGTTGGTGTGAATTTGGCTTTGAATTTAATCAAACAGGCGGCAGAAGTGCTTGGCCCGGATTATGATGCAGAGATTTATGAAGCACACCACAAACATAAGATGGATGCACCTTCCGGCACAGCTCTGGCAATGGGTCATGCATTAGCTGAAGGGCGTGATGTTGATCTTGAAAAGGTGGCTGTTTATGCCCGTCAGGGGATGACTGGCGCACGTGAAAAAGGTTCAATTGGTTTTGCAGTGGTGCGCGCAGGCAATATTGTAGGCGATCATAAGGCAATGTTTATTTCTGATGAAGAACGTATCGAAATCGGCCATGTGGCGGCAGATCGCATGGTGTTTGCCAAGGGTGCGGCGCGTGCAGCACGCTGGTTAAACGAACAGAAATCCGGTTGGTATGATATGCGGGATGTATTGGGATTAAGCTGACCCATCAGACAGCTTGTTCGCTCATAGGCTTCGCGAATATGATTCATTGCTACAGGCACACAGCATGCCAATCGGTTAACAACGCTTCAGTTGCTTGAAGATGTTAGAAATCATCGCGTTGTTTACATATTTATTGAGCCATAGAAATTCATAGCGTTTTTCGTATGGCGTCATACCTTCGATGCCCCTGTGAGGCTTGACGGTATTATTGAAGTTAATGAATCGCAACAAACTGGCCTGCCGCTGCCTGCGATCCGTGAATTGCTCTCTTGTGTGTCATATTCCATCACCGTTCTTATCACACGCTCGATTTTGCCATTGGTCTGGGGTCGCTTGCGGTGCGTGAACTTTTGACCACGTCCTGCATCCCTACACAATGCGACAAACGCCATATCTCCTGCCGATCAAGTGGCGTCAGCCTGATCCTTTTGTGCATCACCATGTTTACAGCCATTCCTTATCATCATTCTGTAAGCAACGCGATTAATTCCTACATGCTGTGCCTCTCTATCTGTTGTGAGGTGTTTTTTACAGAGTAACCTGATTGGTAGAAATTATGTGTAAAACATTTTGGTATCTTTTTTGCTACTTTCTTTAAGCTCTGATTTTTCAACGTCAGTCTGAATTTGGAAGCCTGTCGTTGGATCTGAAAATCATAATCACTGTCTGTGCAGTGATAAGGAAATGTGTATGCATCGTCAGGAACCTATAACCCAGAAACAGAACATTTACGGAAGCGATAAAATTCTGGCTTCGCGTACAGATCTGAAAGGCAAAATTATTTATGCGAATAAAGCCTTTTGCGATGTTGCCGGTTATAGCGAAGAAGAATTGATTGGCAAACCGCACAATATTGTGCGGCACCCGGATATGCCAGCGGCAGCATTTGCTGATTTGTGGCATACGATTCAGGCAGGAAAAACCTGGACAGGTTATGTGAAAAACCGCTGTAAAAATGGAGATTATTATTGGGTAAAAGCCAATGCCTCGGCTGATTATGATGAGCATGGAGAAATTTGCGGATACCTTTCGGTACGTACCTGTCCTAGTCAGGAAGAGGTGAATGTTTATGAACAGCTCTATCGGGATGTGCGTGAGGGCAGGGCTAAACTTCCATCAACACTGCATTACCCCTGGTATGCACGTATTAAAATTAAAACAAAGCTTCTCATTACTGCGATCTCATCTTTTTCTGCCCTCATTGTGTTGACGCTGATGGTCGGAGTTCACCTCTCGGATAATATAGAACGGGATGAGAATCGGTTGCTGGGGCTTGAGTTGATTCAGACGATTCGAAATGTGACTGAGGATATGCCCCAACATAGGGGTATGGTTTATGCTTATCTCAAGGGCGATAAAACATTGGCTGCTGAGATGACAAAATATCGTCAGAAAATCGATGATAGCTTGGCCTATTTCGAAAAGTCATTGAAAAAGAATGCTTTAAACTCTCAGTATAAAAGTCAGTCTAATGACGTTTTTCAGTCATGGGAAAATCTGTCACAAGATTGGAAAGCAATGACACCTGATCAGAGCTTTGAACAGCATACGCAGTTGATCGATAAGCTTCTTACCCTCTCTGAATACGTGGCTGACAAGTCCGCTTTGACTGCAAATGAAAGCCATAAAGACAACATGATGGCTGAAGTCGTCGCGCATCAAAGCCTTGTTCTGGCTGAAGATATTGGCCTTTTACGGGGGTTGGGTGTAGAGATCATTAATCAGAAAGGCTTTGAAGAAAAGCAACGGGATAGTGTGTTGAAGTTGTTGGTTACGGCATCGGTGGTATTGAAACAGATGAAGGAGAATATTGCTAAAATTGCCGAGATGATACCGGAAAGCCAGCAAGTGATTGTTGCTTCCGGCGATGAGATTGAAGCTGATGTAGGCGCTTTTTTGGAGATGTCCAAAGATCAGTTACTTGATAGTGAAGGTATTGATATTGATAGCAGTATCTATTTCGATGCGGGCACCTATGCTATTACTACAGGGCTTGCTGGATTTGACCTGATTGCAACTGAATTGAAAAAGTCGCTGCTGAATAATCTTTCAGTCGACACCAATCTTAGAAATATTGTTGTGGGTATATCTTTTCTGGTGATTGTGACCGTGATTGGCATGCTGATTTATGTCTTTAACTCTATTTTCAAACCGGTGGAGTCGATGCTGGCAGTGATGAGAAAGATTGTTGCCAATGATTTTTCAAGCGACCTGAAGAAAAAACAGGATGATGAAATCGGTGCTGTTTTGGATTATATGAATTCCATGCAGGCGCGTTTGATGTTTGATATTTTCAGAGGTAAAGAGGCCGCGGAGGATCGGCTGGAGCAGGATCGCTTGCAGCAGGAAATGATGCGAAAATCCGGAACCGAGTTAGCGATAGGTTTTGAATCACAGGTCGGTGTGTTGATGGGTTCTCTGAATGATGAGGCTACAATGGTGCATTCCTCTGCAGAAGAGCTTTCATCGGTAGCTGATGAACTAAGTCGGCAGGCACAGACGGCAGCAACTGGCATGAGTGAGAGTCGGGGCTATGTCAATGAGACTACGACCTCGATTGAGACGATGAACAGTTCGGTGGGCGAGGTGACGCGTCAGATTCAGGATACGTTGCAGATCTCTGCTCAGGCAGTGGAGGCTGCTGATAAAACATCAGAGACGATGCAATGTTTGCAGCAAGGTTCAGAAGAGATTGGTTCTGTGATTGCAACCATTAGCGAAATCGCGGAACAGACCAATCTGTTGGCACTTAATGCGAGTATTGAAGCAGCACGTGCCGGTGAGGCAGGGCGCGGTTTTTCGGTCGTGGCCAGTGAAGTAAAAGATTTGGCAAATCAGACATCCATCGCAACAGAACAGATTCGGAAACAGGTCGAGGATATTCAGAGTCAGAGTCAGAATGCCAACAGTGCGATTGATAAAATCGCAAAAATTATTGAGCAAATGAACCAGCATAGCCAGCAGGTAGCAGCGGCCATGGATGAACAGAGTGTTGTTTCTCAAACGATCGCAGCTGGTGCGCAGCAGGCCAATGATAGTATGCAGGGTGTGGATGAGAATGTGAGCATTGTTGCTTCTGCGTCAACCGAATTGGATGCATCTTCAGATCAAGCGTTGCTGGTTGCGAATGCGATGCTAGAGAAGGTTGAATTGGTGCAGAAGCAGGTTCAGGTGTTTGTCGATAAGTTACGTTAGTGTTTAACAGGTTTTGGTGCGTAAGTGATTTCTTTATGAATCTTCTGATGCAGGCGTAGCAGCGTTTTGAGTTCACCTACAACTCATGCTAATCGCCATCTGTATACCCGACATCTTCTCTAACTGCATTTTTATGAGCGAGAGGGGCTAGACAACAGGGCCGCCTGAGCAGCCCTGTGTTATCCAGATATTACTGGATGTTAATAGCCTTTTTTTGTGAAGGCTCTGTTTTTGGCAGGCGAATCCTGAGAATGCCATTTTCCATTTTTGCTGAGACCTTTGATGTGTCAAGAGCGACAGGTACGTTAAACGTGCGAACAAAACGGCCATAAGAGCGTTCAATGCGATGCACATCTTCATCTTTGCTCTCTTTATGGTAAGTCCGTTCACCAGAGATTGAGAGCACGCCATTTTCAACCTCAATCTTCACATCTTTTTTTTCAATGCCTGGCAACTCTGCTTCCACCAGCAGGGCATCATCAGTCTCCCGGATATCGATAGCCGGATACCAATGACCTGCTTCTGATGGTGTCAGGTCGCTATGGTCATCAAACATATGACTCAGCTGGTGATTCATGGTTTCAAGTTCCTGCCATGGTGACCAGCGTATAAGACCCATTTTTTACCTCCTTAATCAGATATTTCAATACGGGAGAGCTTTTAATGATCAAAGCCTCCTATCTATTATATAGGTCTGTTTTGCTTGCTTTACAAGCGCGTCAGATGGCTGGAATGGCGAATGAATGGGCAATAAGATGAGGCTTAAATATTTAAGATATCATGCGGATTCGATGTCGGCGACCTCATGTTTTAATACAAGTTGGGATGGGTCAGATGGATAGCATTAATTCTTGTTTAAAATGGCTTCGGCCGCTTTTAAACCATCTACTGCGGCACTGACAATACCACCTGCATAACCGGCTCCTTCTCCGGCGGGGTAAAGCCCTGCTAAATTAATTGACTGCATATCTTTTCCACGGGTCATGCGGATTGGAGAGCTGGTGCGCGATTCCATGGCAAGGATATTGGCCTGATCACTTACAAAACCTTTCATTTTACGATCAAAGGCAAACATGCCTTCGGCCAGTGATTTTGCCAGCCAGCCGGGAATAATTTCCCATAAATCGGCTGCCTCAACACCGGGTTTGAAGCGGGTCGTTGCCAGTGTGCCCGTTGGTTTTTTCTGCACATAGTCTGATATGCGCATGGCGGGAGCAGCATAAGCTTGTGTGGTCATCGCAAATGTTTTTTGTTCAAGCTCTCTCTGCATACGAATGCCACAAAGGGCATCATCTCCCAATCCGGATCGTGCAATATCTTCTGGCGTGACTTGAACCACAATACCTGAATTGGCCAGTGGACTTGAACGTTTGGCATTGCTCATACCATTGATAGCCATCATGCCTTCTTCTGTCGGTGAAGGGACAATCAGACCGCCGGGGCACATACAGAAACTGTAGATGCCACGTTGCTGCATATAAGGGTCTTTGGCCTGATGGGTCAGACTATATTCGGCTGCACCCAAAGAATCGGAATCTTTTGCAGACCCCAATTGACATTGGTTTACCCATTCCTGTGGATGCTCGGCACGCACACCGACTGCAAATTCTTTGGCCTCCATCGCAATGCCGGTGGACTGAAGATGTTCAAAGGTATCCCGCGCAGAGTGTCCAATGGCAAGAATGACTCGACTGGCAGTGATCTCTTCATGGGTTTCTGTTTCATTTTTTTCAGTAGAAGTGCACCTGACACCTGTGATGTTTCCATTCTCTGTAAGCAGCGCATCGACACGGGTTTCAAAACGATAATCAACACCACTGGCAATAAGATGTTCCCGTATGTTACGAATAATCCTGACCAGTCGATCTGTACCCAGATGCGGGTGGGCATCAATCAGGATGTTTGGATCGGCACCAAAACGAACAAACTGAGCTAAAACCCAGCGCACAAACGGGTGTTTGATGCGTGTGTAGAGCTTGCCATCGGTATAGGTGCCGGCTCCACCTTCGCCAAAGCAGATATTACTCTCCGGGTTAAGAATTCCCTGGCTGCGAAGCTTTCCGATATCGCGCATCCGGGTTTCAATCGGTTTGCCCCGTTCGAGTAGTGTGACAGGCACGCCTGCATCGATAAGTGCCAGTGCGGAGAAGAGCCCGGCAGGGCCACTTCCAACGACGATGACACGGTCTTGTTTTTCCTGAGTGCGATACAGTGTTTTTGGCTTGGGTGTATCAAGTCGGGAGTGCTCTATGACCTGTGCCTGAGCAGGTAATTTGGGTGAAGCATCATCCGCGATGTGGCATTCAATGGTGCAGACAAAATGAACATGACTTTTTTTTCTGGCATCAAGTGCTTTACGTACAATATTCCACTGAGACAGCTGATGGCGCTGAACGTGCAATGCATCTGCAAGCATTTGAAGAATGGCTTTGTCAGAATCATCCAACTCAATTGCGATATTACTGATTCGAACAAACATGATCGGAATCTATACGGTTAGGAACCGCTAATATATAGATTTAAGAAGGTATCTATTGATGATTTTTTTTCAGGTTGAAATAATGGAAAACTGTCTTGCAACATACATATCATGCTAAACTTATACTGTTGTATAGTCTAAACTAAAACCTATGAATGACAGATTTGGATATAAAGGACGGGGTTGATGGTAACAAAAAGCAATAATCGTGAAGTTGTGGTGGTTTCAGGCATTCGAACCCCGATGGGGAAGATGAATGGCTGTCTTGAAGGGCTTTCAGCAGTTGAACTGGGCATGCACGCAGTGAGGGAGCTTTTGGCGCGTTCTCCGTTAACACGCGATGATATTGATAATGTGATTATTGGAAATGTTATTCAACCTTCGGATGCAGCCAATATTGCACGGGTCATTTCGCTTCAGGCCGGTGTCCCGCGCAGTATTCCAGCCCATACAGTGCATCGTAACTGTGCCTCAGGTATGCAGGCGGTGACCGATGCGGCAGAGAAAATTTTATCAGGTCGTGCGGATGTTGTTGTGGCCGGTGGTGTTGAATCTATGACGCATGCACCGCTGCTTTTTCATGACCGGTTCAGATCAGCGATGGCAACGTTACAGCGTGCCCGAAGTTTCCCGGATAAAGCCAGAGCAGCGCTTGGTGTTGCAAAAGCACCGTGGAAACCACGTCTTGCACTGTTGGAGGGGCTGACCGATCCGGTGGCAAACCTGAATATGGGGCAGACGGCGGAAATACTGGCACGTGAGTTTTCTATTTCACGCAGAGAGCAGGATGCGTTCTCAGTGCAAAGTCATCAGCGTGCTGATCAGGCATGGGAAGATGAATGGTTTAATGATGAAGTGATGCATCTGTTTGCGCCACCGCGTTATACCCCTGTGTATCGTGATGAAGGCATTCGCGCCGGGCAAAATATGGAAGCACTGGCAAAACTTAAACCTGTGTTTGAAAGACCACTGGGAACGGTGACAGCCGGGAACAGCTCTCAGATCACGGATGGTGCTGCGATGTTATTGCTGACTTATCGTGAAAAGGCGGAGGCCGAGGGATGGCCGATTCTGGGTTATCTGCATGACTGGGCTTATTCAGGTTGTGACCCGTCACGCATGGGATTGGGGCCGGTTTATTCATCGCATGCATTGCTTTCACGTTATGGTCTATCGGCAAAAGAGATGGCACGTGTGGAGATCAATGAGGCATTTTCTACACAGGTGCTTGCATGTTTGAAAGCGATGGATTCCAAGCAGTTTTGCGCCAAGAAACTTGGGGCCACAGCTGCGATAGGCGCGCCGGGTATGGATCATTTGAATGTGCATGGTGGTGCGGTTGCATTGGGGCATCCGGTTGGCATGACAGGTGCCCGGCTGGTTCTGACACTGCTCAGACAGTTAAAACATGATACGGGGGGCGGTCTGGGTCTGGCGACACTTTGTATCGGTGGTGGTCAAGGTGGTGCGATTCTGGTCGGGAGTGAACCATGGAAGTCGTAAAGCTAAAACAAAAAGATGGTATGGCCCGCCTGCATCTGTCGCGCAGCGATAAGTCTGTCAACGTGCTGGATGAAGCCTGTATGAAACAACTCGAAACTCATTTGGATACGCTGGAAAAAAGTGTTCCAAAACTTCTGGTGATTGAGAGTGGCATGCCGGGCTGTTTTATTGCGGGTGCGGATCTTAAGATCATTCAGGGCGTTAAAGATGCTGATGCAGCAACACGATTGGCTGAACGTGGGCAGAGCTTATGTCGGAGGATTGAGACTTTAACTGCTCCGTCCATTGCTGTGGTGCATGGGGCATGTATGGGAGGTGGTTTGGAGCTGGCCTTAGCTTGTGATTATATTGTTGCAGTTGAGGATGTTAAAACAAAACTGGCACTTCCTGAGATTAAAATCGGAATCCATCCCGGCTTTGGTGGCTGTATACGTTTGCCACAAAGAACAGGTTGGCCGAGAGCAATCGAGATGATCCTGACCGGGCGGGCAGTGGATGCTAAGCGGGCACGAAGGATGGGAATTGCCAGGCTGGCTTGTCATGCCGAACAGATAGATAGCGCGATTGAACATCTTTCAACTTTGGGAAAAAGAAAACAGGAACATGCAAAACCATGGTGGTTTTATATCTGGCCAGTTCGAAAGTTCTTTTTTTATAAAGTACGCGAAAAAGCACGGGCTCGTTTCAAACATCTGGATATAGAAGAGGCTTATCCTGCGGTACCTGCTGTCGTGGATGTATTGGAAGCTATCTTTGGCATGCGTGATGAGGCTGCCTATGTCCGAGAGGCTCAATCGCTTGGTGAACTTGCTATCACACCGACATGTAAAAACCTGATCAGGGTTTTCTTTTTAGGCGAAGCATTGAAAAAACAGGAGATGGTGAAGAAGGGAAAAAGTAATGCAGCTACATTTAATCATACTTCTGTTTATGGCGCGGGCGCGATGGGTAGTGGCATTGGCTGGGTTGCGGCCAGAAAGGGAGAGGTTGATTTGCATGACATCAGCGGAGATGCGCTAAGTCATGGCATGAAATCACTCTCTAAACTGGCCAAACGTGATCAGGCAAGGCTCCAGCGCATTCGTCCTGTATTGGATACCAGTGGTTTGTCCTCTTCCGATGTGGTGATTGAAGCTGTGCTTGAGGACTTGAAGATCAAAAAGAAATTATGGTCTGAGGTTGAAAAACATGTTTCAAAAGAGGCATTGCTTTTGACCAATACATCTTCTCTTTCAGTGACAGATCAGCAAGTTGGGTTGAAATATCCGGGTAGACTTGCAGGGCTTCATTTTTTTAATCCTGCACCGAAAATGCCACTGGTAGAGGTGGTTGCAGGGGCTAAAAGTACCAAAAAGTGTGTGCAGAGCGTTGCAGCACTTGCGGTAAGTTGGGGCAAGTTTCCGGTTGTGGTTGCGGATAAACCCGGTTTTTTAGTGAATCGGTGCTTGATGCCATTTATGAGTGCAGCACTGCATCTTTTGGAGCAGGGGCAGAAGATGGAACATGTCGATGGCGCGTTGAAAAACTTTGGTATGCCGATGGGTGCGATTGAGCTTGCAGACCGGGTAGGCCTGGATATTTGTCATCATGTTGGTTCTCATCTTTCTAAATCATTTGGTGCAAGAATGGGCATGCCAACATGGTTTGATCAGATGGTTACGGATGGTCTTTTAGGCACAAAGTCAGGAAAGGGTTTTTACCTTTATGAAAAAGAGAAACGTAAGGGTGTCAATGAAGGCCTCTCTAAATATCTGTCTGGTCAGGAAAAGAAGGAGGCAGAGTTTGATGCAAATCTGTCGGTTTCAGATGATCAGGGTGGGGTCATGATTAATGATGATATTGTGAATCGTTCATTGCTGCCAATGCTGGTTGAGGCTCTTTCATGTCTCGCTGAAGGTGTGGTTGATAGCGCGGAACATCTCGATGCAGCCATGGTTTACGGAATCGGTTTTCCACCCTTCCGAGGCGGGCTTCTTAACCACTTTTCAAATTATGAAGAGGAAACACTTAAAGAAATGATCATGTCTTCAGGTTTGCAGCCCCCTGAGAATTTAGGAGTGTTATATGAATAAAGCACCGAATCATGAAATAACGTGTCCGGGCCTTGAGCAGGTCACTCAGGCAAATTGTTTGTCTGATCTTCTTTTTCATTCTCCTACTGCGTGGCTGGAACGCCCGGCTTTACGAAAAAGGCTGGAAGATGGCAGTTGGTATGGTCTGAATCGTATCACTGTACAGCAGCGGGTATTGAGGTTGGCAACATGGCTTGAATCACAAGGCATTAAACCGGGTGATCGGGTTGGCGTGTTGGGACATAACAGTATCGAATGGTTTATATCCGATTTTGCCATTTTACGCCTCGGTGCAGTGACCGTGCCAGCCTATTTTACGGACCCAACAGAATCGGTGGAATATGTTTTTAAGGATGCTGAATGCAAGGTGGTACTGGTTGAACCGGGAGAACAGCAGGAAAAGTTGACCGGACTTGATATCAAAGTCATTCCGTTTTCAGGTGCAGCTGAGAGTGTTGATTCGATTTCACGGGATGAGAAGTGGGATTCAGGACCGACAGTTGCAACGCCAGGTCGCGATACATTGGCAACCCTGATTTATACATCAGGAACGACAGGGAACCCGAAAGGTGTGATGTTAACACATGGAAACCTTCTTTCGGATACGGCAGCGGGTCTGGGTGGTGTGGCGATTTTTCCTGAAGATGTTTTTCTCTCATTTCTTCCTGTTTCACATGCGTTTGAGCGGACTGTAGGACATTTTCTTGTGGTCTCCAGTGGTGCTGAAATCGCCTATGCTGAAGATGTCACCACTTTGATGCGGGATATGCCTGAAGTGAAGCCAACCGTGATGATTTCCGTACCTCGTTTGTATGAGAAGATTTATGCAGGTGTGAATACCAAAATGGAAGCATCGGCAGTGAAAAAACTGTTGTTTGATAAAGCACAGGCCTTGGGTATGGAGCGCTTTAAACTCAGGCAGAAGGGTGGTGACCTGGAAGGTGTGAAGGCCTTTTTATGGGGCGTTCTTGATCATTTGGTGAATGCGAAATTGCGAGATAAAATGGGTGGGAATCTTCGTCTGTTCATCTCAGGTGGTGCTGCTTTAAGCCCTGCAATTGCACGTTTTCTTCTGGCGGCAGACATTATCGTACTACCCGGTTATGGCCTTTCGGAAACATCACCTGTTTTATCTGTGAATACACTGGAGAGAATCAAACCGGAAACGGTCGGTAGAGCATTGCCCGGGGTTGAAATCAAACAGCTTGAAGACGGTGAACTTCTGGTGAGAGGACCGATGGTGATGCAAGGTTATTGGAACAGGCCGGAGGCTACGAAGGAAATTCTGGATGATGATGGTTGGCTGCATACCGGTGATATGGTTGATATTGATGATGAGGGTTTTATCAAAATTGTGGATCGTAAAAAGGAAATTATGGTGCTAAGCAATGGAGAAAATGTTCCACCTGCGATTATCGAGCAACACCTTGCACAGGATCGGGTTATTCTTCAGTCGCTGGTGATTGCTGAGAATCGCCCTCATGTGGCTGCATTAATTGTACCCGATATGGAAGGTTTGGCATCGGCATGGAAAAAGAGTCATGGGGGTAGATTACCCGATGATTGGAAAACCAATCCTGTGATGCAGCAATGGATGTTGAAACGCATGCAAGGCGATGAGCATGATTTGCCCAGCTATATGCAGGTAAAACGGTTTGCTTTTGTGGACGACGAATGGACACAAGCCAATGGTATGTTAACACCGACACTGAAGGTGAAACGCCGGATGATTTGCCAGTTGCACGCATCAGAAATTGAACGGTTATTTTCTGAGAGTGGCACTTAAGCCGAAATTTGGACAGGCATACGGCGATTTCCGTATGCGTTTTTATAGTGGTCAAACCTGCCAGCAATTGCAGCGCCGCATTTTGTACAATGCCCCTCATCGGATAGATGAAAATCCAGAATTTTATACCAGTCACGGACAATAAGTGGCTCATGGCATGCAGGACAACAGGTGGTACCGCCGGAGGTATCGTGTACGTTGCCGGTATAGACATAATTCAGCCCTGCATTCAGCGCAATTTTTCTTGCGCGGGTTAACGTCTCTGGCGGTGTGGATTGAACATCCTGCATTTTCCAGTCTGGATGAAAGGCAGAGAAGTGGAGTGGAACATTTGGCCCCAGTTCACTCATGACCCATTGGCTTAAGTTTAAAAGCTCTTCATCTGAATCATTGTGCTCAGGGATTAACAGCGTAGTGATCTCTGTCCAGACATCGGTTTCATGTTTCAGATAATTTAATGTTTCAAGAACAGGTTGTAGCTGTCCTGCACAGAGCTTGTGATAAAATTTCTCGGTGAATGCTTTCAAATCGATATTGACTGCGTCCATATGTGAGAAAAATTCTTTGCGTGCATCTTCATGGATGTAACCGGCTGTCACAGCCACGGTTTGAATGCCGAGTTCATGGCAGGCTATTGCAGTGTCGATTGCGTATTCAAGAAAAATAACCGGGTCATTGTAGGTGAATGAGACCGACTTACAGCCATGTTCCTTTGCAGATTTTGCGATCATCTCTGGTGTGGCCTCATCACAGAGTTTGTCAAATTCACGTGATTTGCTGATGTCCCAGTTCTGGCAGAATTTACATGCCAGATTGCAGCCTGCAGTGCCAAAGGATAAAATCTTGGAACCGGGATAAAAATGGTTGAGCGGTTTTTTTTCTATCGGGTCAATACAGAAACCGGAAGATCGGCCATAAGTGGTCAGTACAATTTTTTCATTTTCACACTTCCGCACAAAGCAGAGACCACGCTGCCCCTCGTGCAGTTTGCAGTCACGAGGGCAGACATCACACTGGATACGTCCATCTTCAAGTTTGTGCCAGTAACGACCTTCAAAATGTTCATTTGGCATATTCTGCCTCCGAAAATTTATCTACCCTGTACCTGTAGAGTAGCACATCATCACGCCAGTATGAGGGTGTGAATCCAGCTTTCTGTTTCAGGCGAGACATAAAAATATCCGGTGTGGGCAGTTGCTCCCATACTTGAGGCAGGAATGTACTTCGCTGTCTACCGGATTCGAAAATAACACCATCAATGCCGGGTTTCAGTTGTGAAAGGGCATCGGCCTCATCGTTAAATACAATGGGTTCAGGCTCTGTAAGAAGGGAGACCTCGATCTGGATCTGATCAAGATCGTCTTTGGAGACAGGTGGAAAACGCGAATCGTGAAAGGCAGCAGAGATTGCATTGCCCTGCAAATCATCAATCAGTGCATGATGGGCTTTTAATGAACCGATACAACCGCGGAGTTTACCTTTTTGTTTGAGTGTGACAAAGGTGGCAGTAAGCTCGTTCAGCCATGGATAATCTGTTGTTTTTGGGATTTTTGCGGCAATTCCCAATTGTTTGGTGATCGTCGTTCTGACGATCGTCAGTAGCAGAGGCCCCTGCTCAGGATTTATCCTGTTCATAAAAAGCAAATGCTCCATAACCCACCACCCGGTCGCGAGGGCCCGCAGTGTCACCTGAGTTGTGCAGGTCAATGAGTTCACACTTTAACTGATGTTTTTTTGCATATGTTAGAAGCCCGTTGATAGGTGTTGCGCCACAAGCTTGTTCGTGGGTGATAATCGGTTCCATTTTCAAGATACTTTCGGTGGTGACAGCATCAATTTTTTGGGCTCTTTCATAGGCGTGGAAGTGGGAGAGATCCGAACTGATGATAATCACCGTTTCTTCTCCGCCCCAGAGCCTGTCCAGAACTTCAGCAACCATTTCAGGTCTCGCCTGACCTACAGCAAGTGGAACCAGTGTGAAATCACCCAGCTTGCGCTGAAGAAAGGGAAGGTGGACTTCAAGGGAGTGTTCAAGTGCATGCGTATGATTGTCCGTTGATACCTGGAGCATACTCTGAATGCTTTGAATGGCATCCTGATCCAGCTTGATGATGCCCAGAGGTGTTTTAAATGCATCGGTTCCCGGCAGTGCAAGCCCGGATATTAAAACCCGATGCGTTGGCCCCAATAAAATAACCCTTTTGACTTTTTCTGCATTCAGAAGGGCATAGGCACAGGCCGCGGTTGGTCCTGAATAGATATAGCCTGCATGTGGGGCGATCAACGCTTTAGGGGATGTGTTATGCGTGTGCCCATTCACTTCAAAAAACATTTCATCAATGCTACGTGTCAGCACGACAGGGTCATCCGGGTAAAAACTTCCTGCAACGGCAGCTGGACGTGTTTTCATGACCTTTCATTGCCCCCTGATTACGATATACATCTACTAGAAGTGTAGACCAGTTAAGCGAAGCATGAAGAATTATGAATTATCGCAATCCTTTTTTTCTTCAGACTGAGGGTGGTTTATTTTGTTTGTGTGTGTGGGTTTGTTTTTATGAGATAACCTGTATTCATGCACACCGAACCATGCCAGCAGTGAAACAATGGCAATCACGCCAATCACGATAAACAAACCGATGACACCGTAGTGTTCAAGTATCTGCATGGCTGCAATACCGAGAAAATGCCCTGCTGCATAAACAACAATCGCCCACGTGATGCAGTTGACGATTTGTAGCAGGAAAAAGCGCCAGAATGCAATGCTGGAACAGCCAAAGAGAATCGCTGCTACAAGCCGGGTTCCATATAAATATTGAAATATAAAAATTGACCAGTGGGCATAATGATCCAGGACTTTATTAGCTTTGGGGTGGTGAGTACGCAGGAATGTAAATGAATTGATGATTTGCATGCCGCGCCAGCGCCCAATGGCAAAAAAGAAGATATGACCGACAAACGCACCCACTGCGGCGACAACAATCACTTTCCAGGGTTCAAGAAAACCTGCTGCTGCAAGGGCTGCTGCAGCAATAAATATGGACTCACCTTCAGCAAACGTGCCAGCAAAGAGCGCCCAGTACCCGTATTGTTCAATGATGTGCTGTGCCCATTCCATGGGTTAAGTGTGGGTAGTCAAAATGAAAGATGCATGAAATCATTCATGCCAGATTGCGTACGGGGATGCCTTGGCTGCTCAGATAATTTTTAGCTTCGGCAATGGTGTATTCACCAAAGTGGAAAATTGAGGCTGCAAGAACGGCATCCGCTTTACCTTCAGTGAGGCCTTTGGCCATATGTTCCAGATTTCCAACACCACCGGATGCAATCACATTGGCAGGGATGGCTTCTGCAACAGCACGGGTGAGGCGAATATCGTATCCTTCTTTGGTGCCATCACAGTCCATGCTGGTCAGCAGGATCTCCCCGGCACCGTAATCACTCATCCGTTTGGCCCAGTCGACAGCGTTAATGCCTGTCTCCTTACGGCCACCATGGGTGAAACACTCCCAGTGGTCGCCTGTCCCATCTTTGTGAACACGTTTAGCATCAACGGCCACCACAATCGTGGAAGAACCAAAACGTTTGGCAGCTTCTTTGACAAATTCAGGGTTGAAAATCGCGGCGGTATTGATCGATACTTTATCTGCACCTGCATGAAGCAAATTCTCAATGTCTGAAATTTCTTTAACACCACCACCCACAGTCAGCGGCATGAATACATGCTCTGCTACATCGGTGACCATATGATAAAGCGTGTCTCTGCTCTCATGGCTGGCACGGATATCAAGAAAACAGAGTTCATCCGCGCCCTGTTCATCATATTTGATTGCTGCTTCCACTGGGTCACCGGCATCAATGATATCGACAAACTGGACACCTTTAACCACGCGGCCATGGGCTACGTCCAGGCACGGAATAATTCTCTTTGATAACATTAAACCAGTTCCTTCATGGCTGCTGCAAAATCGATGGAACCTTCATAAATGGCACGGCCTGTAATGGCAGCACATATGCCACTCTCTACATGTTGGGCACAGGCACGGACATCTTCAATCTTTGAAACACCACCGGAGACAATCACTGGAATGGATATCGCACTTGCTAAGTTGACGGTTTCTTCAATGTTTGGGCCAGTCATCATGCCATCACGGGCAATATCAGTGTAGATGATGGCTGAAACACCTGCATCTTCAAACTTCCGGGCCAGATCAACAGCAGATACATCGGTGACATCGTCCCAGCCATGCACGGCGACCATGCCACCTTTGGCATCAATGCCAACACAGATTTGATCGGGAAAAGTCCGACATGCTTCGGTTACCAGCTTTGGATTTGAAACGGCTGCTGAACCAAGAATTACCCGGTCGATACCAAGATTTAGCATACCTTCAATCATGGCGAGATCACGCAGGCCACCACCGAGCTGAACTGGAATAGAGAGGTTTTCACAAATAGATTGAATTGCATTTTGGTTTGCGGGTTTGCCTGCAAAGGCACCATCCAGATCAACCACATGCAATCGTGTTGCTCCCTGCGATTGCCATTGCAGAGCCATGGCTGCCGGATCATCACCATAATCGGTCGCATCATCCATGCGTCCCTGTTTGAGGCGTACGCAGTGACCACCTTTCAGGTCAATGGCTGGAATGAGTTCAAACAAACGATTGTTTAAGGGTTTCTTCATGGATTCCATTTCAGGAAAGCCTCCAATAATGCCATGCCTGCACGCTGACTTTTTTCCGGGTGAAATTGTACCCCGATCATATTGTCGCGGCCTATGGCCGATGCAAATGGGAATTCACCATAGGAACAGACACCTTGAATGTACTCCGGGTTTTCAGGTGCACAGTAAAATGAATGTACATAATAAACCTGCTGATTCTTCAACGGTTTAAGGACGGGATGGATCTCTTTTTCAGATGAAAATGTAATGTCATTCCAGCCCATGTGTGGAATTTTATAACCACGTTCAGGGTGAGATTCGGGAAAGTGTTTTGCAGTTCCACGAATAAGATTCAAGCCGGAGTAGAGGCCGAACTCCAGAGAGGAGGTCAGCATTACCTGCATGCCAAGACAAATGCCCAGAAAAGGCGTGCCTTCTGCACATTTTTCTTTAATGGCTTCACCCAGTCCTGACGCTTTCAAGGTAGCAGCGCAGTCGCGGAAGGCACCGACACCGGGAAGGACAATACGGGAGGCATGGCTCAGCTCTTCCGCTGTTTTAACCATCTGAACCTTTCCACCCACATGCTCCAGTGCCTTGGCAATCGAATGCATATTACCCATGCCGTAATCAATGAGACTGATGTTATTCATATGGCTAGAGGTTCCTGCCTTTCATTATTTCGCAAAAGCGTGGTTTGGTTACATTTTCGGACTCACGATGTTCGTCCGCCACCCACCCATGGGTAGGGGAGGTGTTTATCGGCATGTTTCAGAGAGCCCCTTTGGTGCTGGGGATGCCAGTGACACGCGGATCAGATTCAACGGCCATGCGAAGCGCTCTGCCAAATGCTTTGAAAACGGTTTCAATGATGTGGTGGTTGTTTTTACCACGCAGTGCATCGATATGCAATGTGACCCGGCCATGATTGCTGACAGCTTGAAAAAATTCTTTAAACAGATCGATATCAAAGCCACCCACAGTCTCTTTTGGAAAGTCGATATGGTATTCAAGTCCCGGACGTCCAGACAGGTCAAGCACAACACGGGAGAGTGCTTCATCCAAAGGAACATAGGCGTGACCATAACGAACAAGACCTGCCTTGTTTCCTACGGCTTCACGCAATGCTTCGCCGAGGCAGATGCCGATATCTTCAACAGTATGATGGGCATCGATCTCTAAATCGCCTTTGGCACTGATAGCCAGGTCAATCAGGCCATGGCGGGAGATTTGTTCCAGCATGTGGTCAAGAAAAGGAATGCCGGAAGACAATTCCGATTTACCTGTACCGTCCAGGTTTAGAGACAGCTTGATCGAAGTCTCTTTGGTTGTACGTTCAATGCTTGCAGTCCTGTTTGTATGGGAACTCATTCGATAATCTCCTTCAGTGCAGCTAATAAGGCATTATTTTCTTCTCGGGTGCCAATCGTAACGCGAAGGCAGTTTTTTAATATACCACCCTGACTGTTCATGTTTTTGATAAGAATACCTTTCTGTTTCAGTTGTTCAAAAACATGATCGGCATTTTTATTGCGAATGAGCAGAAAATTGGCCTGAGATGGAAAGACTTCAATCGCATCGATGGACATCAGTGCAGCAGTTATTCGATTGCGTTCAAAACAGATCTCTTTGGCCTGTTTTTCAAACAGTGCAAAGTGATCAAGTAAAAAGCCTGCACTTGCCTGCGTCAGACTGTTGATGTTGTAGGGCAGGCGAACCTTGTTTAGGTCGCTGATGGTTTTTGCATCACCGAGAAGATAACCCAATCGCAGCCCAGCCCAGCCCAGCTTGGAATAGGTTCTCAAAATAAGAACGTTGGGAGCAATTAAATTTGTGTGGGTTCTGTCTGCAAATGGGAGATAAGCCTCGTCAATCACCACCAGACCCCGAAAGTTGTTTGCAATTTGCCTGACTGTCGCTTCTGACCACATGTTTCCGGTTGGGTTGTTTGGGCATGCAAGAAAAGCAATCGATGCTTTTTCTCTTGCACATAATTGTAAAAACTTATTTGCATCCAGTGAAAAATCTTTCTCCAGAGGAACTGTGGTCACAGGCCTTTTTAACCAGCGTGAAATAAGATCATACATGACAAATGTGGGTGATGGTGAGACGCATGCACCTGCATCGGAAGCCATAAGCAGCATCTGAATGATTTCATCCGAACCGTTACCAAGCAGAACCTGCTCGGCATTCAGACCATCTTTAGCCGCAATTTTTGTACGCAAGTCGTACATATCCGCATCGGGATAGCGGTTTAACTCAACGTTACTGAGCAGCTCTAACCATGTTGATTTGAGTTCATCAGGTAGAGGGAACGGGTTTTCCATCGCATCCAGTTTAATCATGCCGGATGAGTCCGGTACATGATAAGCATCCAATGCTTTGATATCTTTACGAATCACTGGAATATTCCATCTGTATGCAAGCATTTTGTTTCATGCTTGAAATCATTGCATGCAGGACAATCAAACATGTTTTTAAGCGTCTGCATTAATCTGTATTCTCGTTTTGATCGGCCAGGCGAAGTTCAATGGTAAGTGCATGGGCTTGCAAACCTTCACGGTGTGCAAGGTGAGCCGCAGCCGGGCCAATGGCTCGGACAGCATCTTTTGTAGCACGAATCACGCTGCTTCTCTTTTGAAAATCATACACACCCAGCGGAGAGGAGAAGCGCGCCGTACGATTGGTCGGCAATACATGGTTGGGGCCAGCAATATAATCACCGAGCGCTTCAGGAACAAAATGGCCCATGAAAATGGCACCGGCATGTTTGATCATCGGTAAAATGCTATCGGGATCATCCATGGCCAGTTCCAGATGTTCAGGCGCAATGATATTGACGGCAGCGGCTGCCTCATCAAGGCTCTGAACATGGATTAATGCGCCATGTGTTTCGACTGAAATACGTGCAATATCAGCACGGGGCAAAGTTTCCAGATGTTTTTCAATGGCTTTTTCAACGGCATTGATCAGGGCGGCATCGGTTGAAATAAAAATGCTTTGTGCAGCTTCATCATGCTCTGCCTGAGACAGAAAATCGGCAGCTAACCATTCCGGGTGTCCACCATCTGCCACGATGGCAATTTCGGAAGGACCGGCAATCATATCGATACCGCAGGTTCCAAATACCTGACGTTTGGCTGCTGCCACAAATTTATTGCCGGGGCCGACAATTTTATCAACAGCAGGAATGCTTTCAGTGCCATAGGCGAGCGCTGCGACAGCCTGAGCACCACCCACAGCAAATGCACGCTGCACACCGCTGGCATAAGCTGCAGCGAGCACCAGGTCGTTGCGTTCACCCGCAGGTGTTGGAACAACCATGATAATCTCTTTTACACCGGCAACATGGGCGGGAACTGCATTCATTAACACCGAAGAAGGGTAGGCCGCTTTACCACCTGGCACATAGAGGCCTACACGATCCAAAGGCGTGATACGCTGGCCTAATGTCAGTCCATCTTTATCTGTATAATCCCAGTCATTTTGTTTCTGGTGTTCGTGATAGGCGCGGATACGTTCGACAGCCAGTGTTAGCCCATGACGATCTTCATCTGAAACGGTATTCCATGCTGTTTTCATTTGCTCAGCGGTGATTTCAAGCGTTTCAGGTGTGCAGTCCCATGCATCAAATTTGGAAGTGTATTCACAAAGGGCTGCATTGCCGCGCTGCTTCACATCTTTAAGGATATCAGCGACAAGGTTTTGTACATCATCACCTGTATCAGTTTCACGTGAGAGAAGCGCATCCAGCTGGGTACGATAATCAACTTGTGTTGAATCCAGACGTAGAATACTCATGACAGCTCCATTATCGCATAGTTTATGAAGTGGTGTTGGCGGCACTGTTCAGTGCAACGGCTTCACGCAGCGTTTCTATTATAGGCTGAATCATTGCTTTGCGTGTGGCAAAGCTGGCCGGGTTGACAATCAGGCGGCTGGAGATGTCATACAGTGTGGTTTCTTCAATCAGTCCATTGGCTTTGAGTGTTCCGCCTGTCTCCACCACATCAACAATGCGTTCAGCCATGCCAACCAGTGGCGCCAGTTCCATGGAGCCATAGAGATGGATGATTTCTGCCTGTATGCCATGATCACGAAAGTATTGTTCAGCCAACTGGTCATACTTGGTTGCAACCTTGATTCGGCTTCCTTCCTTTAGACGGCCTTTTTCAACCAGTGCTTTTGGGCCGCACACACAGAGTCTGCAAACACCGATTTTCAGATCAAGGGGCTCATAAACATCCGGTTTGTGTTCAAGCAGGATGTCACGGCCTACGATGCCAATATCTGCTGCACCCTGCTCGACATAGGTACAAACATCGGCTGCGCGAATGATCAGAAAACGTATACGGGTCGAATCTGATTTGGTTTTAAGCAGCGGGCCATCCACCATCAGTTTGCGTGTGGTTTTTACATCTTCAGTCGGGATTAGCTCTGCATGTTTTAGAAGTGGCAGGGTGTCATCCAGAATTCTACCCTTGGAAAGCGCAATGGTGAGAGGTTTATTGGTTGTGATTGTTTCAGGCATACAGCGGAATATTTCCTGTGATCTGATGTTCACTGGCACTTTGCCGTTTGATGTTTGCACCAAGTTTCATCAGTTTTTCCTCAATGCGTTCATAACCGCGATCAATGTGATAAACACGTGAAATTTTTGTTTCACCTTCAGCCGCAAGGCCTGCCAAAACCAGACTGGCAGATGCACGAAGGTCGGTTGCCATCACAGGCGCACCGGATAGCTTAGCTACACCTTTTACAATAGCTGTATGGCCATCAAGTTGAATATCCGCACCCATACGAACCAGCTCCTGCACATGCATGAAACGATTCTCAAAAATGGTTTCGCTGATGGTACACGCACCATCAGCAACACACATCATGGCCATGAACTGTGCCTGCAAATCGGTAGGGAATCCCGGGTGTGGCTGGGTGTGTATATTGACTGGTTTTAATCTTTGATCTGCTTTGCAGCGAATCCAGTCTTTACCGGTTTCTACAGTGACACCTGCATCGGCGGCACGGGCAAGAAATGCCTTCAGTGCTTTTGCATCGGATCGAGTTACCGTGATATCACCACCCGTGATCATGGCTGCGGCCAGATATGTGGCAACTTCAATTCGATCCGGAATGGCTGTCATATCACCACCGGTGATTGATGAGACCCCACGAATGACGATGCGGTTGGTACCATCACCTTCAATGACTGCGCCGAGATCGCGTAGAGAAGCCGCCAGATTAACCACTTCAGGTTCACGGGCTGCATTTTCCAGCACCGTTTCTCCATCAGCCAGCACAGCTGCCATCATCAGGTTTTCAGTGCCCGTCACTGTAACCTGATCAAAAACAATGGTTGCACCTTTCAGACCTTTGGGTGCATTGGCTTCAACATAGCCATGTTCCACGTTGATCGTTGCGCCCATCGCTTCAAGTCCTTTCAAATGCATGTCGATAGGGCGTGCGCCAATGGCACAGCCACCCGGAAGACTTACTTTTGCCGTGCCAAAGCGGGCCAGAAGGGGGCCAAGCACAAGGGCGGATGCACGCATGGTTTTTACCAGTTCGTAAGGAGCTTCAGGTTTATTTGCCGATGTAGCATCGATGTGAATGCGAGATCGATCATCAAAGGCCACTTCCGCGCCTTGATAGGAGATCAGGGTCATCATGGTTGTAATGTCTTTCAGGTGTGGAATGCGGTGATAAACCACAGGGCCTTCTACAAGGATGGAAGCAGCCAAAAGCGGAAGTGCCGCATTTTTTGCACCACTTGCTTCGACACTACCTGATAGAGGCGTGCCGCCTCGAATAATGATGTTATCCATTGATGATATTACCCATTGAAAATAGCCACATATTGAATCGCGCACGCTACCTGTTGGGGGCCATTGGAACAATAAGCGAACAACAAGTCCGTGGCATTTATTTTCAACAAGCTTCATGCTTCGGGTATGTCTGTTTACACTGAACTTTCCCAATCCGATTTTGAAACCATTTTATCTCATTATGAACTGGGTGCTTTGCAGGCCTTTGAGGGCATTGCTGCTGGCATTGAAAACAGTAATTTTTTTATTGATACCGAAGGGCAAGCAAACTCAGGGCGCTTCGTTCTGACTGTTTTTGAACGTTTAAATGCAAATGAATTACCATATTTTATGAAATTGATGAAACACCTATCGCATCATGGTTTATCTTGCCCCGATGTGATGGTTCGCAAAGATGGCTCGCTACTGTTTGAGATCGACAGTGAAGATGCCATCAAACAGGGTTGTATCGTTTCGTGTCTTTCGGGACGTACATTGGATGAGCTCAACCATGCCCAGCTTCATTCCGCAGGCCGAGCTCTGGCACAGCTTCATTTGGCAGGCAAAGATTTTCCCGAACAGCGTAGCAACCCGACAGGTACAGGCTGGCTGGCCGATACCATCGAGACCATGATGGCTGATGTTCAGCAGCGCTATGGCGAAGGTGCGGCTCAGTTGTTGTATGATGAGATGAATTTTCAACAGGAGCAGGCTTTCAATCTTCCGACTGGCGTGATTCATGGGGATTTGTTTGTCGATAATATACTTTTTGAGGGCGATGAAGTTACCGGAATTATCGACTTCTATTATGCCCATGATGCCGCCTATGCCATGGATATTGCCATTTCACTTAATTCACAGGCGGTGTTGTTAGGCAACGATGATCAGGTGCGCATGCAGATATTCCTTGAGGGTTATTCAGAATTGCGCCCTTTATCCGAAACTGAACAGGCCGCGTTACCCACGCTATTGCGATTGGGAGCCCTGCGCTTCTGGACTTCACGACTCTACGATGCGCTTTATCCACGTGGTGGGGCGATGGTTAAAACACATGATCCAGAAGAGTACCGCAAGAAGCTGGTTTTTCATCGGGCATGTTGATTTGTTAACTATGAACGAATGACTTTGACCAGAATTTTCGAGATGGTATACAAATGATTGTTAGTTTTTGCTTATACAATGGGGTGTTTAATGAATAAATTAATTTATTTTACCATATTTGTCCTATCTACCGCACTTCTGAGCTGTGAAAAAAGAGAAGGAGCTATATTCCCCGTTTCAAAACAACTTGGTGTTGCCGTAGAGAACATAGATAAATTACCCGTGATTCAAGGTGAAGTATTGGACGGAGAAAACAGAAGGATTGCTAGTAAAAAAATAAAATATAATTCTTTAGCTAAACTCAATTATAAAATTCTTAATGTAGGTGGTTTTGGTGTTGCGAAAAAACAACTGGATATTACTGCTCAGGCATTTCAATTTACAACAGGAAAAAGTTATTTTTCAGCTTATGAACTTCCTGACGTTTCACAACCGTATAACATTATCTTACGCAGTTACCCAAAGGGTAGAGGGGTAGTTTATAATCGCTCGGCAATTTTTTATCCTATGGTTCTATTGCTGGATGCTTCATATAAGATAATAAAACTTGTTGATCCTAAACTACAACATGCTGATCCATATCATTATGATATTACAGGAAAAGTAATGATTGATGATGCAGATGTGAAATATGCAATTGTATTGACGACAGATGAAACATTGATGGGTAATTCTGTAATGCTGTCAGCTCGTACAGATACACGCACATATATTACCGAATACTTTAAAGCAGTGCGTCCGCATTCCCCAGAAGGAAGTGTAAAAGTATTTATTGATAAAAAGTGATAGAAATATGTTGTTGTAGCTGTTTATAATAAATGACAATCAAAAACACTCATTCAATTAAGTAGTCCTGTAGGCTAAAAAACAGTGATGGGTCGGCCATGCTAAATCCTCGGCTTATTTCTTTTTCCCATCCCTTGCGTACCAATGCATTCCAGGCCGGTTCAATGTCATGTGGCCGTTGCTTAACAAGATAGTTGAGTAGTAGTGAAGCTTGAGCAATATCCTTTTTACGTTTGGCATCACGGGTTACATCGCGCTGGGTTGCAACGATCAGTTTGTGAAAAGCGAAATGAGCTGGTTGCGGCACAGTGACCAGCATTCCCAATTTGGTGATAAGGGCTGCCTGAACGGGTGCTTCGATTAGGTAGTCCAAATATTTCAATTGATCTGCATGCACGCCATGTTGGCGAAGGCGTACTGGCTTACCAGTTGATGCTCTGCTTTTGGCAGGTGTAAGGAAATCTACTTTCACCTTTCTATCCCGCGATTTAAATGATGTGGCAGTCGGTGGTAAATCTAATCCTGGTATGGCCAGCATCCCCGCATCTAAAAGAGTTTTTTCGAAAGAGAGATCGACTCCAGCCACTTGGATGTTTCTATCGATGCCAAAATCAATATCCTGAGTCGTCGTCAACTGAGTATCTACACGAATACCTAGCATATTGCATATCGCACCAAATGCGTGTGACCCGATCAATACCGCACCAGTATCAAACACGCTTGCCGATATTAAGAGCCCGAGTACATTCGTTATCTGGCTTTTCGGTGGAAATGAAACCATGCCTCCGGCCATGAGAATAGCGCATAACTTTTCTCTTTCTTCTAAGGCGGCTTTCCACTCTTCGGCAGGTTTGTCTACACCAATAGATTTTTGTAGCTGTTTACCCAGGAATCTATACTGGTGATACCAGTATAGCTTTTCTTTAACTTTTTTATTTACCAAAGAGCCATATGAAGGAATGCCTTCGGCTGCATCATCGATAAGCTGCTCTAACAGCCTTGAATACAGGATAGTAACATCGGAATCGATTAACTTCATGGAAGTATTATCGCGTAGTTATACGTTAAAGTAAAGATTAACGTATAATTATTATAGGTCGTTGAGTAGGGATGCGACCGTAGTTTGCTATTTCAAACCTTCATCAAAGTTGCACTTACAAGTTGAATCCGCGATTATAGTAAGTGGTGGCTCGTTCTTGGAGAGAATGTAGTCTTTACTAGGCATAAGTTGAGGTTGAGTAATGAGGGCAATGAAAGGTGGGGCGATGGTTAAGACACATGATCCGGAAGAGTATCGTAAAAAACTGGTGCCTCGCCGTTCGAGTTAAACCATGTTAACTGATGAGCAGCGGGAAGAGGTCCGGGCAAAAATCATTGCTGAAATAACTGCGTTGAAAGAGGAGTTGGTGCATCTCTCCGAGGCTGCGAAACCGATAAGCCCTGATAACGCCATTGGCCGATTGAGCCGTCAGGAGGCGATGCAGGATCAGCAGATTCAGCTGGCAAATCTGAATGCATCCAAAACCCGACTTTCAAGACTTCAACGTGCACAGGGCTGTATTGATGATGAGGCGTTCGGCCTTTGTGTTCAGTGTGAAGAACCGATTCCATTCGGACGGTTGATGCTGATGCCTGAATCAACCTCCTGTGTGAACTGCGCTAGTTAAATCAAATCACGAATGAGTGTTTTCGGCGGTGGTCTCAGATGGTGGATGAAACACTTTATCTAAAATGTAGGAATTAATCGCGTTGATGACTGATAGTTGAACTTGAAATATTCCATTTGAAGTATCTACGAAGGAGCCTTCTGCTCCACAGAAAACAATGAAACAAAGCGACATAACAATAAGGTTTCGCAATTAAGGGATAAAGGGGCGGCTACCCTTTTTTTATATAGCAGTCAGCAGGAAAAGGGTAGCGTCCCTTTTTCCTGCTGACTCTTTATTTAAAATAGATTCTCGTCTTTAGATGACCCCTTAGTTGAGCCTTTGAGTAAATCTTGCACATGCATAAGTGCCTTCGCAATTTTTTTCCCTACAGTTAGATTGGAAACTGCGATTTTAAACCCGGTATCGTTATATTTTCTATTCTCTTCTTTGTCTTGTTTTACGTAGATAGAAATGTTGTCTCTACGAGTTCCTATTTTTAAAAAGTCATAGCCATCAGAGTTAGCGTAAGCCCCATCCAAGTCTGTCAAGTCGAAATCTACTGTCTTATGATATGGAAGTTTTTTTGAACCATGATGTCTACTACCTGTATATGTACCCTTTTCAACATAACTAAACTGTGTTCCAGAAATAGTGACACTGCACTCAATATCACCCCTGTTACTATAGTGAGGGTCAGCACGACAATGCTTGTTTATCATGTTGACAGTCCAATCAACGCTGGTATTTAAATCGGGCCCTCCCTTGTCTTGGGAATATGATTTATCTGGGCTTGCGAACAGCGCAAAAACAAGCACAAAACTTGCCAAAATAATCTTCATTTCATTTTTTCTTAACATTATCAACCTCATAAATTTTAGTTCCTTTCCTGAAAGAGTAAGTCTAAATAAACTTCTTGCTGAGCGCATAAAAAAGTTAAACCGATGCCTGCTTATTTACACTTTACACTCCACTGTAAATTAAATGACCATCCCCCTTCGCCCTTCCTTTCGACGACCATCCCAGGCGCACTCCAATCCCCGGACCTACTTGGAAGCGTAGAATTATAAACTAGCTTAGCGTTGTTAGATTCGGCCAGATGTCCTTTTATCTTACAATAGGAGCCATCAGTTGTTCTGAACTGATAGGCATGGTTGGGCTTCAACCACTCCCCTCCACCGGTCTTGGTTTTAACAATTCGACACTCTAAATTCCTCATGCCTGAATTGCAGCTATCCGTAGATTTTTTAATCCATGCTTGCGAAGTAACAGGAAACAAAAATAAAATTCCCATTACAGACACAATAATTCTGATTGTCATGATAGGTTCCTTTAATATTTAATTCTATTCGGAAAAAGTGTAAGAGAATTAGGCGACACGTACAAGGTTGTTTCGCTAACATGAGAGTTAACGGGGAGAACATACGAGAAAAAGGGGGCAGAGCCCTTTAAATGATGGTTAAGACACATGATCCAGAAGAGTATCGTAAAAAACTGGTGCTGCACCATTCGAGTTAAACCATGTTAAGCGATGAGCAGCGGGAAGAGGTTCGGGCAAAATTCATTGCTGAAATAACTGCGTTGAAAGAGGAGTTGGTGTATCTCTCCGAGGCTGCGAAACCGATAAGCCCTGATAACGCCATTGGCCGATTGAGCCGCCAGGAGGCGATGCAGGATCAGCAGATTCAGCTAGCAAATCTGAATGCATCCAAAACCCGACTTTCAAGACTTCAGCGTGCACAGGGCTGTATTGATGATGAGGCGTTCGGCCTTTGTGTTCAGTGTGAAGAACCGATTCCATTCGGACGGTTGATGCTGATGCCTGAATCAACGACTTGCGTGAATTGTGCGAATTAAAGTCATTTTCGATCTTTTTTGTTTGCTCTGTTTTAGAAGTTGGCCTCGGTAGCCTGTTAACGGGGAATAGGGAAATCATTCCTGTCATAGAGCTGCCACCCCACCGATGGCGGGGTGGCTTTAGCTGTATCTAATAAATCATTTCACCAAAAGGGCGTTGGCCTTCCGACTGGCGTGATTCATGGGGATCTGTTTGTCGATAATATACTTTTTGATGGCGATGAAGTTACCGGGATTATCGACTTCTATTATGCCCATGATGCCGCCTATGCCATGGATATTGCCATTTCACTCAATGCACAGGCGGTGTTATTAGATAAAGGTGATCAGGTGCGCATGCAGACATTCCTGGATGGCTATTCGGAGTTACGTCCTTTATCTGAAGCTGAACAGGAAGCACTTCCCATACTACTTAGGCTAGGCGCATTACGCTTCTGGGCTTCGCGACTCTACGATGCACTCTATCCATGTGGTGGGGCGATGGTGAAGACGCATGATCCGGAAGAGTATCGCAAAAAGCTGGTATTACATCGCGTCAGTTGATTGGGAAGGGAAAAATATATGAGCTGTAGTTTTTAGAGAAATGACCAACTTATTCAATTGGTGTTGGGTGAATATCAATCAATATCCCTTTTTTGCGGGATTGACACATTACAATTGAACCGTTCATCGTTACTATTAAAAATAAGGGAGGATGTATACATGTTACCACCAAGAGAAATACCCAATCCGTTTGGCCCAATTCCAAGGCCTGAATTTGATCCAAGAGCTTTTGAACGATTTCCTATTCCTGAGTTTATTCCATTTCCATTTTCTTCAGAATGCCAGCCTAAAATTTTAGTTGTGACGGATAGTTTTTTGTTATTTGGTACCACAGACTTTGGTCTGAAAAACTTCGTGGATACTTTAAAAACCTCACTAATCCATAGCATGACACCAAGTGTCAAGACAGCCCATACAGGCGCGGCTACAGCGGATTATACAGGTTTTAACTTTACAGATGCAACGTTAAACATTAATAAATATGATGTTTTGTTTTTATTTGGCACCGCTCGTTCTCCAGGCTTACCGCAAGCACAAGTCGATGTTATTGCCCGTTTTATGCAAGCTGGAGGGGGTGTTTTTGCCACTGGAGACCATGAGGAGTTAGGCAAACATATGTGTGCGAATATTCCGCGAGTCAAATCGATGCGTTATTGGAGCAACCCGAATGTTCCCAATGGTTCAAACACGACAAGGCTTTCAACAAATGATCCGGGAGTGAATAACCAATTTGGATTTAATGATCAATCTGATGTGATTCCTCAGAAAATTTATCCACGTTATTATTTACAAGCGGATGGTTTGCCTCAAAACAGCAAGCCGCACCAATTATTGCAACATCCTACCAAGTCCATTATTGAAGTATTGCCTGATCATCCACATGAAGGTGAATGTGTAGTTCCAGATAATCTTACTACAACGTTTGTGCTGAATGACGTTACCGTAGACGAATGGCCGGTAGATATTGGCGGTAGCAGGGTGTCACCAGAGCTTGTGGCATTATCAATGTCGTATGGAGGCGGATTTTTATCGCCTACTAAACAACCCCTAGAACCGAGAAGTTTTGGTGCTATTGGAGCATATGATGGGCACCAGGGTAGTGTTGGCCGGGTTTCTGTTGATGCAACGTGGCATCATTTTATCAATATTAATTTAGATCCGGCAGGGGGGCTTCCCGGTTTGATTGGCAATGCTGATGCTTATGATCGGGTGCATGCCTATTTTCGAAATATAGCCGAATGGCTCATGCCTAAGAGAGTCAGACGTTGTCTTATCTGGCAAAGACTTGCAGTGATAAGAGAGCTGGATCCATTTCCGGAAATTTGGCATTCGAAATCAGACGTGTTTTCCATTGATGGTTTAAGTGAGCTTGGATTGGCTGCTGAACAGGCACTAAGCCGATTCATGGTGCCTTCTGCAATTGATGAATTAAAAACAGATTTACTTGAATTGACGATGCCTGATTTTGTTGTTGATTTGAAAACAATAACAAAAGATGCAAGTGAGACGTTTGGAGGGCAGTTATTTCCATATCAAGCAGTATCTACGGTCGTTTTAGGAGCTGCCGCAGCTACACTTGCACAGGCGTTGCCTAATGATTCTGATTTGAATGTGATGGTAAAAAGAATGGGTGGAGTTGAAGGTATCGAAAAAACAGCTCAGAAAAATATCCGAAAAGCGATGAAAGAGACAGGAGCGTTACTTAAAAAGAGTGTCGCTAATATGGATCAAACAATTCAGAAAATAACCGTTTGATTTCATGATGTTATGGTAAAAAAAAGAGGGCGGTTAAACCGCCCTCTTTTTTGTTACTTGATAAGCAGGGCGTTGACCTTGCGCACAAACCCGGCTGGATCATCCGGCAGGGCACCTTCAGCCAGCAATGCCTGATCAAAGAGGATGGATGAAAGATCATGAATTAACTCTTTCTTCCTTGCTTTGGTCAGGCGGGTAACCAGGGCATGATCCGGGTTGATTTCCAGAATTGGTTTCATGTCTGGAATGTTTTGGCCGGCCTGTTTCAGAATACGTTCCATATTACCACTCAGGTCAAACTGATCGGCGACCAGACAAGCAGGTGATTCGGTCAGGCGATTGGTTGCGCGGACATCTTTGACTTTATCGCCAAGTGCTTCTTTAATTTTTGCAATGGCAGGTTCGGCAGCTTTTGCTTTCTCTTCCTGTTCTTTGGCATCTTCTTCGGCTGTTTTCCCATCAGAGGCGATACCGGACAGATCAAGTTCACCTTTGGCAATGGATTGAAGCTGTTTACCATCAAATTCAGTGAGGTGAGAGATAAGCCATTCATCGAGTCGGTCGTGCATCAAAAGGACTTCGACACCTTTTTTGCGGAACAGTTCCAGATGCGGGCTTCCCTTGGCTGCCGCCAGACTTTCAGCGGTGATGAAATAGATAGTCTCCTGACCTTCTTTCATGCGTGCGACATAATCCGCAAGTGTTACGTTCTGGTCATCAGACTCAGTTGATGCAAAACGCAGCAAACTTGCGATTTTTTCTTTATTGGCAGAATCTTCGATGATGCCTTCTTTCAAGGCATTACCAAATTCAGACCAGAAGGTCGCGTAGTCCTCTGGCTTGTCTTTGGCCATCTCTTTAAGCATTCCGAGCACACGTTTGGTCGCACCCTTCTTCATGGCATCCATGGCGGGGCTCTTCTGAAGAATTTCACGGGAGACGTTCAGTGGCAGGTCATTGGTATCCATCACACCACGCACAAAACGCAGATAACGTGGCAGCAGTTCTTCATTGGCTTCCATGATAAATACACGGCGTACATAAAGTTTTACGCCATGTTTGGCTTCAGCCTGCCATAGATCAAAGGGTGCACGTTTTGGCAGATAGAGAAGCAGCGTGTATTCGTATTTACCTTCAAGTTTCTGGTGGATATGAGCCATTGGATCTTCAAAATCATGGGCTACATGTTTATAGAAGTTATTGTACTCTTCATCATTGAGTTCTGATTTTGGACGTGTCCAAAGTGCAGATGCCTGATTGACTGTCTCGATGGTTGGTTCTGTCACTTCACCCTCTTCTGTGGCTGGGGCATCACCGAGCATACGAATTGGGAAAGGAATATGATCAGCATATTTATGGATGATGCTTTGCAGGCGGAATGATTCGAGGAACTCATCGGCATCTTCACGAAGGTGCAGCGTGATTTCGGTGCCACGATCTGCTTTTTCTACGGTCTCGATCGAATATTCGCCATCACCGGCAGATATCCATTGGACGCCATGTTCAGCGGTTAAACCTGCACGACGGGTGGTCAACGTGACCTTGTCTGCAATGAGGAAGGATGAATAAAAACCAACACCAAATTGGCCGATCAGGTGTGCATCTTTTTCCTGATCGCCGGAAAGCTGGCCAAAAAACTCTTTGGTGCCTGAGCGGGCGATGGTACCAATGTTTTCAATTACTTCATCGCGATTCATGCCGATACCATTATCACGGATGGTGAGGGTGCGCGCATCTTTATCGATGGCAATGTGCACATGAAGGTCTGAGTTGCCTTCAAACAGTGCATCATCAGTGGTGGCTTCAAAGCGCAGTTTGTCTGCGGCGTCGGATGCGTTGGAGATCAGTTCGCGAAGAAAAATCTCCTTGTTGGAATAAAGTGAGTGGATCATCAGATCCAGCAACTGTTTTACTTCGGTTTGAAAACTCAAAGTTTCTTTGGTTTCGCTCATTTTTTCTCCTCGGTTGCTTGCGTGTCAGTATGTTGAATTAAGTAGATAGGGTTTCAGTTGTCAGTTTTCAAGGGGGGTTAGCTAAAACGTTTGGGAAACAGGAAATCGATGGTCTTGCATGTGTTGGTTTCCAATTCTGCCCACGATCCGATTCCGGTTTGAAGTATTGCGATACCACACGTTGGCATGTTTCCTATGGGCATATCACCCAGCATGTTGACCAGCGTCGTTATACCGGGGTTATGGCTGACCAGGGCCAGATGGTTTACAGCATCATCAACCGACTGAATGATGTGAAGCATCTCGGTTGCTGATGCGAGATAAAGCTCCCTTTTCTGTTCGATGTTATTAGGCTCGTAATCAAGCGTGTTGCATATTTCTTTTGCCGTTGTAATCGCCCGTCTGGCCGGGCTTGCCAGTACCAGGTCAAAGGCGATATTTTGTTGTTTCAAAATGTCACCCATGAAAGGTGCATCATGTTCGCCACGCTGATTGAGTGGACGGTCAAAATCCGAGAGTTCCGGGTGACCCCAATCAGATTTGGCATGTCGGATCAGTGTAATCCTTCGATTCATGCAGCTACAGTAGCAAGTGTTTCTGTTATTTTCAGCCATTGTTTCAGTTTGGCATCATAATGCATCACTGCATGTGCAGGGCTGGTAGATGGCAGGATGTGACGTGGCAAGGTTTGCATGGCAGTAGGCAGTTTTGGCAATACAAGTTTTTGATAGATTTGTGCTGCTTTTTGACCGTTAAAAAAGACGGCTTGTATATCAGGATGTGCTTGATAAAAACGTTGAAAATCATTGGGGATAATAGATTCTGATTGAATGCTGTTATCCAGACTTCCGGGTCGCTCACATTGATGTGCAACATCCCATAGGGCGATGTGATGTTGTTGGAGTTTTAACAATCGTTCGGCGTAGTCGAGATTTCGCTCAATGCCAAAAAGCGCCTGCATAAAGTCCCAGAACTGGTTGCGCGGGTGTGCGTAATATTGCTGCTGTTTGAGGGATTCAATGCCGGGCATGGAGCCTAAAATGAGAATGCGGGCATGATGATCGGCCACATGATCAAAGCTTTTACTTAAAGCCATAGGTCTCTTTTGCTTTCTGCTTGTTCACGTGGGCATGCGTTTTTGATCGGGGTGGGGGGCGTTTAAAATTCGGCCAGTCTGGCGTGGCAAAAACAGCTGGTGAGATGATCGTTGACCATGCCGATGGCCTGCATATGTGCATAGATGATGGTCGAGCCGACAAACTTGAATCCCCGTCGTTTCAGATCTTTACTCAGTGCATCCGATTCAGCACTGGTGGCAGGCACTTCGGACATCTTGCGGAAGCGGTTGACGATCGTTTTGTTGTTCACAAAACCCCAGATATAGGTATCGAAGCTGCCGAACTCTTGCTGTATTTCGAGAAAGTGTTGGGCGTTGCTAATAGAAGCCCGAACTTTCAGGCGATTGCGTACAATGCCAGCGTTGTTTAATAGCTCGGTTACTTTCGCCTCATCGTAGGCCGCGACTTTGATCGGATCGAAATTGTCGTAGGCGGCGCGATAGCCTTTGCGTTTGTTCAGGATGGTACTCCAACTCAGGCCCGCCTGTGCACCCTCCAGAATGAGAAACTCGAACTGCTTGTGATCGTCATGTACCGGCACGCCCCATTCATCATCGTGGTAGGCCTGATACAACGCGCTGCCTATACTCCATGGGCAGCGGTGAACGGATGTCTCTTCAGACTGCAGCAAGTCTGCCATGGCTGGTATGTGTGATTTGGTTATCTGAATCAAGATAAACAAGTGTAGGATTAAACTGTTCTGCTTCTTTCCTTTCCAGCTCTGCATAAGTGCAAATAATCAATAAATCACCCGGATTGGCTTTATGTGCGGCCGCACCGTTTACGCCGATGGTGCCTGAATCTCTGGGGGCTGTAATCGCATAGGTGGTGAAGCGTTCACCATTGGTGACGTTATAGATATGCAGTTGTTCAAACGGGAGAATATTAGCTGCCTCAAGCAGATTTTGATCAATTGCGCATGAACCTTCATAGTCCAGTTCGGCATGGGTTACGCTGGCGCGATGCAGTTTGGATTTTAGCATGGTCAGGTTCATACGAATGTCTCCGTAGCGCTATCAGACATGTCGATGGTTGCATGTTCAAGCGCAATATTATCAATCAGGCGGGTCTTGCCAATTTTTGCGGCGATAAAGAGCCGGGCAGGGGTGTGATTCAGTTCATCAATCAGTGTGAGTGATGTGGCATCACGAATTTCAAGGTATTCAACTTCAATATTTTTCGATTTTAGCCACTTTTTTTCATCTGTTAGTAGATTTTTGAAGGTTTTTTCGTTATTCCCAGTGCTTTTAGCTACTTTTTTGAGAGATTCTTGTAAAAAAGCGGCATTTTTCCGATTTTTTTGTGATAAATAACGATTGCGGCTGCTCATTGCCAGTCCATCGGCCTCACGAACTGTTTCAGCTGCAACAATTTCAATGTTCATTTGTAGGTCATTCACCATGCGATTGATGATGGCAAGTTGCTGATAATCCTTCTCGCCAAAAATGGCGATATCAGGTTGCACAATATTGAATAACATATTCACAATGGTCACAACTCCATCAAAATGGCCGGGTCGTGCTGCGCCGCATAGGCAGTTGTCCAGTTCATCCACTTGCAAAGAAACTTTCATGCCATCAGCAGGATAGAGGTCTTGTGGATGAAAAATAATATCCACACCCTCCTTTTCACAAAGCTCACGATCCTGATCAAAGGTGCGTGGGTAAGCATTGAAATCTTCATTCGGGCCAAATTGCATCGGATTGACATAGATGCTGAGCACCACGATGTCAGCAAGCCTTTTGGCTTTTCTGATCAGGCTTAAATGGCCTTCATGCAGGCAGCCCATCGTGGGCACAAAAGCAATGCGTTCGCGCTGGCGGACAGGAGCGAGTATGCGCCGCAGTTCGGTTACGTTTGTGATGATGTTCATGTTTGGGGGAACTTTCCCTGACGTACATCATCACGCCAGCTACTGATCGCAGTGGTGATCTGCTCACGCAAATTGATGTAAGCTGGTGCAAAGGGCGGGTTTTTCTCTGAGAGTCCAAGCAGATCATGCCAGACCAGCACCTGACTATCACAAGCAGCGCCTGCACCAATGCCCACTGTTGGAATAGCTATGTTTGCAGTGATGGCTTCAGCCAGTGTTTCAGGGATACATTCAAGTACCACGGCCACTGCGCCTGCCTCGGTGATGGCTTTGGCATCATTCAGAATGGCTTGATGTTCATCAGGATTGTTGCCACGGGTTTTGTAGCTTCCGAATTTCTTTACCGATTGCGGGGTAAGGCCAATATGTGCCACGACCGCAATGCCACGGTCAGAGAGGAAACGAATCGTCTCCGCCATTGGCACGCCACCTTCAAGTTTCACAGCATCACAACCCGTTTCCTGCAATACACGCACCGATGTTTCAAATGCCTGTTCGGGAGATTGCTGGTAACTGCCAAAAGGGAGATCGCAGACCACCCATGCAATCTGTCTGCCGCGAACTACCGCAGCAGTATGATGAATCATGTGATCAAGGGTAACAGGGATGGTGGAATCAAAACCCAGCGCCACCATGCCGAGTGAGTCGCCAACAAGCAGTACATCCACACCCGCAGCTTCGGCCAGTTGTGCCGAAGAGGTGTCGTAGGCCGTTAGCCAGACGGTTTTTTCATTGGCAACTTTGGCTTTTGCAAGCGTGGCCGCAGTGATTCTTTTAGTCATATCTTCCTTTCCGCTTCAGTCCGTCTGCTTGTTAACAGATTGTGGTACCGTCTTTCAGGATTTATGAATGATAAAGGGGGAATAGAATTTACTCAAGATATGAAACGCGAGTGACCGCTAACGGCAAAAGTGGTCATTCAGTATTCCATAAATAACTTAGTATTGTGCTCTAGTAAATTGGGCAATGGGCATAAGACAATTATCAAACTCTAAACTATGAATTCAGTAATATTTAATTACATGCTTTTTTCGCTACTGTTTTGTTCTTTTTGTAGTGATGCTTTTCTTCGAGCTCATCTAATTGCATTTTCTTTTTAGCTTTTTTGATGAGGGTATTTAGAATTCCTACGAACTCGGGATCCTTGGCAGCGATGGCATACTCCTCACTTTCTGAGCCATTAAGAATTTCTTTATACAGGCCTGAAAGTAATGGATTTAAGTTTACATTGAGATGGTTTAATTCGGGATATGATACTGCTTTAAGCCTAACATCATCTATGAAACCAAAGTCAATTTCTCCTGTTCTAACCTTATCAAGTACATCCACATATGACGTGAAATCCGAGCGCACCTTATAATTGAAACTCCGACTTAAATACTGAGCCGCTTGTAAATTTACGCTCTTTTCCTGAGCGCCGATAGTTTTTCCCTTTAGTATTTTCATTAATTGTTTTTTGGAAAGCGATACATCCGACTTGTATGAATCAGAATCAAGAGAAGCTTTATAGATGATTGCCTGGTTGTTGGTTCGGTACCCATCTGTAAATTTTAAACCCTGATGTTCACTTTCCCGTTTTTTGCTTTTTGTGATGCTCGCAATTGCCAGGTCGACGTTACCCTGTTCGACACTTCGGAGAAGGTCTCTCCAGACAATTTCTCTTCTTTTAACTTTGATATCAGTTCCAATTTTTAAGTCCAAAGCAAGCTGCGTAGCGATCCAACTGATCAACGCCATGTCAAATGTATTTGGGATTCCATCACAGTCAATAGAGTGGTCATATGACAAAAATGTAGCCGTCACGCCAACATCTAATTCTTTAGTTTCAATAATTTTTTCTTTGACAGTTGGAAATAAAGAAAAACGACCGTACCTGCTCCATAGCTCATCCTCATAAATATTATTGATTAATTCACCAGGACCAATTCGCCAGAAAAAGTTTCCTTTCATTTTTCCCGGGAACTCAAAATACATCTCTTCTCTGCCTGACTCAGGAACTTGATATCGATTTATCTCCAAGCCATTTTTTGAAATACGAATTAGTTCCAATATGAGATTAGGGAACTCGGTCTTTGAATCATATTTCCATCGAAAGGTTACATGACGACCAATTACATAGCGTCCATCGACTGGACGTGTCAATATCGGTGATTTTACAGAGTGCCTAACACTTTTTAACCCATCAACAAGTTTGCTATTGACTCGGTTTAGCTTATCTCGCTCTGTTTTCAACTCAGATATTTCGTTATGAGCATCAGCTACTTCATTTTTTAGGCCGCCTATAATATAGATTTCAGCCAGGCCGTAAGTAATAGAAATGGCAGATATTATTATAAAGAAAAATGTAGCTATCCGAATCCGATTTCGTCCAAAAATACGTACGCTAAAATCTTCCAAGTAGCGTGCAGTTCTTTTATGGATTCCCCTTCTTTTCGGTTCCCTGACATCCGGTGCTTCCATTCTATAACTCCCAATTAGGATCATAGATGGAAAAAATAATATTGCACAAATCACGTAAGTAATGATTGGAATGCCAGTTTGCGAAATTTATACTCTTGAAAGTGCGGTAATCTTAGGAAGGTGTCAGGCTTTTATAATTTGATATTGATGAGACATTGCTGGTATTCTATACAATGCGAATGTCTATTTTGACTGCATCTTGCGGCCACCACAGGGTGCTTGACTGATGAGCCTGATTAAAGGAGTTGATATTCAGATATTGTCATAACTACCATAGGAACATGGCTATGAATATGTGTCAGCCAACCAGTAAAATCCGTATGCAGGAATGGCCAACTGATCGTTGAATATCGGCGGGTTTTCTCCTGAGCAGAGATCCCTGACGCCATCAAGTTTAAAGAAACCCATCTGACGCAACATGTTTAAATCCAGATGTTGGGGGGTTCCATCAAAATTACCAAGAACAAGAATCTTTGAGGATGCGTGCTGATGATCAAAATGGGAAAAAGCCAGCAGATGTGGATTACCGACGTCTAGCAGCTCACGACCGTTAAAATCAGCGAAAGCAGGAATCTCCTTGCGCACAGCGATCATCTTTTTCAGGGCTGTAAATATCCGATGCTCAACACTTCCCGGCTGGTTTCTTAATTCGGCCTTATCCCAATTAATGGTTGGCCGATGAATCCAGCGACTATCATGACTTTTATGTTCATCCTCTTGATAAGAGTAGTCATTGAGCGATCCAATCTCATCCCCATAGTAGAGTAGTGGTATGCCTCCAAATGAGAGAATCATATTATGCAGCAACAGGATAATATGGATGGCGGTATCGATCGCCGCCTCATCACCGGATTCAAGTGCGCTCTCCAATCCGACCAGTGACGCCAGTGAACCTGAGATTCGCGCATCCCCGGTTTTTTCATTCTGGGCAAAAGGACGGCCTCTGGCCGGTGAATCGTCGAAATTACCGGTAAAATAGTTGACCAGAAAACGGCGGTGCGCAGCAGGGTCATATCCACATAAACGGATATCCGTGTCATCAAACCCCAGGCCAATGTCATCATGGCAGCGGATATAATTCAGCCAGGTTGCGCGCTCGAGTTTGTCCGGCAGGCTCTTGATACCTCTGTTCAGCAGATCGGTTTTTTTCGTGGCAACGGCATCCCACAGCAGCGCCATGAAGGTGGCGTTATATGCAATTTCACACTCCTTGGCATTGATCGCATCTTCACCAAAATATTTTGTCACCTCTATCGGTGCCACAATGGCTTCGGCAATAAACAGCACCCCCGGAGCAGTAATCTGACAACAGTCTTTGAAAAGCTGCAAAATCAGGTGAGCTTCCCGTTCATTCTGGCAGTTGCTGCCAATTTTTTTCCATAAAAAAGCAACCGCATCAAGCCGGACAATATCGGCACCATGATTGGCCCAGTGAAAAATAATCTCGAGCATCTCGATAAACACTGCGGGGTTACTGTAGTTTAAATCCCACTGGAAACTGTTAAATGATGTCATCACCCATTTGCCCATCTCCTCATCCCAGGTGAAATTCCCGGGTGAAGTTTCCGGGAAAATCTCAACCATCGTCTCTTCAAACATGTCCGGCATTTCTCTATCGTCAAAGACATAAAAATAATCCTGATAGGTTTTTTCGCCGTTACGAGCCCGTTGCGCCCAATCGTGTTCATTGGAGGTGTGGTTAAGAACTACATCAAGCGTCAGCAGCATATCGCGTTTTCGCATAGCCGTTGCCAGCGTATCAATATCCTTCAGGGAACCGATCCGCTCATCAACACGGCGAAAATCGCGAACAGCATACCCACCATCGCTCTTGCCTGGAGGGCAATCAAGCACAGGCATCACATGTAGCATATTAATGCCCAACTCCTGCAGATAAGGCAGTTTGGATTGAAGACCCAGCAGATTTTCTGCAAACCCATCGCTATAAAGCGCCATGCCTACCCATTGCTGGCTCAGGAACCAGTTATGGTCATTCTCTCTATCCAGATCCAGTTTTCTCAGGTGCTCTGGCCTGGCTATGTATTGCATTGCCATGGTTTCCACTAAATTCTTCATCTGCTGTTTAAAATCATCACGATTTCCATAGAGCCGTTGAAACAGGGAGTGGATAGCGTAGAAATTCGCACCCAGCCGAGTGTAAAAATACCTCATCTTATCTTGACGCAGTATCTCCGGATTCAGTTTAAGCAGAATTTCATTCAGCAGGGAGTGTGAGACTTGTTCATACATATCCGTTTACTCCCTATATAGCCCAAGCATCGGTAAAATGCCGGTAAAAATCTCTGTCCTGAGATATTGCTCCTCTGATGCCGACAACAGCGCTGGCAAACTGCTGCGCCCTTTGCATGGAAACATCCAGTGGCCATTGCAGCAAATTACCTGCCACCAGTACACTGCAAAATGCATCGCCTGCACCCACGGTGTCAGTGATGGATGTTGCTGACTCGGGTTTAACCGAAATGCGATTGGCATGTTTGGTCGCAATGGCAGTTGCTCCCTGTTCACCACCTGTTAGCACAATCTGTTCGGATACCCGATGTGAAAGCATCTGGATTCTCTCTTCATTGCTGGCGGCTTCAGGATAAATTTCGATCAACTCACCTTCATTGAGCTTTATCCAATCGGCCCCCTTGATAAGGTCCATGACTGAATCCTTCTGCCACCATGGTCTGCGTAGATTGATATCCACAAAAAGTGAGCTTGCAGAATCTCTTTTAAGCTTGTTGAGAGCTACAGCAGAGCTCTCGTGCCGTAACGCCAATGAGCCGTGATAGAGCAGCCATTTTCCATCCAGTGCCGGAATTAGCGCTGCATCAATAAAGTCATAGGCCACATCGTCCACGATATCGTAAGCAGGTTCACCATCATGAAAGGTAACCTGCACTGTTCCGGTCGAACGGCTGTTGTCATATTGCAATCCTGAGCAATCCATGCCCCATTTCTGCATGGCACCTGCTACCTTTCTGCCCAGTTCATCGTTGCCAACGCGCGAAATCATCAGCGGTTTCAGGCCAAATGCATGCAAGTGCCAGGCAACATTGAAGGGAGCGCCTCCCAATACAGCCGTACCATCCGGGAAATGATCAAACAGAACTTCCCCGAAAATCAGCGGACGCATCTTTTTCCTCGCCTCATCGCAGACTCTCGATCAGCGGAACAAATTCAGGTCGATAATAAGCAATACCTTCAAGAATTCCGGCGCTGTAGCAGCCATTCATATTCAAAAAGCCTCCGCGAGCCAGATAGAGATTCTGTTTTGCTGATCCTTGTGTCGCACTGCGCACCTCACTGTCTGCATTGGCAACCAGAACCGCCTGGACCGGGCTGAGCAATACATCCAGATCATTACCACTGTCGCCAGCAAATATGGTGTGTTCATCATTATAGCCACACTGCCGCATTAGAAACGTAATCGCATGCAGCTTGTTGGCGCTGGCTGGCAGTATATCCAAAAGACCCATGTTCTTTGCCTCATCAACACTCCAGATCAGGTTTGCCCTGATTTTCCTCGCCTGTAGGCGCTTCTCTATCTCAGCCATCACTGTCTGATGATTGTGTCCAAGAGGCAGATAATAACTGAGCTTATGTCTGTTTTGTTTTTCCTGCTCCTGCAATTGCAGCAAAGCGATGTCGGCAAGCAGGCTGTGTAGAATCTCTGTAGAGTGGCCCTGCCAGTCCGGGGCAATCTCATCATCCCACGCTTGCCACTGCTTCCACGCTCCGCCATCCAACTGATAAATAGTCGAACCCACATCAGCAATAGCAAAATCTGGCAGCGGCAACTGATACGCATCCATGGCCTGTTCAATAAGCGCACGATGCCGACCCGTTACATAAACCAGCTTCACACCTTCCGTATCGACTAAGCGTGAAAAAATCTCCCTCGCTCCAGGCGACTCAGACTGACTGCCATTGGGAATCAGTGTCCTATCCAGGTCTGTGCAGAGCAGAAGCCTGTTCATGCTTCCGACTCTCTGTTAGTGCCAAAGAAGTTATAGTGCTCGATAGCCTCAATAATACCGGCAGCGTAGCTGTTTTTGGCAAAATATATATGCTCGACATCGGTCAGTTCCGAAAGCTCCTCGTCATGACGGTTGGCGACAACAACCGCCCGCGTATTACCGCGCATCATATCTTCATCTGCCCCTGAACCACCGGCAACAAGAAGATTCTCCAGCGGAATATCCAGCTGTTCGGCAGCCCAGCGCAGAGCAAGCCCTTTGGAAGCCCTGTAAGGGAGAATATCCAGAAACTGCCCATGTGAAAAGATGACATTCACGGTCTGTTCATGCTGCAACAGCATTCTGTTGATCTCAAGAACATCGGGAGCAATAGCAGGATCAATATAGTAGCTAAGCTTATAGGGGGCCTGACAATTTTTCGGTTGCATCTTCAGGCCAGGCATATCCTCAAGGATGTAGAGAATATCATTGCGATTCCACTGGTGATTGATGTGCCGACGCCATGCAGAGTCTTTGGTCAGGTTGGGAGCATAATAGATCTCTGTACCCAGATTTGTAATCAGCACATCAGGCTGCGGAATTCTCTGTTTGCGAAGTGCTGTTAAGGCACTATTCAGGCTGCGGCCTGTCGCAATTCCAAAGCTGACCTGTTTGCGATGCCTCTGCATGATATTGATAAATTCGCCAAGCGAATCAAGATCACCAAGCAGGTTTTGATCCAGATCCGTAATAATGGCCATCTCCCGGTATAGTACAGGCCTGCGACTCAACGCCATTCGTTTTATTGGTTCCGTCTGCTCAATCAGTGGACGGATGATATCCAGATACTTCTCCACATGTGCCTGCCATGAATAGTGTTTTCGCACGCCATCCATGCCATTTTGGGCAAACGTATCCCATTGTTTGGTATCTTCAAGCAGCTCGATCAGTGATGCAGTAATCGCTTTTCTGTCCAATGGGTCGACCAGAAGGCCATTCTGGCAGTTCCCGATAATATCAATGGGTCCGCCATCCTCGGTCGCAACAATGGGAACCCCACATGCCGCAGCCTCAATCAGGGTCAGTCCGAACGGTTCGGTAAGTGCCGGGTTAACAAACAGACCCTTCGATAAAGCAGCCAGCCTGAATAACTCGGGAACATCTTCTGCCTTGTGATGTTTGGGAAATGCTACCTTTCCATAAAGGTCATATTGATCGATGGTCAGTAGTATGTTATTCAACACCTCCTGAGCTCCCTCCTCCATATCACGGATATCATCGCGATTCCCGGCCACAACAACCAGATTTGCCAGTTTCTGTAGTTGTGGTGATTCACCGTATGCCTCAATCAGTGTGGTGATATTCTTCCTTGGATCGGGCCTGGAGAGGGCAAGAATGATCGGCTTGTCCGGATGGCTGAGAAACCTCTCCAGCTGCCTGGTGATATCCGCATTCCATTCATCTCCGACAGGAGGATGAAATTTATCCAGATCCGTTCCCGGAGGCACAACACGCATCTGATCAGGCTGATAGTAATCATATACAGCATATTGCTCCTCAATCTCCTGATTGGTGCTGACAACAACTCTGGCGGCAGCACCCAGCGTTCTCTCTTCTGCTTCAATACGGCGGCTCATATTATAGGTTGTCTCAATCTCCTGCCGCTTTGCACCACTGGCCAATAACTGCTTACGTTTGCTTCGGCCAAGTGAATGCCCTGTGTGCACAAGCGGAATACCCAGCTGGCTTGAGATTTGAGTTCCAATGTGTCCTGCATCGGCATAGTGACTATGAATGATATCAGGCATGTCTTGCTGCTCATGGATATATGCCAGCGCATTGTCTGAGAACATTTCAAGACTGTCCCATAGTTGCTCTTTGGGAAGATATCCCGGCTCACCACATTCAATGCGGACGATACGGGCCTTCTTTGAAAGCATCTCAATGGGTTTGGCGTAGTCGCTGCTGAGCTGTGAGTCGCACACCTTTCGCGTCAGTAGATCAACCCACTTTACTTCAGGACGCTCACTGAGAGCGATGGCAAGTTCAACCACATATTTAGTCTGCCCGCCTGTATCGGCATCCCGACCAAGCTCAAGGTTTTCTCTCCGTATCAACCCATGGGGACTGATCAGTACAATGTAGAGGTTAGTGAGTGAACTGCTTATCATTTACCTCCTCGTAGAAAATCATCAAATACTCCACACTTGCTCAAGCTTTCAGCTAGTATAGCAGCAAAGCATTGAATGCTCTCTTTAGTAAGTTGTTGGCAGTGCCTCTATTTAGACACGAATTAATGCGGGATGAATGCTCATTTTTGGCCGCAAGAAGTCATTCGGTTTGGTCTTCAGGACCAACCCAGAAAAATGGATTGTGGGCGATTTCCCAGAGATGACCATCAAGGTCTTTAAAATAACCGTGGTAACCACCCCAAAAGACTTTTTGTGCTTCTTTGGCAACTGTCGCACCTGCTGCAACAGCTTGTTGAAGTACTTCCTCAACCTCGGCTTCTGAATGTACGTTGTGGGAGAGGGTAACCGCTGAAAAACCACCGCCTTCGGGTGAAACGGTGGCATCTTCGGCCAGTGCATCATGACTGTAGAGGCCTAACCATGTTCCGTTAAGGGTGAAAAAGGCCACTTCCGGCGGGGATTCCATACGGGGAAAACCCAATCCTTTTTCGTAGAACTCAATCGATTTTTGAAGGTCGCGCACACCAAGTGTGATCATGCTGATTCTTGGCTGCATACTTAGGTTTCCTGACTACGTTTTTCTAGTTCTTCTGCATCTGCCAGGTCACGCAAGCGACCTGTTGATCGTTTGTTTTTCAGCAGATGAATATAGTCAATGACAGGAGCGGTCACGCCGCCAAGATCCAAGCGTTCAGGTTGAATTTCTTCAAAAGTGACACCATCAATAGAGGTGAGAATGTCGATACGCATCGGTGCGATACCAATTTGGAAAACTGTCCCTGGTAATGTGAGGTCTTTTTCGCTAATGCTAGCCATTGGTGCACCGAATTCGGTAAGCGCAAGCATCATTTTTTTTGCATTTTTTAATTCCGGTTTGATAAAAATATCCAAATCACCGGTTGAACGCGTATAGCCATAAACACCCAAGGCGTAAGCTCCCACGATCACAAACCTGACATCGTGAGAGCTGAGTAGGTTAACGATGTCTTGGAAGTCTTTGCTCAGCATGTAGTAAGCGTACCTTGGTGCGATCCATTTTTTCGGGAATAGTTTCAGGCCATGACATGCAGGTGACTTCCCAAACCTTGTTAAATACGAGGTCTACCTTGTCATCTTTCAGTGTGGTCCGAGTCACGCGGGAAACATCAACTTTCATTTCAAAATGATACCTTACATAAGATTTTTTGTCATTCCGATTCGAAGTTCACTGAGAATGAATATTCATTAAGAATAATCCGCCCAGAACTCGGTGCCGGAACGCATGTTGCGGATGCGGTTAATCAGGGCATCCATATCTTTATCATTTTCGGCAAAGTTGAGGTGGTCGGTTTGTACAATTAATAGCGGTGTTTCCTGATAATGGAAAAAGAAATGATCATAACCAGCCATGACTTTTTTCAGGTAATCAGGGGTCAGGCCACGTTCCATGTTTCGATTTCTGCTGCGAATGCGTTCCATGATCACTTCGTGATCTGATTGCAGGTAGATCACCAGATCAGGTTTGGGAATGTCGACAGAGACAAGCCGCGCGACCTGATCATAAAGGATGAATTCTTCATCGGTTAAGTTGACGCTGGCAAAGAGACGATCTTTGGCAAAAAGATAATCACTGACCAGACCTTGAGAGAAAAGTTCCTGCTGATGAATGCCTTGCCATTGTTTCAGACGTGAAAAGAGAAAAGATAGTTGAACAGCAAGTGCGTGGCGGGAAGGGTTTTGATAAAACAGTTCAACAAAAGGGTTATCATCCACACTTTCCATCATGGCGGATATGGCAAGTTTGTCCGCCAGCTTTTGAGCAACTGTGGTTTTACCCACACCAATAGCACCTTCTATGGCGATATGACATTTCTCTAACGGCTGCCCTGTGATCATGCTTTTACCAGACCTCTCCTTCAGACAATGGCGGTTCTCCCTTTGCAATCAACTGATTCATCATCTGCGCTGCTGTGCTCTTTAATACCGGATGTTGCCATTTAGAATCAATATCGCATAGGGGGCAAAGTACAAACATGCGTGTGCTGAGCATACGATGCGGAATGGTCAGGGCTTCTGTTTGCATGTGGATTTCATACTGAAGAGCACCATAGGCGAGAATATCGAGATCAAGCGTGCGTGCACTCCAACGCTCTTTTCTGATGCGCCCATGTTGATTTTCGATCTGTTGAAGTTTTTTTAAAAGCGGCAGGGGTTCAAGCGAGGTTTGTATGGCGATGACGGCATTGAGATAGTCAGGTTGTCCGGCAGGGCCAATGGCCGATGTTTGGTAATATTTGGAACTTTTAAGTACGTTGATTTTATCCGATGCGTTGAGTGCATCACGCGCCTGAATGAAGGTTTGACGTATGTCACCAAGGTTACCACCGAAGGCAATCAGAGCATGGTGAGGCAGTATCAGGCCCATGCGATGCTGCCGCCGCGCCGTGGATCTCCTGCGCCATGTAAATAGCCTTTTTCATCCATGTTAATGGCATGTACGCCGCCGAAATAGACACTTTGTTTTTCCCAGTCCCGAATGTCCCAGCCGAGCTTAAGAAGTTGATCACGTGTTTCATGGTTCAGGCCTTTACCTGATTCACCGGGTTCGACATCCAGTACATTACCCTCATTGTGCAGGCGTGGGGCATAAACAGCCTGTTCGATCGGTTCACCGAGCAGAATATGGCGGGAGATCACTTGTAAAATGGCGCCACGTAGCCGATTGGAACCGCCGCTTCCAAGTGTGAGTACAGGCCTTCCATTTTTAATCAGAATCGTAGGGGCCATCATCGATGAAAGTGTCTCTCCAGCGGGCAGTTGATGAAAACCCATGGGGTTAATGTCTTCTTCGCCCAACATATTATTCAAATGAATACCTGTGCCCGGCACAACGATGCCGGAGCCTTCACCATTGCTGGTTGTTGTGGAAACCGCCATGCCATCAGCATCGACAACACTGATATGTGTGGTGCTTCCATGCCGGTTTTCGGGCTCGGCTTGTGTATCGGAAAGATTCCCATCAAGACGATTGCGAATAGCTTGCAGGCTATGCTGGATTCGAGACTCAGCCAGAAAATGATTTGCCATGTCCTTTTGGTGAACCTGATGATCAAAATCATGGCCTCTGGAATGACTTGTTTCACGAAGTGCTTCGGCAAGTAACACCGGGTAAGGCCGCTGCGGATATTGTGTTAATAATTGTTCCAGTAGTTTTGCAGCAAAGATGATCAGGCAACCGCCGGATGATGGTGGTGTGTTGGTGAGCAATGTTCCACCAAAGAGATCGTAGCTTAATGGTTTGCGGATATGCACCTGTTGGCTTGCCATATCCTGCATCGAGAGTACTCCCCCCGGTTGAACCGATGCTGTGATTGTGCGAGCAAGATCACCTTCATACATCTCCCGGATGCCTTCAAGTGTTAACATCTCCAGTGTATTTGCGAGATCTGGATTGGTGAATGAGTCGCCATCTTTAAGCATTTCATCACGTTGGGTATAGAGCTGACGGCATGGCAGCTGTGCGGTAAGGATCGGTTTGAGCAGAGAAATAAAAGAAGCCTGGAGTTGATTTAACATGATGCCGCTGCGGGCTGCATCAATGGCGGGCTGCATCACAGCCTGAAGGGGTAGCCGCCCATGTTTTTTATGTGCCTGAAACAGCATGGCAAGCAGAGAAGGGGTGCCGACAGAGGCTTGTCCGGTATGAAAGGTCTGGATGGTATCGCCAAAGTCGATAGGGATGGCTTTGAAATCGGGATACAAAAGACTGTCCATTTGTTTTGTCGGCATGCGGGAGAAACCATCATACAGACATGCACCGGATGCTTTGTTGTGCACAAGCATGAATCCACCGCCACCGGCAGAGGTCAATACAGGTTCAGCAATAAAGGATGTACAGACAGCCGCGATGCTTGCATCCACTGCATTGCCACCGTCTCTAAGTATATAAGCACCTGCCTCAGCCGTGGCAGGATGTCCTGCTGCGACAAGCCCATTTTTCCCGGGGCCTTTGTGGGGACTTTTGAGGTGGCTTTTAAGGTAAGAGGAGGGAGGCACTATTGTCTGACAATAAAACCTTTGATTTTTGTGCGTGTGGCAATCGCTGTTTTAGTCTGACTGGCTGCTTTTGAAGTTGCATATGGGCCAACCCAGACTGCAGTAATATTACCTGCTTTGTTTTTGGTATGTGTTTTCCAGTGCTGAGCAAGTTTCTTTTGTAAAGTATGGGCTCTTTTAGGCTCTTTAAACGCCCCGACCTGAACATAATAGCCATGGGGAAGTGTTTTTTCTGTTGCACTTTGAGGGTCGGAAGGCTTCTTTTTAACGGTTACAGGCGGTGTTTTTTTTGTGGTGGAGATGGGTTTAGAAACTTCGGTGAGCTCCGGCTTTATCTTGATCTGAGATGTTGGGTGTTTCTGAGATTGGGCAATGATCTTTTCGATGGTCTCTGTTTTACCTGTTGTTGTGGTTTCCGGTTTTTGTGCGGGAGCAGTGGAAGTGCGATTGTCATATGGCGTGTCAAACAGTGGCCAGAAAAAAGAAGCGATGATTAAAACGATGCAAATCGATGCAATGCTCCATGCAATTTTTGTTTCAGTTGGCGTTGCAACCCATGCGCGGCGTTTTTCACTCATGAACAGTTCATGTTTTCAGATTGCCAATGTGTAAATATTAAGCCTGTTCCAGTTTCAAAACTTCATCCAGTTTTTCTGTGAAATTTTCATAACGAAATGGCTTTTTCAGGATGTTTAGACTCATGTCAGGAAAGCGCTCTGTTAGATCATCAGGATAACCGGTCACAAATATAACACGTTCAAGAAGGTCAGGATTGACGTGAATGAGACTGCTGTAAATTTCATCGCCAGTTAGTTTTGGCAGACGCACATCAAGCAGGATGACACTGTACTGGCTCCCCTGAGTTGTGAGTTCAAACAGACCTTGTACGGGATCACTTAGTGTTTTGATACTGCTTTCACAGCCTTTTTCTCCGAGGTGACGATTAAGAAAAGCTGAAAGGATACTTTGTACTGTATCTTCATCATCAATAATCAGAACCTTAATTACATTACTCATTTTCCAGTTTTCCCCCTGATGGAAGCCTGATTTCTTCAGCCCCCAAGCAGGCTGTAATAATACTATATTTTTTAATGTGCCGCTACCGGTCTTCTATTTTTTTGTGAAAATGTTCTAAATGGCATGGCTATTCCCGTTTTTCTTGTCTTAAAATGGAGTAGGGATTAATGCGTGCCTTCTGAAAACGGATGCCCCAGTGCAGATGGGGGCCAGTGGCACGGCCAGTTTTTCCAACTGCACCAATCTGTTTGTCCCTGTCAATCCAGTCACCTTCTTTTACGGATGCGCTTTTCAAGTGTGAAAAAACAGAGACAAGTCCATGCCCATGACCAATGGCAACGGTGTTGCCATTGAGGTACATGTTTGAAACGACCAGAACCTTTCCAGCCAGCGGTGTGACCACAGGTGTCCCTTCGGGCGCTGCAATATCAATGCCGGAATGAGGTGAACGTGGCTCTCCATTCACATAACGCTGAGCACCGAAGGGTGTGGACTCAACACCTGTGACTGGCATGTTTGTCAGATGTATAAACGGACTGGCATCAACCTTGGCAGTGTAGCTGTTTTTGAGCATACGCTGATCACTGCGGATGTGAGCAAGGGTCTCTTTATCAAAAACAGCCATTTTTTTATCCACTGTGATATGTGAAATTCTGAATTCACCTTTGGAGACACTCAGCTGATCTTCGGCACGCCATGATCTGGATGTCCAAATGATGGGATAACTTTTTGTTTTGGTTTTCAGATCAACGCCGATCCATGCCCATATTTTGCCATTTTTTCCACGTGATACCGGCCAATGTTTGCCAAAACATTGAAGCGTAACTTTGCCTTCCGGCATGTCCCGATGAATGGTAAGCACATCACCCTGGGTGACATGGTATTGCGCTGCAAATAGGGAAGCAGGCAATAGGAAGGTGCATAGAATTAATAGTATTGTTTTCATGTTGTTTTGGCCTTTGAAACAGCGATGGTTTGTACCTGAGCTTTGCCATCGTGGAAATGAATGTGAAGTTTATCATCCGGCTGAAGTTGGGTTGCCGAAGCGATGAGCTTACCTTTTTCATTGGTGTTCATGGTGTATCCCCGTTTCAGCACTTGTATGGGTCCGAGATCTTCCAGTTGTTTTTGTAAACTTATGAGATGTTGTTTTTGTGTATCATTGTTTTTTTCGGCCAGCCAGATCAGGCGTTGACTGGTTTTCTCAAGCTGGTTTTTTTGTCTGTTCCTTCCATGCGTCTGAAACGTGATCAGGTGTTGCTGACATTGCTGAAGCATTTGCTGGCGACGCCGAAGTTGCGTGCGTGGTTCCTGTTGAAAGAGGCGATGTTTCAATTCACTTAATGAACGCCTGTGCTGATTCAGCCCGCCTTTATAACTATGTATCAGGTTGCTTGCCGCACGCTCACTATGCTGAAAACGGCCATCCTGTGATCGTTGCCAGTGATGTTGAAGCTGTGTGAACTGTTCAGAAGATTGACGTTGGGAAAAATTCAGATGATTGGATACCAGTGTTTGTAACAGTGATGTTCTGGGTAGTTTGCTACGAAGCGTATCACGATCCAGGCAGGCAAGTTCTGCGGCATTGGAAGGTGTCGCTGCTCGAATATCAGCAGCAAAATCTGCCAATGTGCTATCAATTTCATGGCCGATACCGGAAATAACAGGAATCTGTGAATCCACAATGGCTTTTACAACCATTTCATCGTTAAAACACCAGAGATCTTCCATGCTGCCGCCGCCACGAACCAGGAGGATTAAATCCGGTTTTGAATCTGTGTGATTGAGCTGGTGAATGGCATGAGAAATGGAGCTGGCAGCACCGCCACCTTGAACCACTGCCGGGGCCAGCGTGAACTGAAGCCAACTGGGACGACTTGTGAATACTTTTTTTACATCTTCAAAAGCTGCTGACGTGGGCGAGGTGATGATGCCGATGTGAGAGGGTAGTTTTGTTGGTTTTATTTTACGATTGACATCAAACCAGCCGCGTTCCGTAAATATTTTTTTACGCTGTTCAAATTCAGCAGCCAGTTGCCCAGCACCCACAGCTTCAACCTTGCGAACGACCAGTTGATAAGTGCCGCGTGGTTCATAAACACTGAGGCTGCCGGTGAAAATAAACGCTTCACCTTCTTTGGGTTGGAGTTTTAATCGAACTGCGGCGGAGCGCCAGATGACTGCGGAAATGGAGGCATGTGCATCTTTAATGGTGAAATAGATGTGGCCTGATGCGTGTCTGGTTAAACGTGAAACCTCACCTGTTACTTCAATGCTGGCATAGTTTTGTTCCAGAAGTTTTTTAATGCCAGCGGTCAGCTCGGTGACGGAAAGGGGAGCGTTTTCCATGCGAGTATCACAGCACCACTTTGACTGAAGGTCAATGCCCAACTGCGATGATATTTGCAGTTGAAAACATAATATTTTCTTTAAAGTAAGCTGAAAACCTCTCTAATATCCTATTTGATTTTGAACTCAGTGTGTGGTGATAAATTTTGAAATGTCGGTGCTGTGATGTTACTAATCTGTTCGGTAGGTGGACGACCCTGACGGCCTTGCTTGATCAGATTTTGGGTGATGCTTTTTAAAAGTTCCCGAACGGAAACGGTTCCTAAATAACCTGTTTCATCAGTAATGATAAGCGGTGTATAGACCAGTTGTGCAGAGCGGCTCATTGCCATTTTACTGGCGTAAGTAAGGAGATCATGGGTTTTTAAAACGATTGGCTGAGCATGCATGAGCTTCGTAATCGCTGTTTGACGATTTAAGTTGTGTCCAAATGTTGTTGAAAAGGCTTGTAAAAAAGACACCCTGTCAAGGATGCCTACGATTTTATTATCATCGATAATTGGAATGGCCTGGAGTGTGGTGTTGGATTGAAAACGTTGCAGAACTTCTGTAGAGGAAATATCAGAAGAGCATGCAGGTACCGGGTGAAGTGTGAGCGATGCAACCAGGTTTTCTGTGGCAGTATGCCCCCATCTGTTTTTGTTTGGGATGCTGATGAGTGTGTTTGCAGTTTCCGGTAAAATGCCCGGTATTGTAAGGCAGGCTTCTTTTTCAGGACTTCCCAGTAAATGGCCTTGCGCATAATGGATGCCCAGTTTTCGGACTGCTTTTAAATCAACAGTTGTTTCAACGCCTTCGGCAATGACGCGACAGTTGATATGTTCTGCTAAATTCACAACAAGCTCTATAAAATCGTGCGTCATTTTATTTTTGCTGAGTTGAGAAATGAAATGTTGATCCAGCTTTAAATACTCAGGTTTTAATTCGGACATAAGTTGTAGGTTAGAATAGCCAGCATTTAAGTCATTAAGGGCAATGGAAAAGCCCATATTCCGATAATGTGTAGTCGCTTTTCTAAGCTCATTGTAATTGTCGGTGCGATTATGTTCAGTTAATTCAAGAATAATACGGTTGTTTGCAATGCCTGCTTCTTTTAATAACGTTAATGTCCTGCCTTTTTCAAAACAGGGGTCCATTAATGCGTGCGGGTCAATGTTAAGCGACAGCTTGCTGTTTAATCCTGAATCAGCAAAGTTCTGTATGGATTTTTCACGACACAGACAATCCAGATCATAGAGTCGTTGATATCGTTCAGCTGTAGAAAAAAGGATTTCAGGCAGATGCAAAGCCGATGCTTTTGGTGCGCGGGATAATGCCTCAAAAGAAAATATGGTGTTGTCGGAAAGATCAAAAATGGGCTGGAACAGGGTTTGAATCTGGCGTTTTTTGATGATTCTATTGAGTTCAGAGCGCTCCTTTCCAGTGTCATATGTTTTGCATAACTGATAGTTGATAAGATTTAACGATTCGTTTTCGTCGATGGCTGTGTATTCGATCATTGCGAACTCCATTATTTGCCTAGCAAATATGATGAACATCGCATTTTTCTATGTCATGTGTATGACAAATGTGTTGTATGACACCAGGCTTATTAGCTCGAAAGTGAGGTTACCAGTCTTCACCCGCAAGCATTTTGGCAGCAGCTTCATGGTCTACATGCCGGATATCATGACCACGCTCCATGTAAACCACCATTTCAGAAATATTGGTGGCATGATCAGAGATACGCTCAAGGTTTTTAGCAACATTGGATAGAATAATAGATGCTGTGATATCTCTGGGGTCTTCCATCATGTAGGTGAGCATTTCCCGGTACATGCGTTTATAGAGAACATCGATTCCTGCATCTTTTTCAATAACCTTCATGGCCAGGTCAATGTCACCATGAGAAAGGGCATCCAGAGCACGATTAACCTGTTTTTGAACTTTTTCACCCATAATATCCAAATTTGAAAAATTCTTAGGAGAATGTTCCAGCGAACGCAGTACGCCCTCAGCAATACCAGCGGCGAGATCACCCATGCGTTCCAGATCGGTTACGATCTTGATGGTGCCCATGATAAAGCGTAAATCACCTGCCGCAGGCTGTCTGCGCACCAGAATGTCACGGGTAAGTTCATCAGACTGGACTTCCAGTGCATTGATGGCCCGGTCACGTTTAATTGTTTTGTGGGCCAGCGCTTCATCCTGTTCGAGCATGGACTTTACGGCATGGCCAATCGCTCGCTCCACAAGCCCGCCCATAGAGAGAATAAGTTCTTTGAGCTGGTTCAGTTCTTCATCAAAGCGTTTAATCGTGTGTTGCATGTTTCGCTCCTATAACGTTCATACTTGAATAAAAATAGATTTATTTATTCAAAGTATAAATCAAAAGTCGTGGTTTTGACTCTGTTCCCAAAAACAGTGATACGAACAACTGACTTTGGAACCCTTCTCTTTTTGAGTATCCTTATCCAAATCGACCGGTGATATAATCTTCGGTCTGTTGTTTTTCCGGTTGTGTAAAGATTGTGCCTGTTTCACCAAACTCAATCAAATTGCCCATGTAGAAAAAGGCCGTATGATCTGAAATACGCGCTGCCTGCTGCATGCTGTGAGTCACCATAATAATAGTGAACTCCTGTTTTAGCTCATCCATTAGCTCTTCAATTTTGGCTGTCGCAATAGGGTCCAGTGCTGAGCATGGCTCATCCATCAGAATAACATTGGGTTTGACTGCGATGGTACGCGCAATGCAAAGGCGCTGTTGCTGGCCACCTGAAAGCGCGGTGCCGGGAGATTGAAGTTTATCTTTCACTTCCTTCCAAATGCTGGCTTTTCGAAGTGCTGTTTCAACCAGTTCATCCATGTCCGGGCCATTTTTGGCAAGCCCATGAATACGTGGCGCATAAGCGACATTTTCATAGATGCTCTTTGGAAATGGGTTGGGTTTCTGAAAAACCATACCAATATGGGTGCGTAGTTGAACCACATCGACTTCCGGTGCATAAATATCATCACCATCGAGTAGAACCTTACCTTCAATATGGCATTCCGGGATGCGGTCATTCATCCGGTTCAGGCAGCGTAAAAGTGTTGATTTACCACAGCCTGAAGGTCCAATAAGTGCGGTGACCTTCTTCTCAGAGAAGGCAACATTAATGCCATGCAGTGCTTCACTCTCGCCATACCAGAGCTTAAGATCGTGAATGCTTACTTTGGGAGTGTCCATCTTACCACCTTTTCTCAAAATGTTTGCGCAGATACACTGCCATCGTATTCAGGCTTAGCAGTACGCTCAGCAATACAAGAATCGCTGCAGCGGTACGCTCCTCATATGCACGGATCGATTCACCAGCCCAGGTATATATTTGAGCGGGAAGCACAGTGGCCGCTTCCAGTATGTTGCCCGGTGCATCCGGTACATAGGCCATCATGCCGACAATCAGAAGCGGTGCGGTTTCTCCCATAGCCTGGGCTAAACCAATAATTGAACCTGTCAGGATTCCCGGCATGGCCAGTGGAAGAACATGGTGCCAAACAGTCTGCCAACGGGATGCACCGAGCCCGAATGCAGCCTCACGGATAGAATCAGGAACGGCTTGAAGTGCTGCTCGTGTGGTGATGATGACGATTGGAAGTGTCATCAATGCCAGCGTCAGGCCACCAGCCAGTGCAGATGAACGGGGCGCACCAAAGAAGTTAATGAAAATCGCCAGACCCAGCAGGCCAAACAGAATGGAAGGGATGGCTGCGAGGTTGTTAATGTTGACTTCAATGACCTGTGTAAGTCGATTGTCCGGCGCAAACTCTTCAAGGTAGACCGCAGTCATGACACCAATGGGCAGTGCAAATATCATGGTCAAAAATAATACATAGATGGATCCAATCACCGCAGATCGAATGCCTGCAAGTTCAGCCATTTTTGAATCGCCCCGAGTGAAAAAGCCTGTATTAAAAGCAAGACGGACTTTTTCTGCCTTCAAAAGTTCATCAATCTGTTTTTGATATTTGGATTTGAGACGATGGGGTTTACCCTTTAGGTATTGATCGACATCGGCGGTGGCCAGTACCCAACGGGATTCATTTGTACCCATCAGTTCAGGGTGATCTTCCATGTAGAGGGGGAGTGTGCGCAGGTAACCACGACTGACGATCCGCCGTAGTGGTTTATCAACCGCTTTTTTGTAATTTTGCTTGCTGGTATCATTGTAATGAACATCCACCAGAATTTCCGCCTGTTGAAGGGCAGGAAAACCTTTGGAGATCATGTCTGCAAAAAAGAAGATTAAAAATGCCCCTGCCAGTGTCAAAGCCGTGATGGCATAGGCTTTGAATCGTTTTTCGGCCGCATAGCGGCGTTTCATTTGTGGATTAATATGCAAACTCATGGTTTCTACTCGTACTGTTGGCGGAAACGCCGAATAACGTAAATGGATATAATATTGAGTATTAAAGTGATGCTCAGTAGAACCAGTCCAAGCCCAAACGCAGAAAGTGTTTCGGGAGAGTCAAAGGCCTGATCACCGGTCAGGGCATCAACGATACGTACCGTGACCGTTGTCATGCCTTCCAATGGGTTCCATGTTAGATTCGGACGCAGGCCAGCAGCCATGACCACGATCATGGTTTCGCCCAATGCGCGGGAAACCGCCAAAAGAAACGCAGCGACAATGCCGGGCAGAGCTGCGGGAAGAAGCACCTGTTTTATGGTTTCAGACATCGTGGTGCCAAGGGCCAGTGAACCTTCACGCATACTTTGCGGAATGGCACGAATCACATCATCGGAAAGTGATGAAATAAATGGAATAATCATAATTCCCATCACAAGGCCGGGTGTCAGCGCATTGGTATAGTCTGCATGCAGTCCAACGAATGCGGCAAATTTTACCACCAGAGGACTCACTGTGATGGCAGCAAAGAAGCCATATACAACGGTAGGAATACCAGCCAGAATCTCCAGTGCAGGTTTGGCAATGTTTCTGAAACTTTCAGTGGCATATTCGGCCATGAAGATGGCTGATAACAGGCCGATGGGAATCGCAACAGCCATCGCAATCAAGGTGATCATGAATGTGCCTGCAAAGATGGGTATCGAGCCAAACAAGCCTTCTCCACCATCGCCCGATGCGGCATCCGGGGACCATTGTGTTCCTGTTATGAATTCCCAAAAACTAACAATTTTGAAAAATTGAATCGCTTCAAAGATGATAGCAAGGACAATACCGATTGTGGTGAGGATTGATGTAAGTGCTGCGGTGATCAATAGGGCACGAATAACTTTTTCAACACTGTTTCGGGCTCGAAGTGATGGTTGAATTAGACGTAATCCCTGCCAGCCACCAGCCGCTGCAATAACAAATACGACAGGTAGAAAAATAATTGCAGGTACGGTGTAAATACCAGTCAGATGAAGCAGGGAGGCCAGTATGGCTACGCCCAATGCAGGTGTGGCCATCCAGATGACGCTGAACCAGCCATAGTGTCCGGGGCGTGAGTTCCAACGTTTGCCGGCGTGGTTTTTGCTGGCTTTATTGCGTCCTAGCATCCACGCCATGCATGAAAGAGGCAATAGCCCTGCAATAAAATAAAAGCTTAAATCAGCGATATTCAATGTTCAGGCACCTCGTTAAATGATCGCTAAGGATACGCCGAAAAAGTCAGGGCACCTTTAGAAATAATGGACGGTCCAAATTATGCACGCGCGTCTTTAATTTTGTAAGTAAAATAGAGTGGTGTTTTTCTTTCGAAGAGCAAATAAGTGTAAAAATAATTTATTCGGGGATGCTAAGAAAATAAAAGCTGGCCGGATTTCTCCGGCCAGCCGAACTTGAATACTTTTTTCTGCTTATTTTTTCTTCAAGTCTTCTGCGGTCAGCTTGATGTGTTTAATAACGCGGTGACGTGTTGCATTACGGTCTGCTTTAGGCAATGGAATCAAACCAATTTCTGAGAGGTTGCCTTCTTCACCGATCATCTGTTCATTTATAAAAAGACTTACGTAGTCATTCATGCCAGGAACTTTGCTTGCGTGAGAGTTCTTGGTGTAGAAGAAAAGTGAACGTGAAACTGGATATTTACCGGATGAAATATGCTCTGGTTCTGCGCTGATACCTTCGATGGTCGCAGATTTGATACGGTCAGAGTTTTCTTCCAGGAAAGAATAACCAAAGATACCGAATGCGTTTTTGTCTTTAAGTAGCTTTTGAACAATGAGGTTGTCGTTTTCGCCACTTGGAACATAAACACCATCCTGACGGATTGTTTTATACTTTTTATAGGCTTTGTTTTTCTTTTTGTCTGCTTTGTACAGGCTGGTATAAACATCCATCTTTTTGGTTAGCTTTTTCATGACCAGGTCTGCAAATGCATCACGTGTACCTGAAGAGGTTGGTGGGCCATAAAAAAGAATAGGGCGATGTGGCAGGTTGGCATTGATCTGGTTCCAGTATTTGTACGGGTTAGGAATCAGTTTAGAACCGTCTTTATTTGGAACTTCTGCAGCAACTGCCAACAAAATTTCTTTACGCGTCAGGTTGATGTTGTCATTTCCTTTGCTCTGTGCGACGACAATGCCATCATAACCGATGACGACTTCTGTGATGTCATTGACACCATTTTTAGCACAAAGTTTGAACTCTTTTGCTTTCATGCGACGTGATGCATTGGTGATGTCAGGTGTATCCATGCTATCGCCAGCACAGAAAAGTTTCATGCCGCCACCGGAACCGGTAGATTCGATAACGGGTGTTTTGTAACGGGTGGTTTGTCCGAACTCTTCAGCTGTGTAACTGGCAAAAGGGTATACGGTTGATGACCCGACAATGCGGATCTGATCGCGGGCTTCAGCCTGGCCCACGAATGCAAGGCCAAGAAATGTTGCAGCCATGAGAATGGCGTGTTGTTTTTTCATGATTGGTATCTCCCAATTTGAATTTGAGCAAAGCTTATGCGTTGTGTGTGACAAGCTTATGGCAATTGTGTGACATAGATGTGACACAGATGGTGACTATGTATGATCGACTGTGTGTTGCAAATGAAATGAAAAAAAAGGCCGGGAGCACTCCCGACCTTTCCTTTATACGTACGGTTTATTCTTACAGTTTGATCTGAGAGTAGAGACCATAGCGAGTGTCTTTATCGGTTGTTGTTGTAACACCACCACGGTTTTTCAACTTGCTTGCATCAACCACCAAAGCAAACGTGATGTTTTTAATCGGGCTGTATTCAACACCAAGCACATAACGATCAACTTTCTCTTTGTTCGCGTTTGCGATACCTGCACTGGTGAATTCATTTTTCAGATTTTCATAGCGAGCAAAAGCACCAAAACCACTGCCTGGAAGCTTAGCCCATGCCCATAGAGCCAAACCGGATGATTTGACTTCATCGCCGATTGCAGCAGTTGCGAAGGCTGCACTTGTATTACCACCATGTGTTGATGAAGCAGTCGCAGATTTCGCTTTATCTGTGTTTAACAGATAGTTACCACCGACACGGAAATCAGATGTGCCGTAAGAGATCATGGCCTGTGTCAGTGTAGATTTTACGCCTGAAGTTGAAATATTGGCGATACTTGTTTTGGTTGCTTTGTAACCACTCATGTATTGGAAGTCGATATCCAGACCTTTCAGAGGGTGGACACCAATGCGGCTGTTGAAATCGATGCCGTTCAGACCGGATTGAGGATTGCCTTTGCCATAGCCGGTTCCGTTTGTCGCAGTGACGAAGTAGTCGACGATGCCATCAGCAACTTTACCTTTCAGGCCAATGCCTAGATCAGCAGATGTATCAAATTTGTAAGTGTCAGACATAACTTTGGCTACATAGCGATGTTTCCACAGGCCTTGCTCGTAATCGATCCAGGGCGTATGAGACTGGCCGAGACGAAGCACAACAGCTTTATCGATCAGCTTGCCTTCAACGTAGGCATATTTTAGATAGACATTTTGATCTTTACCAAGGGCTGCTTCATTTCCGACATCTGTGGTGAAACGCATCATCCAGTTTTTATCGAAGTAGTATTTGGCAGTAAAGTATGCGCGATCGATATGCAGACCATTGGTTTTAGTTTTGGAGCTAACACCTGCGGTAGATCGATCATCGGTCTTTTGGTAGGTGTTTAGATAAAACAGTGCTTCCAGTTTTAGTTTGCTTTCGTCTTTTTCAGCGACAACGATGCCACCGGCAAAAGCCGGGGCAGCAAATGCAAACATTGCAGCCATAGCAATGGTTTTTAAAGTTACTTTCATTTTATTTCCTCTCAATGAAATTCAAAGTGGGCCGGAATGTAGAGGGTCAATATGTCATGGTTGTGACAAGGTCAGACGAATGTCACGGTGTCATCAACGTGTCATCAAATACATACAAGCTTCCCCCACTTATAGAAGGTAATGAGGAGAAATCAAATGAACCATACTGAAATGGGTCGGTATAAATATGAAGCAGGTTATGAAGCAGCCATTGTTGCAGATAAAAATTTTATCAGGTTTCGCGCGATGCCAATTGCGAATACCATGAAACCACAGGATGCAATGTTAATGTTTAGTTGTATGAATGTGCGAGCTTATTCCGCAGGAGATACGATATATAAAGTGGGAAGTTTTTCAGATAATGAAATTTCCCTAATTATCGAAGGGAAGGTTTCTGCTTCGGGTCATTCAGCACATCAATACAGCATGCTTTCAGCTGGAGATGTATTTGGACTCTTTTCGTTTCTGGATGAAGAGCGTTTACATTCGGCAACGTTGAAAGCCGAAGAAAATGTGAAAGTGCTTACGATTGATCGTCCATACTTTGATGTGATTACACTTGAAGATCCTGCGCTGGGAAATCAGCTTCTTATGTTTATGTTTCGTTTGTTAAGTAAAATGGCGTTACAGTTGGAACATGAATATGCTGCCATGCACGAATTTGCTCTAGGCAGAAAGGTTTAGTGGTTAAAGAAGGGTGATCAATATGGATGTGCTGATTGTCGAAGATGATGTGGCGATTGCCCGTTTGATTGAAATGTATTTGAAAAAAGAAGGTTTCACGATTGTCCTTTGCGCAGATGGTGATGAGGCTATTCGCATGCTTCAGAATCAAACATTCAGTTTGATGATTCTGGATCGCATGCTACCGGGTAAACGTGGCATGGATATCCTCCGTTGGCTTAGAAAACAGGAGCATATCGCCACGCTTCCTGTTTTGATGGTAACGGCACTTGGTTCGACCGATGAGAAGGTTCGAGGTTTGAAAGAAGGCGCCGATGATTACCTGTCCAAACCGTTTGAACCGGATGAGTTGATTGCACGTGTGCAGGCTTTATTGCGTCGAGCCAATGCTCCCGCTGCGGGGCCTGATCATACGAGAGATGGTATGGTACTTGATAAAGATGCGATGGAAGTGAAAATCAATGGGAAAGATTTGGATCTCAGACCACTCGAATTCAAGTTGCTTCAGGTGTTGATGAATAAACCGGGAAAAGTGAGAAGCCGGGAGTATCTTTTGGACCATGTTTGGGGCATTAACAGTTTTGTTGAGCTGCGTACTGTTGATGTAACTGTTAAACGGTTGCGTAAGGCTTTGGATGAACATGAGCTTGCCGAAGCGGTGAAAACGATTCGTGGGGCGGGGTATCGTTATTCGGTGATAGAGAAAAAAAGTTCATGAGTCCCTGGGCTTTTATGTTTGTGATTGCGCTGATCCTGTGGGCTTTGCATGTTCAACGCTTGAACGAGAAGCGTAGAACGATTGGAGAAGAACTTAAGGAACTTCAGCTGGCACAAAAGAATTTGAAATCGACATTGATAAGTCGAGGCAAACGTTTGGATGTTCTTTTTTCAGCAGTGAATGAGGTGGTCATGCGTGTTGATCATCTGGGGCGGATCATAACTGCGAATACACATGCCCGTCATGTTTTTCATATGGAGAATGGGCCTGAATTACCTCAGTCTTTATTGTTGTTTTATCGCGATCCTGACTGGCATCGGGCTTTTTCATTGGCGTTAAAGGCTTTGCCTGAAGCATCTACACTCCCTGATATGCACGTGGATGGAAGAGTTCTGGCACCGCGTTTGGCTCCCCTTGGAACAGAACAGGTGTTGCTCTTATGTGTGGATGTGAGCGAAAAACATCGCATTGAAATGCAGCGTAAAAGTCTGTTTGCCAATCTGATGCATGATTTGAAAACACCACTGACTTCAATTCTTGGTTATGCTCGAAGCATTGAGGCCTTTGGCGATGATGTTGAAATCAGGAATGAGGCTGTAAAGATCATTGCGAATGAATCGGTGCGTGCGAATGAGTTTCTTGATGCACTGCTTACCCTTGAACATGTTGAGAGTTTTAGCCCGGATGTGTCGGCAAGGGCCGATTTGCAAGAGGTTTTGAATCGCGTGTTACTTGGTTTCTCCTCTCAAATGGAGGCTAAAAGTGTTGCCATCGAATGGTCGGGCCAAAATGAGGTGACCGGAGCGGTGGAAGTGAAGATGGCTGAGAGTGATTTACATCGAATTTTGGATAATTTGATTGAAAATGCACTGCGATATGCACCTGAAAACAGCTATGTTCATATTGATGGCAGTTTTGCTGAAAAGACATATCAGTTGGAAATTACAGATCAGGGAGCCGGTGTGTCAGAGAAGGAACTGCCGAGACTGACTGAACGTTTTTATCGAGGTGATAAAGCAAGAGCAAAAAGCTCGGACGTTGGGCACGGCCTTGGTTTGGCGATTGTGAAAGAACTCATGGAAAAATATGGTGGGTCTCTGCATCTTCATAACCATGATTTGTATGGGTTAAGTGTTCGAATTAACGTTCCTGTTTAAAGTGGAATATGGAAAAATATTGAAAATAAAAAAGCCGCTCCTATTTTCAGGGAGCGGTTTTTTTTTGTTCAAGTTTTGGCTTATTAATCAGTTGCCAGAAACGATAACACGACCATTCAAAGCTTGAACCGGACGGTTGGTATGGTAATAAAGTTTACGAAATGCACTTAACTGTTTGCTACCAACAGACACAGTCTTTTGCAGAACATACCATTTTACGTTTTCAGAACATGGTGGTGTGGTTAGAGAACCCATGAAATGATAATAGGCTTTGTTTTCAGGCAGCATGGCTGCAACATCGAAACTGCCCAGAGACTCTTTATCCCCTGCGCGAGATGGCATTTTTTCCCAAATACTTTTCAGTGCATCGTTTTTGTCATCTGCGTTAAACAGCACCGCAACCACAGCCAGTTGGCCTTTGGCAGATTTATGAACGAGGTGGGCAACCATGTCCTGATTTTTGCCATTTAGTTGCTCTTCAGATGGAGAGTGAAAGTGGAATTGAAGCAGGTCAAAACGCTCACCATCTACCACGATATAGCTACCTTTTTTTAGATTAAGTTGAATGCCGTGGCCATTATTGACAACGTTTTTTGCATGATCGCTGTAATGAAAGTCGATGGGTGCCAGATGGCCAGTTATTACATCAGAACGAACGATGTTAATCGGTGATTGAGCTTTACCTGTTGCACATGTTTTACTGAAATCGCCCCAATTGGCTGGGCCGGTGTCGCCTTCATAGCTCCAGTGTTTTTTGCCATGACCGTTGTCTTTTTTATCGCCACGATCTGCTGCAATCGCAGGTGTTACCAGCAGCGCAAATGCGGCCAGTGCAATGATTATTTTTTTCATGAGTTTGTCTTCCCTTATGAGTATTATCCTAGTGTTTTTTTGTTTCTCGACGATGAAAACATACATTTAGTATCGATTCATACAAGTGTAATTAATATGCGTGATTGATCGTGGGTAAGGATATCTAAGTATGGCATACCATGTGTTTGTCTGTTTTTAACCCTGACGTGCATTGTAAATGATCCCTTTTTTTGCATAAGTTTGCAGGATTTCTTTTGCTTCTGTTTTACAAATACCTGTATCAACTGAAATACCACGTTCATTGAGTGCTTTAATCCAGTCGGGATGTTTGGGGCCTTCATCGAAGCCGATCGCGCGGGCATCTGTAGCATCTGCCCCACAGCAGAGATGGCGAATGCCAGACCACGGAAGTGCGCCAAAACACATAGCGCAAGGCTCGCTGCTGGAAACCAGTTCGAAACGTGGGAGACCAGGGGCACCAAGGTCATAATGATTTAGTTGTTTTTGGGCGAGACTGATCGCAATCATTTCCGCATGTGCCATCGAACAGTTGGAGGGGATAACAAGATTAACACCCGCAGAAATCAATGCGTGAGTTTCCATGTTGAAAATTGCAGCAGCAAAAGGACCACCTGTTTTGTGTTCAATGTTGAGTCTGGCAAGTTGAATGACAAGCCGCATCCGTGCTTCAGGTGTTAGAAGCATGCCTGATTGCTCTGCGACTAAGTTATTTAGCCATGCGGGCAGTTGAAGGAGAATATTGTCTGTTTTTGTTGTATTAGTCTTCATGTCGTGAGATTAGCAATATTTATGTTAGAAGGTCTATATAATGCGTATTTATCATATGTTAGGGCAATGAAAGTGCAGGTTTAAACGAAGGCCATATGCTAAATCTCATTTTATAGAAAATAAATATTCTGTACCACTCAAGTTTTGAATCGTTATGATATCGAGTCATATGAATGAACAAGAGATAAAAACCATTAATCGACGTTATCGTTTAAGCTATTTGATCATCCCTCTTCCGATGATTGCAGGTTTGATACTGGCTGGTTACGCATACACAACAAAGGATCAGCGTACTGATTGTTTTTGTGCAGTGGCATCGGAAAGTCAGGACTATGCAAAACACTTGATAGAGCAAAAGAAATTTCAACAGTTAAAACCTATGACTGTGGCTCAATGCCGTGTACTGGATGATGAAATTGATGGCCAGACTGATGGTGTCGGGCGCTCCGATGGACGAGTCCGTTGGTTTGTTTGCACGGGTATGAGCTGTGGACCCGGCTGGGAAAACATTCTGGCAGAATAAACTGTTTCTTATTGATGTTCTCTATGTGCTCTGACTGAGTTGATCGAAATGACTGCGGAAGATGTTATGAATGAAAAGTGGCGACGCAGTGATAGTCCGTGATTCAAAATAATAAAAAGGTAAAAAAAAAGGCGACCAAAAGGCCGCCTTTTTTTATGTACAGTCTGATCTATCTATTCTGTTGGATCACTATCCATGCCACCACCAAATTGATGGATGCGAACAGCCAGGATTTTGATGGATGTCTCATCAAGTTTTTCAGCGAAAGAAGGCATGGTGCCTTTACGTCCGTTTGCGATGGTATCGCGAACAGTCTTCATATCTCCGCCAAAACGCCAGATGCTGTCAGTTAAGTTGGCAGCTCCACCATATGAATCAGCACCACCGATCAGAGAACCTTTACCGCTTGCACTATGACAAGCTGCACATGTTTCCTGGAACAGGGCGTTTGCGCTGGCAAAGGTGCTTGCACCACGGGTCAAGTTGCCATCATCGTTTAGTGCAGCGCTGCCTTCTGAAAGAGCAACAACAAATTGAGCGAGGCTATCAACATTAGCATCGGTTAACTCATCGTTACCACCTTTAGCAGGCATTTCCGCTTCACGTCCTTCGGTAATGGTTTCAGCGATCTTGTCCGTCCAGCCACCATATAACCAATCATCATCGGTTAAGTTAGGAAAGGAGTTTCCAGGATGCGCTTTGTTCAGGGTACCCTGACCGCCTGAGCCATGACACGCTGCACAGTTGTCGCCAAACAACACACGTGCACGTCCCAATGCAAAGTTACGCATTTCATCATCAGCGATGATTTGCTGCGCACTCATGCCAGCCAGTTTTTCAATGTAACCTGCACGAACGGCTTCAATATCAGCCACATCGTCACGCATTTCATTGATGGCAGTCCAGCCATCCTGATATTTCAGGTCACCAGCTTTAATGGAAAGCTCACCATGGCCTTTGGCTTTGAAGCCATCGATCTCTGCCTGGGTCCAAGTTTCACCCTTGTAATAAGGGTTCGAGTTCACCATTGCCATGATGCCTTTGGAGTGCCCGTCTACCAGAACTTCCATGCCGGTCACACCGTTGATGACCTTTTGGAAGCCATTGTTCAGCGGTGTTGATGGATAGATTATATAATACAGGGTCACAAACGTAAGGCCCAGGTAGAAGCCCCATGCCCACCATTTTGGTGGTGGGTTGTTCAGTTCTCTGATGCCATCCCATTCGTGGCCGGTACTGTTGTCATTAGGATCATTGTGATCACTCATGTTTTCCCTCCTCGGAATTTTTTTTATCATCTAAGATGATGTTTTTTTTATCATTGTAGTCTTCGTCCTTTGAACGGAAGAACCAGATGTACAGCACGACCGTACAAAGGACTAAAAAGACTGTTAATGCGCCATAACTCATCGATTATTTACGGTAAGGTTGGCCGAATTTATCGTGGTAGTAGTCAACGCCTTCTTCAAAGTGAACGTGTGTACCCAGTTGCTGTAAATAAGCAATTAAAGCATCCAGTTCAGTCACATCTGAAGCGTCAGCATCAAATGCGCGCACATTGAGTGGCGTTGGCGTGAATGAGTCAGTCCATTGCTCGACCTCACCATTACTATTGGTCCATGTTTTGCGCTCGTAACGAGCACGCAACGCATCTTCACCACTGCCATCGTCAACCGCTGCCTGAGCTTTTAAATCAGATTCCCAGTTAGAAATATCATCAGCATTGTAAGGTACGTTCATCATAGCCAGTACTTCCATACGTTTTTTTGTACGGCTTGTATCCAGCTTTGTTTCTTCCAGCCATGCGTAGTTAGGCATGACCGATTCAGGAACTACCGAACGAGGCGCACGCATATGCTGGATATGCCATGCATCTGTATACTTCTTACCCAGTCGAGCAATATCAGGGCCTGTACGTTTGGAACCCCAAGCGTAGTTATGGTCATATTTTGACTCTGCTGCCAGAGAGAAGTGACCAAAACGTTCTTTTTCATCACGGAAAGGACGAATCATTTGCGAATGGCAAAGGAAGCAACCTTCACGGCGATAAATGGCAAAGCCTTCAAGTTCCAATGGAGTCAGCGGACGTACGCCTTCTACTTTGGGTTCTGCATCATCGAGATAGAATGCGGGGACAATCTCCACAATACCACCAACAGCTACTAGGATAGCCACAAAAACAGCCAAAATTGGCAGGCTTTGTTCAATGGTGTCGTGGGGAATGCCGCGAATTATTCCCTTTTTGTCGTTATTATCAGACATTCATTCCTCCCTTAAGCTTTTGCAGCAGCACTAAGCGCTACATTTGAGCCAGCTTTGACTGCACTGACAGTTTTCAAAGTGTTGTATAACATGATACAGAAGCCTACGAACACCAGGAAACCACCAAAAGCACGCAATGCGTAGAACGGATGCATGGCAGCTACTGAATCAGCAAAGGTGTAAACCAGATTGCCGTAGCTATCAAATGCACGCCACATCAGGCCTTGCAGTACGCCGGAACCCCACATGGCTGTGATGTAAAGGACAGCACCGGTAAGGTGAACCCAGAAGTGCATGTTAACCAGTTTGGCAGAAGCCATTTCTGTGTTCCACATGCGTGTGATCATGTGATACATCGCACCGATTGCGATCATTGCATTCCAGCCAAGGGCGCCTGAATGTACATGGCCAACAGTCCAGTCAGTGTAATGAGAAAGTGCATTCACACTCTTGGTACCCATCAACGGACCTTCGAATGTAGACATGCCGTAGAAAGCAAGCGCTACAACCATGAAACGCATCACAGGATCTGTACGCAGTTTGTCCCAGGCACCGGACATGGTCATCATGCCGTTAATCATGCCGCCCCATGAAGGGAAGATCAGTGCAACAGACATGCCTGCACCAAGAGACAGCGTCCAGTCAGGAATCGCTGTATAGTGAAGGTGATGTGCGCCTACCCATACATACAGGAAGGTCAGTGACCAGAAATGCAATACCGAAAGACGATATGAATAAATCGGACGGTTTGCATGTTTAGGTACAAAATAATACATCACACCAATAAAACCTGCAGTCAGGAAGAAACCTACTGCATTATGACCCCACCACCACTGTGTCATCGCATCGTGGATGCCTGCGTAAGCAGAGTATGAAAAGGTCATGTCAACCGGGATGCACATGCCGTTAAAGGTGAAGATGTAAGTCACCATAAATAACATGGTCATGAAGAACCAGTTCGCAATGTAAATGTGAGACATTTTACGGTTTGCAATCGTTGCAAGGTATACAATCGTCATGAAAACCCATGATGTAGCCATCATCAGGTCAATCCACCATTCAGGTTCGTGGTACTCTTTTGACTGAGTCATGCCGAGAGGCAATGTAACCCAAATGCAAATCATGCTGATAAGCCACAGGGCAACAGCCGCCCAGGCTAATTTTTCAAAGCGCAGTCGCGCGTGTGTTGAATGTTGTACCATGTAAAAGCCGGCGCCGTACAGCAAAAAGCCGCCAAAACCGAAAATTACTGTGTTGGTGTGTACAGGACGCAAGCGGCCAAAGCTGATTTCAGCAATGTCCAAATTTAGCCATGGATATGCTAATTCAGATGCGATGTATGTGCCTACCGCAGTGCCAATAACGCCCATGACAATACCGGTCAGGACACAAAATTTTACAATATCGTAGTTATACTCTTCTTTTGCAGCAACAGTACTCACTGGCCTCCTCCTTGACTCTTTTTGGCATCATCTGCCATGTTTTTCTTCACCCAGCGGTAAAGGACAACCAGCATGCCTACACAAAAGACAACTGTGAATGTCACTGTAATAATGACCGGGTCAGAAAAGTCCCACGCATCTGCGTTGAACATGACATGACCGGCCTGTTCAGGCTCCTTCATTTGCACTTCCTCCTACTTTATTTTGTCAGTTCGTTAAAATTTATAATTATTTAATTAATAGATTAAGATAAGAATTAATAGATTAATAGACTAATAAAACTAACGATCGCCACGAATGTGAAATAATACACAAACCCTAATATAAACGGCATATAGTCCTCCCATTAAGGAAATTTCATGGAACATTAATGTTGAAAAGCGCGTTTGGCAAGTGTATTTCCGTATTATTTTTATGGATGTTTACTGGACTTGTGAATATAACTTTCATATCGTGCGTCCACATTAAATATATTTCATGATCTGAGTTTTGACTGTTTCGAAAAAACCTAATATATGTAGGGGCTTTACATGAGCGACACTAATAAATCTGACATTTATCAGCATACTGACTATTTAAATTATGATGTGAATGCGGGTGATGGCACAGTGCATGCCCGACACATGCCGGGGCGTTTTCGCATGCGTAAGTGGTTGACGATGTTACCGACCGTGGGACTGTTTTTTGTGCTTCCGTATTTTGAGTGGGCAGAGCGCCAGGCGGTCTTGTTTGATATTCCTGATCGTAAATTTTATCTGTTTGGTGGTGTGATCTGGCCGCAGGATTTATGGATGCTTGCACTTTTATTGTTGTTCTGTTTTGTCTGTCTGTTTGCGATGACGGCTATCAGCGGGCGTATCTTTTGCGGTTTCACCTGCCCTCAGTCTGTATGGACCGATATTTTGTCATGGGTGGAATATAAGGTGGAAGGTAAGGCCACTGAACGCATCAAACTGGATGCGGCCCCATGGGGTGTTACCAAGATTCGTAAAAAAATGACCAAACATGCGTTATGGCTGGTCATTTGCGGGGCAACAGCGATCACGTTTATTGGTTATTTTTCTGGCATTTATAATGCATGGGGAGATTTTTTTAATTTCAGTTATAGCATATTCGAATGGGCTTCTTTCATCATTGTATTACTTCTATTTTATGTGAACACAGGGTTTGTGCGTGAGCAGGTATGCAACTGGGTTTGTCCGTATGCCCGTATTCAGGGTGTGATGACTGATGATAATACGATTGTAACAACTTATGATGAACGCCGAGGAGAGCCTCGCGGGCGTTTGAAGCAGGGGAATGTTGAAGAGGGAAAAGGCGATTGCATCGATTGTAAGGTGTGTGTATCGGTATGCCCGACGGGTGTGGATATTCGTAAAGGTCAGCAAATAGGGTGTATTAACTGTGGCATATGTATTGATGCGTGTGATTCCATTATGGATCAGGTTAAACGCCCACGCGGGTTGATTCGTTTTATGTCTCACAATGAGTTCAAAACAGGTGAGCGTGATAAACATCCATTTCTGCGAGCACGCCCGTTGATCTATTCCTTTGCAACTGTGGCGGCTCTGGTTGGGATTATTGCTGGAATTGTTTTGAAATCTCCTGTGGATATTAACGTTAATCATGAGCGAAGCCCGTTGTATACCATGATGTCCAATGGCAACCTTCAGAATGTATACCATATGGACTTCATGAATAAAACTGAGAGTGAGGCTGATTTTGTTTTGCTTATCTCCGGTTTAGATGGTGTGACAAGTAATGCTGATGACACAGTGTTCCATTTAAAAAGTGGTGAGCTGAAACATTTTGATTTGCGCGCAAGGGTAGATAGAAAAGTAGTCACTCAAGAGCAACAGCCGATTACGTTTGAATTAAAATCAGTGTCGAATCCTGATGTACATGTGGTATATAAATCTGTCTTTATTGGTCCGAGGCACTAAACATGAATATTGATCAAAAGAAAAAGAAAGGCGCTGGATACCGAAGCCCGTGGGTATGGGCGATGGTCGGTTTGTTTTTGGTGGTTTTTGCTGTGAATTATGGATTTGTTGTTGTGAGCGGCTCAACTTCCAGTGGTTTGGTGAATGAAGAGTATTATAAATACGGCTTGCAGCAGAATAAAATTGATGAGCAATATCGCGCACAGGCTAAACGCGGCTGGCAAGTCAATCTTCCCGCCAAACCAAATTGGCATGTTAATAAGGTTGAAACGATGAATTTATCGGTGCGGGATCGTGCTGGAAAGCCGATCAGTGGCAGAGCAGAAATCACTGCCTATCGCCCCAGCGATGCCAAAGCTGATGTGATTATAGCGTTGAAAGAAAGTGCGCAATCGGGGAAATACGCCGGAGAGCTTAGTCTGCCATTGCCAGGTGTTTGGGACATTAATTTGCTGTTTAGTGCCGGAGAAGAGAAATATGTGTTGAATCGTCGCATTGAAGTGGCTGGTGATGGTGTCGAAACACGATCTTTGCTGGAGAAAGTGGTTAACTTGATTACAGGCGAATAGTCGATTGTGAATATGGTGGATTCAGCAACCGCTGAAGGTTGTTTTCATTGTGGTTTGGGTTTGCCCAAAATAGGTACGGTTACCGCTGAAGTTGCCTCAGAGAATAAATCTTTTTGTTGTAACGGTTGTGCTCAGGTTTGTCAGATTATATATGGTTCAGGTCTCGACAATTTTTATCAGTTTGCACCGGAGTTTCGGCAATGGTCACCGCCTGAACAGGCACCTGAAGATGCAGTCGTCTTTAATCATATTCAGATTCAGGCTGATTTTGTCCGCCAGCGTGTTGATGGAACACATCAGGCCGACCTGTTGATTGAAGGCATTCATTGCCCGGCCTGTGTATGGTTGATTGAACATACATTATCCCAACTTTCGGGTGTTACACATGCAGAAGTTAATTATTCAAAACAACGTCTCCGTTTGCACTGGCAGCCGGATGTTATGGAATTATCAGAAGCCATCCTTGCCATAGGCCGCGTGGGCTATTGCGCTGTCCCGTATAAAGAGGATTTAGAGCAAAAAATAAACAAGGAACGCAGACAGGATCTGATGTTTCGGATGACCTTTGCCGGATTTGCATTTGCCAATGTGATGACTGCGGCTGTTTGTTTATATGCGGGCGAGTTTTTTGGTATTGAAGATGTATATCGCGCTATTTTTCAATGGTATTCGATGGTGTTGGCATTTGCTGGAATTGCATATTCGGGCAATATCTTTTTTGCTTCGGCATGGAGAGTCTTGCGTGCTGGAAAGTTGAATATGGATGTGCCCATTAGTCTTGGTATCGCCGCCAGTTTTTTGTGGTCAGCATCGGTGACGATTGCCCCGGCGGCAGGCCTTGAAAATCATGTCTATTTTGATTCGGTATCCATGTTTGTTTTTCTGATTCTGGTGGGGCGTTTTTTGGAATCATCCGCGCGCGAAGTTGCCAGTTCAGCCACACGGCATTTATTAGGTTTGTTGCCACGTTCAGCTTTGCGTCTTGATGACGCGGGTCGTGAAAAGTTGGTTCCTTTGCGCTCAGTGGATGAAGGGGACGTGCTTCGGGTGAAACCCGGTGACCGTATTCCTGTTGATGGTGAAGTTGTACATGGTGTTTCTGATGTTGATGAAGCGATGCTGTCCGGGGAGTCGTATCCTGTTGCTAAGAAAATCGGAAGCCATGTGGTCGGTGGCACCTTAAACATCTCAGGCCAGATGCATGTGCGTGCTACAGATGTTGGGCATAAATCTGTGTTAGCTCATATTGTTGATTTGGTTGAGCAGGCGCAAACATCGAAAGTGGAAATTCAAAGACTGGCAGATCGAATTGTTCCCTGGTTTGTTGCAGCCGTTTTAATTCTTGCTGCTGTGACGCTGTTATTTTGGTGGTGGAAGGTGGATCTGGCTTTTGCGGTGATGTCAGCGGTAACGGTTTTGATTATTACGTGTCCGTGCGCTTTGGGTTTGGCTACACCGATGGCAATCACGATCGGAGCGGGCCATGCAGGCAAACTTGGGGTGTTGATTAAGCAAGGTGCTGCTTTGGAACAGTTGGCGGACATTGATCATGTTGTGTTTGATAAAACCGGGACATTGACTCAGGGGCGAGTGAATGTTGTGCATGCTGAAATTTTAAAATATGGCACTGATGAACAGCCTGAAAAATCTGAAATATGGTCGGCGGTTCGTACTTTGGAACAAGCTTCCGAGCATGTTCTTGCAGGGGCGATTGTGGATTTTCTGGCGGACTATCCAACACAGGTAAATTTGTCGGGCTTTTCAAATGTAGCGGGACGTGGTGTTCAAGCTGTGATGAATGAAAAAACATGGCATGTCGGTTCTTTGGGCTGGTTGGAAGCGAATGGTATCAAGCTGGATGTAAGTGTAAATCAGGCGATTGATGATCAGGAAAAGCTTGGGCGAACGATTGTTGTTGTTTTTGATGATGTGAAACTGTTGGCTTGGATGGCTTTGGGTGATGAACTGCGCCCGGAAGCGGCACGTGTGGTGAAAAGTATTCTTAATTCCGGTAAAGGCGTGAGTTTACTTACCGGCGATCGCACGGCTGCGGCTCAGGCGATTGCAGGTCAATTATTTCCTGAGAATGTCGGTGAGGGTGTGGCCACCGGACACATTGATGTGATCGCCGAAGTATTACCCGGAGATAAGTCAAAACAGATTCAAGCTTTGCAGGAACGGGGGTTGACGGTGGCGATGGTGGGGGATGGCATCAATGATGCCCCAGCATTGACGCAGGCCAATGTCGGCATTGCGATGGGGCAGGCGACAGATATTTCGGCACAGGCAGCAGACATGGTACTGCTTGGAGGCCTGGACAGGCTGCTTGTTGCGGCCCGGTTATCGAAGCAGACGATGCGAACGATCAAGCAGAACCTGACGTTGTCATTGGGGTATAATGTGTTGCTTGTGCCTTTGGCGATGGCAGGAATGATTCACCCGTTGTTAGCAGCGATTGCGATGCCTGCTTCATCATTGCTGGTCATCGGAAACGCCTTGCTGATTCGGCGTCGCGTAAGGCATTCGAAATGAGATTGAGTGCGATTGAAGCTGAGGGTTAAGGAGGACTGAGATGGATATTATTTTAATGTTAATACCTGCCGCATTGATGTTCAGTGTTGTGGCGCTGATTGTGTTCCGCTGGTCGGTAAAGTCGGATCAATATGATGATATGGAAGGCGAGGCTTATCGTATCCTGATGGATGATGAAGATATGATTCCCGGTCGGAATAAACAAAAAGCGACTCTGGAAGCTGCAAGTGAAAAAGAGGGCAAAAAAGATCATGTTGAAGATGCTGCCATAGAGGAAAAGAAAGACTGATGGGTAAATTTGTATTGCTGTTTATTGTGGTTGTTGGTTTAGGAACGTTCTTTTGGACCAGTGAAAGCTTCAAAGTCGATGAGAAGCAGGCAGGTTCCGATGCAGAACATCGTCGTCCCTGGATTGATCCGGCTGGAAAATTGCATGTGATGGGTTTGGTGCTCAATGAAAGCACGGTTCGGGATGCTGAAATTGCACTTAGAAGCCGATCGGACGCTGCAATTTTTATGTACCCGAAAGCTTCGGAGGGTGGTCATCAGAACTTTCAGTTGAAACTTGAAGCTTATTTCCCCTCAATTGCTGATCATAGTAAAATCATGTTGGTCTTGAATGTTGCTGAAGCATCGCTTGAGCAGATGCGTCAACGTGGAACAAGTCCGCGCATTTATCCGAATGGTGTCGCGCGTGTTAATTTGTCGAATGAGGACATTCTGAGTGTGAAAAAACTGGTTGTGAAAGAGTTAAGGCTGGTACCCAGCGTGCAGTTGGATGTGGCCATGCTTGAGACCCGTTTTGGTAAGCCGGATAATGTACGCAGCGAAGCGGATGGCAGTGTGCATTATCTATATCCTCTTATGGGGCTTGATGCATGGATCAAACCTGAGGATAAAGACATCTTAACCTTTTCTTTGCCGCAGGCTCAGCAGTGACTTTATTATGTACAGTAATGATGGTGTTTGTTGAGGGATTCATTTCCCATGTAAATACTCTTCATCGCTGAAAGTAACCAGCCAACCCGGCAGGAAACAGACCAGTAACGAGACGATCCATGTGCTGATTAAGGCTTCCATGCCTCCCATCAGCGCCAGAAGCAGTGTGAAATCTTCCCAAATAACGAATGAGGGGTAAGTAAACCACTGGAACAGACAAGCTGTCAGTACAGCATCAACAGATAACATACATAACAAATCACCAAAACCGACCTTGGCAAAATAGACAGGTACAATTCTGGGGAAATGATAATAGAAAAAATAATGGGTTGCTGAGGCAACCAGAACCGGAAGCAACACACAGACACTGATGTTAAAACCGAGTGTTTGGATACCACCAATAGAGAAAGCAAAAAGCAAAAAAATATGTACGGCCGACAGAACCAAAATGGCAGTCCACGGGCCAATCATCATCACAGCTAACATCACGCCAAGCCAGTGGACAGCGGTACCGGGTTTGATATCTGCCTGCAACATATAAAGGCCGCAGAGTGCAACAAAAATAAAACCAATCTGTAAACCTTCTGCGTAACCGGACCAGTAACGCAATTCAGTCCGCCAGATAGCAATGCAGCCAAAAATGATAGCAAGCACATTGCAAATGATGAGCAAATACTGAGGAAGGAAACCGTCTGGCATATGCATATGAGAACATTACTCCAAACAATCAATAAAGTTGAGATTTATGTGACGTTATGTGTCATTGAAGGATATTTTTTATGTTCGTTGTGTCTCTATGATGCAGCTTGTAATGAATGCTCACTTTTGACATTCATGTCAAACGGTCGATGTAACACAGGCATATGGGACTTTGATTGGCATTTGCACTAGTGACGAGAACTTTTCAATATCCCCTCAATGTTATGAATGATCTCTTTTTTAGTAGATGTTTTCCGGTAAACCAGCCCGATAGTTCTGTGTGGAACTGGCTTCTTAAACGGAATATAATGTATGCCCATTTCAGAATGATTGATGGCGATTTCCGGCATCAGCGTTATTCCCGTTCCAGCCTTGACCATCTGGCGCAGTGTTTCAAGGCTCGTAGCCCGGAAGTCCGGTTCTTCCGGAATATTGTGTTGTTGACAGGCTTCCAGCGCGTTATCTCGCAGGCAATGGCCTTCTTCAAGCAACAATAGACAATATTTGGCAAGTTTTTCCATCTCTATTTCAGCGTTTTTTGTCAAGGGATGAGTGGGCGGGACAGCCAGGAAAAAACGATCATCAAACAATTTTTTTATCTCAAAAAAATCCTCATGAACCGGCATGGCAAGCAGCGCTGCATCAATCTCTCCTTTGTGGAGTTTGTCGATTAAAACAGCCGTTTTTTCTTCTATAAGAATAAGGCGTAAGTCAGGCATGAGTTTTTTAATCTGCGGGACAATGTCAGGAAATATATAGGTAGATAACGTTGGAAAGGCGCCAAGGCGAAATTTTCCTGCAAAGGGATTCCTGGCGGCTTCAGCAATCTCTTTGATGGTTTCCACTTCCTGTAAAATTCGCTGTGCAGATTCTATAACAGCCCTGCCTTCTTCGGTCACCATGACGCGCTTGTTGTTGCGTTCAAAAATCTTTATTTGCAAAGATTCCTCAAGTTTTTTTATTTGAGCGCTCAATGTTGGCTGGCTTACATGGCATCGCTCGGCTGCCTGACTGAAATTACGTAAATCCGCCACAGCAACCACATAAGACATTTCACGAATATTCATATTAATAGCTCCACCTATCATTATAGATATAGCCTATTAATAACATAGAAACAATCAGTTATACATCGAAGCGTTGATTCATATAATGAAAACGTTGCCGTATAAAGCGTCTATAATGATGTAACCAATCAGGCAACACGGATTTAAAAACCGCTGCACAAGTAGCGCCTATAATGAGGAGGATATCAATTATGAAAATGCATCATTTACTCATGACGATAACGATGGCGGGTTTGATGGTCGTATCACTATCATCCGTAGCTTTAGCAAACTCTGCCCCGGGTATGGGCGAAGCGAAACCAAATCAGTTCTGGTGGCCCGAGCAACTCAACCTCAGTCCACTTCGCACCCATGATGTTAAATTAAACCCTTATGGCGAAACATTTAACTATGCAGAAGCATTTAAAAGTCTGAATCTTCAAGCCGTAAAAAAAGATATTGATACGTTATTGACCACGTCACAGGACTGGTGGCCATCAGACTATGGAAACTACGGGCCATTTTTTATTCGCATGGCCTGGCACAGCGCGGGTACATATCGCATACATGATGGGCGTGGCGGCGCTGGTGGCGGTCAACAACGCTTTGATCCCCTCAATAGCTGGCCTGACAATGGTAATCTGGATAAAGCACGACGGTTGCTCTGGCCGGTCAAACAGAAATATGGAGAGAAACTTTCATGGGCTGATCTCATGATTTTAGCAGGCAATGTCGCCATGGAAAACATGGGCTTCAAGACGCTTGGCTTTGCCGGGGGTCGTGAGGATGACTGGGAGCCTGATTTGGTCTATTGGGGTCCTGAAAGTAAGTTCCTTGATCATCAACGCCGCGACAAAGATGGCAACTTGCAGAAACCACTTGCAGCCGTGCAGATGGGGCTGATCTACGTCAATCCGGAAGGCCCGAACGGGAATCCGGATCCGCTGCTGGCCGCCAGGGATATTCGTGAATCCTTTGGTCGTATGGCGATGAACGACGAAGAAATTGTGGCACTCATTGCAGGCGGGCATACATTCGGTAAAGCACATGGTGCTCATGATGTATCTAAGTGCGTTGGCGTTGAACCTGGCGGTGCCGCTATTGAAGAACAGGGGTTCGGCTGGAAAAACAGCTGTGGCAAAGGCAATGCTGAAGATACAGTGACCAGTGGCTTTGAAGGGGCATGGACATCTTCTCCGGCTCAGTGGACGAGCATGTATCTGGATAATTTATTCCATTTTGAATGGAAAAAAACAAAGAGTCCTGCCGGAGCCACGCAGTGGATACCAACCGATGAATCTGCCTCGGATATGGTGCCGGACGCCCATATTAAGGGCAAATTCCATGCGCCGATCATGTTTACCACAGATCTGGCTCTCAAGGTTGATCCAGGCTTTAAAAAGATAGCGAAGCGCTTCCAGAAACATCCTGAAGCATTTGAAAACGCATTCGCCAAAGCCTGGTTTAAGCTAACCCACCGGGATATGGGGCCGCGTGCGCGCTATATCGGAGCTGATGTGCCAGATGTATCACTTGTCTGGCAAGATCCAATTCCGAAAGTTGATTATAAGCTGATTGATGCAGGAGATATCAAAAAGCTTAAAAAGAAGATCCTGAAATCGGGCTTGACTGTGCCTGAACTTGTCAGAACAGCCTGGGCATCCGCATCAACCTTCCGCGGCAGTGATATGCGTGGTGGTGCAAATGGGGCGCGTATTGCCCTTGAGCCGCAAAAAAACTGGGCGGTGAATAACCCGGCTGAGCTGAAGAAAGCGCTTCGGATCTTGAAGAAGGCTCAAAAAGCCTTCAACAGATCGCAACGGGATGGAACGAAGGTTTCGCTTGCCGACCTGATTGTTCTCGGTGGCGCTGCTGCCATAGAGAAAGCGGCGAAGGGTGCAGGATACCGTGTAGAGGTTCCATTCAGGCCGGGGCGTGCAGATGCATCGCAGAAACAGACCGATGTAAAATCTTTTTCAGTGCTGGAGCCAAAAGCCGATGGGTTCCGTAATTACTTTGCTCATGGCAACGATAGATCGCCAGCGGAAATGCTTGTAGACAAAGCAAGCCTGTTGGACCTGAACGTTCCTGAAATGACGGTTTTGGTGGGTGGTATGCGTGTGCTAAACGCCAATGCAGGAAAATCTAAACATGGTGTGTTTACAGATAAACCCGGGAGATTGAATAACGATTTTTTTGTAAACCTGCTTGATATGTCTACGACATGGAAGAAATCGTCCAAATCTGATGGTGTGTATGAAGGGCTTGATCGCAAGACAGGTAAGCTTAAATGGACGGCTACGCCTGTAGATCTTGTTTTCGGCTCTAACTCCGAGTTGCGCGCTATTGCAGAGGTCTATGCATTTGATAACTCGAAAGAGAAATTTGTGCGCGACTTTGTTGATGCCTGGGTCAAGGTCATGAACCTTGACCGCTTTGACAACGGACAAATGATGTAATCATCATGCTCTGATGCTGTGGTGGCGATAAGCCACCACAGCATCTTTACCCATAGATCAAGCCCTGTGTGTTTTGCAAATATCAATCAACATTCAAAGCACTTATTTATGGACAGTTATTTGCCCATGGATACAAGAAAGATGTCATGTGTGAGTTCAGTTTTCATCATGATGGGAGCGGTGATGTGTTGCATTTGAATCAGGGTGTTTGTCTTTATGTTTTTTGGAATGTTTACCAGGTGCAAAGCAGATCCAGAGAACGATGCCTGCTAATATTAAAAAAAGCCCAAGCTCAATGAAACCTGCCCACGACATGGTTAATTGTTAATGCCCATGGTGCATGGGCATAGATTCAGCAGGCTGATTTGATGGCGTGGCTGGCATGTGGTGCTCATGAGTTGCTGTAGCATCAGCATTTGAGGCTGGATGTTCATGCATCTTATGCATCCAATCGCCTCCGCGTAAGGCTGTTAAAATGCCGAGCCCAACCAGTAAAATAGCAGCGATTTTTAATAATTTTCCCCGAAGTGAAGGTGGAGCGAATTTGAGTATCCAGGGTACGACAGTCATTGCCGGCACTGTGCCAAGGCCAAATGCAAACATCATGGATGCTGAAAGTAAGATATCACCACTACCTAAACTTAAAGCCAATCCGGCATATACAAGCCCGCAGGGTAACAGGCCATTAAAGAGACCGACCATGAACCAACTCATAGGCATGCGGCTGGTTGAAGCTGCATGAACCCAGCGAGTCAGGCCAATCGCAGTTGTTATCTTTGCCAGGTTTCGTACAAACGGATCAGGAAGCCAACCGGCAAGGTTGAAACCAAAAACGACCATCAATATGCCAGCGATTACAGCCAATATTTGTTGTGGATTTGAAAACCATGCAATTTGTGTTGTAGCAACGCCGACTATACCAACGATGAGGCCCAGCAATGTATATGTCGCAATACGTCCTGTCTGATAGCTCATGATGCCAGGCCACCATAATCGGGTTCGTGACATTGAGAGTGCTGTTACCAGACCACCACACATGCCTACGCAATGCATGCTTCCCAAAAAACCAACCATAAAAGCACCTAAAAGAAGCTCATTCATTGCTTGTGCCTCTCAAGGACATCAGCGGGGTGAGTAATTCAGTTTTAAATTGATCAGGTGAAACAAACTGTAACACCTGATTGCCTTCGGAGGGTTGAATGAAATCCAGTCCCATCGCTGGATGCAGGAAGTGGGCGTTACCTTGTCCATCATTAATATGTTGCGTTGGCGCACCAAATTTTGCATCAAATTCTTTGGTATCGATTGTTCCCCCGGGGATGATGGTGATGCTTTGAATGGTCAATTGATTAATCGTGGGCAGCCGCGCATCTTTGATACCGATACGGATAACATTGTTCGGGAATAACGTGGGTTGATAGGCATCATCTTTTATTTTCTGTAAAAGTTTATCATCGGCAGTTAAGCCCACGATGATATGGTCATTTTCATTAAATAAATCTTTATAATAGGCTTCTAAACGCATCGAAGGCACGGGTTCGCCTGCATGCTGGCGTTTGGTGAACATCGCAATTTCTGGCCTGTTTTCAAAAATAAGATTGATATCTTTAAGATGACTTGTATGCAGATTGAGCCCAAGAATCGATATTTCATTTTTCTCAATCTGGATGTTCCAGTATTCAGGCCTTGGGTTGGATTCATTGGGGATAAACCAATAAAGCAATGTAGCAATAACGAGCCCTGTAACAATACGAAACGTCCATTGTGAAGACATTACTTCTCCTGCATTTCTGATTTAGCTACGGTAGAATCTTACCGTTCGGTACAGTACCATCTTGATATTTTTTTTCCACTATTTTAATTGTGGCCATTATATATCTTTTCAAAAGTTAGAACCAATTCAATGATTAAAATTTAATGAAGACAAGTTGAATACACTTATATATTGTATGCTCAAAATTCAAGCGGCTGGGTTAACGTTTAATTTACAATGCTTGAGGGAAATTTATTGAGAGGAGTATTAATATGAACGCAAATGTAGGGACTGTTGAGCGGGCTTTAAGAGCAATAGCAGGTGTTGCGCTTATGATTACAGGCTGGCTGGGTTTAACAGGTATTATGGGTATTCTTGCTGTGGTGGTTGGCATTGTTTTGTTTGTGACTGCGCTAATTAGTTATTGTCCGATCCATGCCATGCTTGGCACAAATACTTGCGAGGCTCCTGACTCTCGAGGGCACTAATTTTTTAATAAATAGAAATTTAAAAAGGCAGCCACTGGCTGCCTTTTTTATGAGCCGAAAACGCTCGAAATTTATGGGTTTTGGCCACGGTGATGTTTTGTGAAGATGGTTTGACGTGGTTTTTAATCTGAGTTTTTCAAAGAAACAAAAAGGGCCCGAAGCGGTGTGCTGCGAGCCCTTTTTTATGTTTGGTTGCGGGGGCCGGACTTGAACCGACGACCTTCGGGTTATGAGCCCGACGAGCTACCACTGCTCCACCCCGCGTTATTGAGTGGCGGAACTATAGGGTCGGAGTTCCTAATGTCAACGGGCTGGTTTATTGAATGGCTAAAAGGAGTGTATCGATGGCATCAATGTCAACACGCACTTCACCGCGCCCTTGTGCAGGAAGAATAATTTCTTCTTTTTTTAGAGCGCTGACGGCACGTGAAATGGTTTCGCGGCTGGTGGAAAGCTGATCAGCAATGAGTTGGTGTGTGGGAAGTTTGACAGAGCAAAAGCCTTCTTCATCTTCTTTTCCAAAACGTTTGCAATAATCCTGAATGTAGTCATAAAGGCGGTGCGGAACATCCATGGTGCTGATGCGTTCGAGCACTGTACTGGTACGACGTAGGCGTGAGACAACTTCGGTTAGAAGTTTTAGAGCGATTTGAGGTTGATCGAGAAGCAGGCGTTCAAAATCACCTTGGCGAATTTGTGCCAGTTTGGAATCTTCAAGTGTGCTGACGGTGGCTGAACGGGGCTGTTTATCGAGCAGTGACATTTCGCCAAAAATACTGCTCTCTTCAAGCAGGGAAAGTACCACTTCACGACCATCGGGAGCATAATAGGATATCTTTACCGAGCCTTTCAGGATCGCATAAAGAGAATTTCCCCGCTCGCCTTCCTGAACTACAATACTTTTTTTGGGAACGTTATTTGTTGATGCTAAGGCAATGACGGCATCCAACTCTGAATCATTAAGTTCAGAGAATAATGGGATTTTTCGAAAAACCTCACGCATATAATTTGTCCCTCACGAATCTTTCAAAATGGATACTGGCCAAGTTGCCACCAGTTTGCCAGTCAAATGTGGCTTGAGTGACTTGATAGCAAGGTTGATTTTTTCATGGGTATCAATCGCTTCCACCAGTATAGGGAGGTCACTGGAGAGAGAAAGGAAGGCGGTGGAGTGGATACCATGTGTGCCTAGCCCTTCAATACCACGTAGCACAGTGACGCCAGTTAAGCCGCTCTGCTGACAGCGTTGAAGAATATTTTCTACAGCGGGCTTGCCATCAATTTCATCTGATTCAGACAGATAAATTCGTAAACAGGAACCTTCTTGCATACTTACCTCCCATATCAAATATGGTACCGGGAGCGGGAGTCGAACCCGCACGGACAGTTAAGTCCTCGGGATTTTAAGTCCCGTGTGTCTACCAATTCCACCATCCCGGCATTTGCTGGCGAATCATGCCAAGTTAAATATGCAAGGCAAGCGTGAGTCTTTTCGAATGCCGGTTATGTCAACGACCATTGGTTAAATTATATAGGGCGCTAGGATACGTAGCATATTTGTTAGCTTGATTAGCCAAAGCTAATGTGTATCCTGCGTGTTGATAAAAAAGCTCCAATTATTACTTAGAGAAAATTTAAATATGTGACTTATGTCACCATTGTGCAAAGTTGGCGTATGCCATGGTTTGGCATAGGTGATGCTTGGGCATGGGAGTGTTTTCATTTCAATGTGTGCGAAACAGCTGTTTGGAATAAGAGATGTTTAGTGTCTGTAATGAATTTCCATGAACATGAAGTATGAGGATAGCCATGAATTTTTATAACCATGATGTAGATGCTATCGCGGCAAAGCTTGAAAATGAAACGACTCGCCGTGCTAGGAAAAACGAAGAAGTGAACGGACATAAAGATAAGTGGCCTTTGTTGTCTATGTATACGGCACCGCCTGAGAAGGCCGCCGAAAAAACCTCTATTGGATCGTTGAAATCCAGTATGTTTAAAACACAGCAGCAGAATGTGATAAATAGTTCCAGAGCTACTCAAGTCATCGATGAGGGTTCCCGGAACCCTCCATTTTTTGGGAAGGGAAACCAAAGGAATGATGGTAAGGCACCGTTGGCCTCAGTCTTTACACGTATTGCCAACGCAGGTTTGGAAGAAAATAAGGTCAATCAGATGAATCAGACTCCGTTAAATGAGGGGTCTGGGTCTGTGTTTAGTCGCTTTAAATCGCGTTAATTCGAATCGAAGAGGAGTCAGCGTGAATTTAGCGATCGTGTCTTATAAAGGTGGCGTGGGAAAAACCACGGTTGCATCGAATTTGGCCTCACATCTGGCTCTGCTTGGTGCAGAAGTACATGCCATTGATATGGATGACCAAAATGCATTACGTTTGCATTTTGGTGTGAATCCTCATGAAATGGATGGCATTGGCTGTCATGCATCGACCAATGAATGGAATGGTGTGGGGATCACTGATGATTCAGGCGTGTTTGTTTATCCACATGGTAGCATGAAATTTCCGGAGCGGGTGAGTTTTAAGCAAGCACTGAGGGATCAGCCTACTTTGTTAAAAGATTGGTTGCGAAACAGTTTCAATGAAAATGCATTGGTTGTGATTGATACGCCGCCGGGTGGCGACGTTTATTCGACTCAGACCATTGTGGCTGCCGATTGTTTGCTTGTTGTATTGAATGCTGATGGTGCTTCTTTTGCTACGATTGGAACCATGGAAGGGCTGATTGAAGAGTTAAATCCAAGTCTTTTGAAAAATAAAAAAGTTCTTTTTTTGATCGTGAATTACAATGAAATGCGGGAGCTTGACCGTAGTGTGTTGTTGGTAATACGCGACACTTATGGTGATAAGGTAGCACCTGTTGTCATTCATTATGATGCAAGTGTGAGAGAAGCATTTGTTCATCAAAAACTTCTGAAAGATTACGATTCTGATTCACAGGCTCATGCAGAATTTTCCGAACTGGCTCATTGGCTGGTTAGTAGCGGTTTTCTTTCTTCCAACGAAGAACGACAGCGGAATGAAACTCACCCATGAAAATTAAGGTGCTGAGCTTCCTGGAGCAAGCCACGTTTTCACCCTTGTTAAAAAGCATCTGCCTTGTTGTAGGAATGTTTACATTGGCGTTTGTAGCTTCCGTACCCATGAATTTGGAGCAGCAGGCAGTGTTTGGTTTGTTATTATATTGTCTTGCCATGCTGATAAAAGGTAAAAAACATCGTTTATTCACCTTTTTACTGGTGACACTCTCCATACTCGCATCCACCCGCTATATTTACTGGCGTCTGACAGAATCCCTTGTGTATGAATCGACACTGCAAATTTTCTTTGCTTCGGGACTTGTAGTGGCTGAGCTGTATGCTTTTCTTGTGCTTCTTTTGGGTTATTTTCAAACCATTTGGCCATTGGATCGTATGCCTGTGCGACTCCCTGAAAACAGAGACGACTGGCCAACGGTTGATATTTTCATTCCGAGTTATAACGAGCCACTGAAAGTGGTACGTCCGACAGTGCTGGGGGCCATGAATCTGGATTGGCCAAAGGATAAATTAAATGTCTATCTTTTGGATGATGGGCGACGTGAAGAGTTCGCTGATTTTTGTGCCGAAGTGGGTATTCAGCACCTGACACGTCCCGACAATAACCACGCAAAAGCAGGGAATATTAATGCCGCATTGGATAAAACCGATGGAGACTTTATTGCTATTTTTGATTGTGATCATATTCCGGCCAGTACGTTTCTAAAACTGAATATGGGCTTTTTCACGGAAGATGAAAAACTTGCTCTGGTACAAACACCACACCACTTTTATTCGCCCGACCCTTTTGAACGTAACCTGAAAACATTCCGAAAAGTACCCAATGAAGGTGAATTGTTTTACGGCTTGTTGCAGGGCGGAAATGATTTTTGGAATGCCGCTTTTTTCTGCGGTTCCTGTGCACTGATTCGTCGTGATATGTTGCTTGAAGTTGGCGGGATTGCGATCGAAACGGTGACAGAGGATGCGCACACAGCATTGAAGCTTCATGCGTTAGGTTATCACAGTGCTTTCTGCTCTATTGCGCAGGCAGGTGGATTGGCTACTGAAAGTGTTTCAGCCCACGTGGGTCAGCGAATTCGCTGGGGTCGTGGCATGGCGCAAATTTTTCGTACCGATAATCCTTTGTTCAAAAAAGGTCTCGAATTAGGACAGCGGCTGTGTTACTTCAATGGCATGTTCCACTTTTTCTATGGGTTGCCACGGATTATTTTCTTAACAGCACCTTTAGCATATCTGTTTCTTGATTTACATATTATCAATGCTTCTGCATTAATGATCGCGGCATATGTGTTGCCGCATCTGATGTTAAGCACACTCACGAACTCAAGGGTGCAGGGGCATGTACGGCACTCTTTTTGGGCTGAAGTGTATGAAACGGTCATGGCTCCATATCTTTTGCGTCCGACGCTGATGGCACTGGTGAACCCTAAGTTTGGTAAATTTAACGTGACCGAAAAGGGTGGTTTGGTTAAAAAAGAATATTTTGATAAGGATATTGCCAAACCACTGGTTGTGATGCTCATTCTTGATCTGATTGGGTTTGTCGTTGGTATCGTTCGGTTGATTGTCGGCGATGGCAGCGATACACAAACCTTGATTCTTAACCTGGTCTGGACCGTTTATAATCTCATTATTCTTTCAGCTTCTCTGGGCGTATGTATGGAAACAAAACAGGTGCGTTTGAATCATCGCGTTCCGGTTTCACTGCGCGGTATGTTGCGTTTTGATAGTGGACATACGTTGCGTACCCGAGCGATCGATATGTCCGAAGGTGGCCTTTCGTTTGAGAGGGTTTCAGATAAGGATTATCCCATCGGCAGCAAAGTAAATGTTGTATTGTTTTCTAAGGATCAGGAATATGTTTTTGAGGGTGAAATGGCGCACGTGTTTGATGATCGTTACTGCATTTCTTTTCAGGACATGGCATTGGAGAAAGAGAAAGAGTTAGTTGATGTACTGTTTTGTCGGCCAAATTCATGGCGTAACTGGGCAGATAAACGAGAGGATGATCAGCCTTTACAGTCGTTGTTGACAGTGATTTACAAAGGTATTGAAGGAACAAGGAAAATTACTGCCAGCACTTTGCCGGGTGGAGAGAGAATGAAAAACATGTTTAATTCGTTGAAAAAATGGCCTTGGAAGAAAAGTCGAAGTATGGGCGCAGGGATACTTATTATGGCTGCGACAGCAGTTGGTGTTCCGCCGCAGAGCGCAGTGGCAGCTCCTCTTGAGAACGTGGCCTTGTCTAAGGCTCATGTGAATGAAAAAGGTGTCGTTAGTCGAGTGTATACGCTGAAAACACTTGGGGCAGAGCAGGATCTTCGCATTCTTGGTGTTGATGGTCGACAGAATGTGAATTTTGGTGTCCGCAATGACGAGGTGATTACCGAAGCCAGGCTGGACGTTCAATACAGTTACTCTCCAGCGTTACTTGAGCGGATTAGCCAGATTAATGTTTTACTCAATGGTTATACTGTTGCCAGTTTTCCGGTTGGAAAGAAATTTCCTGCACAAGGTTCACTGAAGGTGGATTTGAACCCTTACAGACTGGATGAATACAATACAATTTCGTTTCAGCTCATCGGGCACTATACGCTTACAGAGTGTGAATATCCGAATCATACAAGTCTCTGGGCTGTAATCAGTAACCTTTCTACACTCACGTTGAAAGCACAAAAGCTGCGTATTGAAAATGATCTTGAACGACTTCCTGAACCCTTTTTTGATCGTCATGACAGTAGCACTTTGGTCTTGCCCATGGTGTTTGCCGGAGATGTAACCCTGGGGAGTGTTAAGGCGGCGGGTATTGTGGCTTCCTGGTTTGGAAAACATGCAGATTATCGAGGGGCAAAGTTCCCGGTGTTGTTTGATCAGCTTCCAGAACGTGGCAATGCTGTGGTTTTTATTGCAGAGGATGCAGAAATTAAAGGTTTGGATACCTCGGGCGTGAATGGAGCGAGAATTGCTATTCGCAGCAATCCTCGCGATCCGTTTGGGCATCTGTTGCTGGTCATGGGGCGTGATGCTGATGATCTTTTGAAAGCGGCAACCGCGTTGTCTTTGGGGCAATTGGTGTTGTCAGGTTCGAGTGCCCGTGTGTTGGAAGTGAAGATGCCACCGCTACGAACCCCTTATGACGCACCGCACTGGTTGGCCAGTGATCGAGCTGTTTCTTTTGGTGAGCTTGTGGAATCAGGTGCCTTGCAGGTCGAAGGAGCGAGACCTGATACCATACGTGTTGGTTTTCAGTTTCCGCCTGATTTGTTTGACTGGCAGGACTTTGGTGCAGATGTGACGTTGCGTTATCGTTACAGTTCGCCACCACTTGATGGAAATGCCCGTTTCAATATCAATTTCAATAAACGATTTATTGAGTCGGTTGCTTTAGAAGGCGCTGCGATTGATAAATCAACCACTGACTGGTTGGAAAAGACTGCAGAAGAATGGCTGGGACGCGAAGCTATTTCAGAAGAAAATTTCACATTGCCTTCTTCATGGTTTGGTTTTTATAATAAATTTCAGTTTCAGTATTACCTTGAAGATGCTGTGGGTAAATGCCGTGAGGTGCCCGGTAAATATTTCCGAGGCCGTATTGAATCCGATTCAACCATTGATATCAGTGAGGTCCCTCATTTTACAAAAATGCCGAATATCGGGCTTTTTAGTAATGCAGGGTTTCCGTTTACGCGTGTAGCAGATTTAGCAGAAACGGCGGTTATTTTTGCAAATGAGGTTGATGGTGATTCGGTTTATGCTTTTCTTGAGTTAATGGGCATGATGGGATCAGCTACCGGTTATCCGGTGATTCGGGTTGCTGTTGATCACGCAGATGCCATCGAGAAATATAGTGATCGGGACATATTGGTGATCGGATCACTTGGATCAGAAAGACTGTTTGACAGTCTGTCACAACATATGTCGATTGAGATGATTGATGGTCGATTGAAACTTAAGGATGTCAGCATGATGCAATATGCTGAAAATATCTTTGCTGATAGCAATAGGGCACGTGATTTTGAACATGGCGGTGAGCTGATTCTATCTTCAGGTGGGAACCTGGGCATTATCACAGGGTTCGAATCACCATGGGAAAAAGATCGCAGTGTGATTGTTGTTGCTGCGGGTGGTCATAGAAGTTTGAAAGACGTGGCAGACAATATTGTAGGCAACCCAAATTTGAAGAAAGTCTATGGTGATACGGTCTTTTTAAGTGAAAACATAGATGCAGTTGAGATGCGCGTGATGAAGCGCAAAAAAGACGTTGGTGTGCACACAGCTAACGAAATAAGCTCAGGCTTCTATTCTGGAGCGCTTTTATCGAATAACAGAGATGACAGGGTGTCACTCTTTAGTTTTGCAGAGACATATTATGTTGGAGATTTGCCTTTCTGGACATGGTTACGCTGGTACTGTTCAAACTCTCCATGGGCGCTGTTTTTATTGAGCATGTTTGGAATGGCTGTGCTGGCAGTGGTGGTTTATGTGCTGATGCGTACCAGAGCGAAGCGGCGTGTTGAAGCTAAAGGTGCTGCTAAAAGTGAGCCCAAAAGTAAGTAGAGCTAGACGATGAACATGATTCGATGGGCTGTCTTATTGCCTGCTTTGGCAGGGATACTTTTTTTGTCGGGCTGCTCGGGTGCAGGAACGCCACCTATTGCAGCGCAAGCCTGTGATCGATGGATGAGCTATGCAAAACACTTTGTCCAGCAGGATGGCAGGGTGATTGAACATAGCCAGAGCAACCGTACGACCTCAGAAGCGCAGGCTTATGCTCTGTTTTTCTCACTGGTGGCCAATGACAGAGAAAGATTTGATACCATTTTGAAGTGGACAGAAAATAATCTGGCAAAAGGCAATCTTTCTAAAAACCTTCCATCGTGGCTGTGGGGCCAAAATGAAGGCAAGCAATGGCAAGTGATTGATGCCAACCCAGCCAGTGATGCTGATTTGTGGTTGGCATATACCCTGATTCAGGCGGGAAGACTGTGGAATGTTGCGCGCTTTAAATCTTTGGGTGAAGCCATGCTTGGCAATGTGGAGCAACACGAAGTCGTGAAAATCCCCAATATGGGATCCATGCTTTTGCCAACACTAAAAAGTACGATTGTGAATGATCCGGTATGGCGCTTAAACCCGAGTTATACACCGATTCAATTATTACGATTTTTTTCCATTTATAAGAGTGATGGTCCCTGGTCTTCTATGTTGAAGAGCACGGGAAAAATGATTGCGATGCATAGTGTGAAAGGGTTGTTGCCGGACTGGATTATGTATGAACGCAATAAAAGCAGGTTGTATTTGGATGGCAATGCGATCATGAGCTATGACGCAATTCGTGTTTATTTGTGGGCTGGTATGCTGGATAAAGATGACCCTTTGAGGAGTGATGTTGTGCCGTATTTGTACGGTATTACAAAGTATCTGGAAGGTGAGGGGCGAATACCGGCAGAGGTTAACCTGGCAACTCGCCGGACAGCAACGACCTTTCCAGTTGGATTTGCGGCTGCAGTGCTGCCGCTTCTGAAAACCGGACATTTCTCCAGTGCATATGAAACACAGTTTAAATGGCTGGAATCGAAGACGAAACAATGTTTATTGGAGACACCACCTGTCTATTATGACAATAGCCTTGCCATGTTTTTTTATGGCTGGGAGTCAGGTGGTTTTTCTTTTGGGCTGGCAGGGGAGTTACAGGTATCATGGTTATGAATTTTGGTGTTGTCATCGCAGTAACATTGTTATTTGCAAGTTTGGGTTTACAGCCGGAGTCGGCGTTTGCCATAAGTAAAGATGCTGAAAAACAGTTGCTTGATAAAAGCAGCTTTTGGCAAGAACGCGGCGATGTACATCGGGCCCGAGGTGCACTTGAAAAGCTACTTGCAGCAAACCCAAACCATGCAAAAGCTTTGGCTCAGCTGGGTATGATTGAAGCGCATGCGGGCAATCGAAAAAAAGCTCTGGAATACCTTAAACGTCTTCGTCGTGTAGATTCTAAACATCAAGACGTTAAAAATCTTGAACGTGTCTTGGGTGGAGAGCCTGGGCAGGATCATTTATTGAAACAGGCCAGAACTACAGCGAGCCAAGGTCAGTTTGAAGAGGCAGTGGTTTTATATAAACAGTTGTTTGGGGCAAAGAAGCCCAAAGGTGATCTGGCTCTTGAGTATTACCAAACCGCAGCATCACTGACGAGATACTGGAACTTTTCACGTAAAGGACTCGAAGAACTGGTGTCTCAGTTTCCTAATAATCAGAACTATGCGCTGGCATTAGCTAAACACCTGACGTATCGGAAAGCCACAAGAATGCGTGGCATCGGCATGCTTGAATCACAGATAAAAAAAGGAAAAGAGACAAAAGAAACTTTTTCAGTATGGCGCAAGGCTTTGCTTTGGTTGCCCGTTCAGGCAGCAAGTATTCCGGCATACGAGGCTTATTTGAAAAAGGCTGGCAGAGACAAGAAAATTTCAGCTCTGATTGCTGAGGCAAAAGCACCGCCAAAAGTGAAGCAGGCTGATTTGAACAAAGCGCAGGCTTTTTATGAGTTGAATCAGGGTTCTGCAGTAAAGGCAGGACGCCTGTTTGCAGGGTTTCTGAAAAAACACAAAAATGATGCGGATGCACATGGTGGATTGGGCGTTGCGTTGCTTAAGCAGCGACGTTTTTCTAAAGCTGAACAACATCTTGCACGCGCAATGCAATTGGATCGCAAGGCTGCTGCACGTTGGAGCGCAGCATTGCATAACGCTCAATACTGGGGACTGCTTAAGCGGGCAAAAGAAGATCTGGATGCAGGTAAGCTGTCAGGGGCGGAAAAGAAGCTGAAAAAAGCGGTGAAAATTCTACCGCAAGAGCCTGAAGGGCGAATGGCTCTGGCGAGATTGCAAATCAGACAGGGGCACGAGACGAAAGCGATAAAAAGTCTGGAAGCGTTATTGTTGCTTGCGCCTGATCATTATCCTGCCCGGCTTGAGTTAATACGTCTTCGGGTGCAAAATAATGCTGGCGATGCAACGGAAGCAGCATTGAATCTGCTGGAAGCATATCCGGGTCAGCAAGGGAACTCTCAATTGTTTATGGAGGCGTATAGCCGATATGATACAAAGCAGGATGCGCAGCGCCTTTCACAGCGTGCACAAACAGCTTTGGAGCAAAATGTTGTAGCAAACCCCGATAATATCTGGGCGCGGCTTGATCTGGCTAAAATGTATCGACTGTCTGGTCAGCAAGGTAAATCAATCTCACTGTTAAACGGACTGATTCGATTGCATCCGGATATGGCCGAGGCCCGCTATTTGAAGGCTCAGATGGATGCAGAAGCGGGCCGCTGGGACGATGCAGCAGATGCGATGCAGGGCATATCTGAAGAAGGCATGTCGAAAGATATGTTGGCTCTGAACCGTAAAATTGCAGTTCAGAAAAAGCTCAAACAGGCCCTGGCCTTGGCAAAAGTGGGTCGAGATGATGAGGCTGTGACCATACTTGATAACATGGATGCAAAAAGCATGATGTCGGATCATGCAAATTTAACGCTGCTGGCCAACGCATGGTCAACGATTGGGAAACCGCTCAGAGCTTTACGTATTGGCCGTCAAATGATCCATGCGGCTCCAGAGGATGATTACGACGCAAAACTATTGTATGTAACCATTTTGATTGCTGCACATGAAGATGCTGAAGCGGACATCTGGTTGAAACATCTTTTGGCACAGCGTGGAAAAATGAATGCGCAGCAACAGCAGTCTCTCCATGATCTGGGGCGCGGGCAGGCGATTCGACAAAGTGATCAGGCGCGGCTGGATAAAAATTTTGTTGCCGCATGGGATAGTCTTGAACCCTATCTGGATAATGAACTCAGTGATGTGGATGTGATGCTGGCACTCGCCCGGATTTATCATGATGCCAACCGTGATCGTGAAGCGTTGTCTATTTACAAAGATATTTTACAACAGGAACCGGACAATAAAGATGCGCTCGAAGCAGCTGTATATAGCGCGATCAGTATCAATGATTTCAAATTGGCAGAACAACTTGTGAATCAGGGCATTTTTCTTGAACCGGAACAGGAACGCTTTTATTTGCTGCAAGGGCGTTTGGAACGTGCAAGGGGTAATGATGGAGAAGCCTTAAAGGCCTTTAAAAAGGTGGAGGCTTTACAGAGGCTGAAACAGCTTCAGCAGAGGGCGCGTGATGTGAAGGTACCGGCAGTTCAGAAACATCAGCGTTTGCGCAATCCTTTTGCCAATGCTGAAACTTCAATGATTGATCATCGTAAGTATGCTCCGCCGAATGTTTTGCAGGAAAGCTTTCAACCAGTTTTCAGCGGCGTGAAACAACAGAGGGCGCGTGCCCGGTCTTTTGAGTTGCGTTTTGAAGATGACTTTCCACAACGAAGACAGAAATCATGGAACAACGCTCAGAGAAATGTTGATACGTATTTTGCTTCGGCTAACACCTCAACACATGTGTCTGGTGTTCCTGTTCGTATGGCGCAGGCAGATGCAGGCGTTAATCGGGAAATTTCAGAAGTTCGCTCGGCACTTTCAACCGTGGCTTCTGCCGGACTTAACGTGCGGGATCGACAAGGTGAAGCAGGCTTGAGCCAGTTGAATAACATTGAATCGCCTGTGAAAGTACGTTTTCGCCCTTTTGGTAATACATTACATTTAAAAATGACACCTGTGCTTTTAAGTGCAGGAGAAGTGGACATGGGCAATACTAACTTAGCCCGGCGCTTCGGTAGTAATGACGTGGCCGCTGTTTTACCTCAGGCAAAACAAATATCGCAAAGGGATTTGGGTGTTGCTTTTCAAACTATCTATGAAATTGGTGGCGTAAAGCTGGATCTGGGCGTGTCGCCACTGGGTTTTTCGGTCTCTAACTTTATTGGAGGCCTTGCTTACCATTCGGCAGTAGATGATCTCCAGTTTGATTTTGGTATATCGCGTCGTGCAGTGACAGATAGCTTTTTATCGTATGCCGGAACACGCGACCCTGCGAGCAATCTGGTTTGGGGCGGTGTTGTTAAAAATAGCATCTCAACAGGATTTTCTTACACGTCACAGGATCGTATCGGTATGTATGGGAAGCTTGGCTATGGCCGCTTGACTGGCAAAAATGTTCTGAAAAATAATGTTTATGACCTGACCATAGGCGGGTATGGTACTCTTTTTAAAGAAGAGGATGCTGCGTTACGTGCAGGCATAAATTTATCCATATTGGGTTATTCAAAAAACCTGCAATATTATACATTAGGCCACGGTGGATATTTTAGTCCGCAACAATATGCATCGATCAGTGTGCCTGTAAGTTTTAGTGATGTTGACGGGGCATTAAGTTATAGAATCTCAGGCCACGTCGGCTTGCAGATGTTTCAAGAGGATAGTGTTGCATTTTTCCCGAATGATCCACAGCTACAGGCTGCTTCAGGGCGTTTTTACACAAGTGCGAATACATCGAGTTTTCTACTTGGTATTGATGCAGCTGCAGAATACGTACTGACACGAAATTTATCAGTGGGTGCAAATATTGGTTTTGATAATGCAAAAAATTATAACCAGGTGAACCTGGGGATTTACATGCATTACCGTTTTGATGGTTTGACAAAGCTACCAGGCTTTCGGATTGATCCTCTTCGTGCATTTTCCGATCAGGATATATAAGACATCATGGCTGGGATGCCTGATATTTGTTATAAGTAATAGTTGAGTAAGGCAGGTTAATCAATGACATCAAAAGAATATATTATGCATCAACAGCGGTCTCGAAAATGGGAGGCATGTTTGTATTCCATTGCGCGCGAGCTTGAAGCGCAGCTGGATCAAAGCCAGCTGATCATATTGATGCGCGGTGCAGGAGAGCGAATGGCTCAGGGTTTTCCTGAACTTCAGATGGAAACTCTGGATGATGTTGAAGCGGTGATTAATGATGTCTGGAAAGAAAGCGACTGGGGTTGGGTGAAATTTTCTGAGGAGAAGGATATCGTAAAAATCGAGCATCATTTTTCGCCGTTGAAAGCTGCTTTAGGTGAACCATCCAAAGATTGGGGGCTGGCTTTGCTGGAAGGTTTCTATACCAAGGTTTTTCAACAGTTAGGCGCTGCGCCAGAGCTTGCTGTGCGTCAGGTTTCTGTTTCGGATGATGATGGGATTACCACGTTTAATTTATGTGTAGCTTGATTATCTATTAATCTAGGCAGCGTTTTTTGTTAAGGGTATCAGATCGGTACCCTTAAGGATCAGTGGGTGTTTTAGGTGAAATTGAAGGCTGATTTATCTGAAATTATAAACATTGAAAATGGAGGCAGGGGCGAGAATCGAACTCGCGAATAAAGGATTTGCAGTCCTCCGCCGTACCACTGAGCCACCCTGCCGCATGATAAAATAACAAATTGAAAAAAAGGGGCTAAAGTCTTCCAACTGAAGCCCCTTTGATCTGGAGCGGGTAACCGGGTTCGAACCGGTGACCTCGACCTTGGCAAGGTCGCGCTCTACCAGCTGAGCTATACCCGCGAAGGCGCCGAATCATGACGAACACAGGAGGCTTGTCAAGTATTTGTCAGGGGTCATTCCTGCAACTAAAATGAACTTGCATCCCTTCCAATTTCTGCCACGCTATCCTTATAGACTATCCAGTAAAGGAGTTGCCATTGATAGCACCCGATGAACGCAAAATTTATGTTCTGGACACCAATGTTCTAATCCATGACCCACATGCCTTGAATCATTTTGATGAGCATGATGTTGTATTACCGATTGTTGTGCTTGAAGAGATGGATAAAGTAAAACGCGGGTTTGATGAATTGGCTCGTAACGTGCGTGAAGTCTCCCGTTTTTTGGATGAAATCAGTGATATTGAAGATATGAAAGAGGGCTGCCCTTTGCCGGGTGGGGGAAGGCTGTTTTTTCAGATGGCTTCGAATGTTACAGATATGTTACCGGAATCCTTTTCGCGTAGTTATGGGGATAACAGAATTCTTGCTGTAACTATGTCATTGCAGAAAGAGAATCCAGACCGTGGTGTGATTCTTGTTTCCAAGGATATTAACTTGCGCATTAAGGCGCGTGCTGTGGGCCTCATTTCAGAAGATTATCGTTCGGATCGTGTGGTTGCAGATCTCGATATCCTCTCCAGTGGTCAGGTGAAAATCGATGATGAACATTGGGCTGTGATGTCTGAAAGCATGAAGGTGGATGGACTTGATCATGGCAATCGTTATACGGTGGTATGGCCGGAAGACTTGCCGATACCAAACATAAACAGTTTTATCTTGCCCCCGGGTGAGCGCGAAATTGCTTATCGCTGTCGTAAGGCTGATGAAGACCGAACGGTTCAGATGGATGACTCTTATTCTCATCGCAGTGAGCGGCATGCCGTGTGGGGGATTCAGGCAAAAAATCTGGAACAGGATATGGCAATGAACCTGTTGATGGATGCAGAGCTGGATATGGTCAGTCTGCTGGGACTGGCGGGTTCGGGTAAAACATTGCTGGCTTTGGCGTGTGGTCTTCATCAGACACTGGATATTGGTATTTATGATCGGATTCTGGTGACCAGAGCGACGGTTCCGATGGGACGGGATATTGGGTATTTACCCGGTACAGAAAAAGAGAAAATGGAACCGTGGATGGGTGCCATTACGGATAATCTCTCTTATCTTTTAGGTGAGGAGGCACAGGATCTTGCCGCCATACTGGGTGAACACAGAATTGAAATTGCGGCACTCTCTTTTGCACGTGGACGAACATTCACACGTACCTGGTTGATTGTAGATGAGGCACAAAATCTTACACCACATGAAATGAAAACACTGGTCACCCGAATGGGAGAAGGTTCGAAAGTCATTATTCTTGGCAATAATGCCCAGATTGATACACCTTATTTGACTGCGCATACCAATGGGCTGTCAAAAGTCGCAACACAATTTGCTGACTGGGCGTATTCAGGGCATATCATTTTAAAAGACAGTGAGCGCTCACGGCTTGCAGCCCACGCAGCAGAAGTGTTGTAGCTTTAGACTGGCGACGCTTTTATCGGCCAAACATCGCTATGCTGGAGAAAACTTATATGTGGGTCGCTTGGCCGCTGGTACTCTCTTAGCTGATTTTTTAGTATGTTTAAATCGGCATCCGAGATGTCGGAACCTTCGATGTTACGCTGCTCGATTCTTGTTTGTAATGTCACCGCGTCAATATCCAGCCAGTAAAAAGAGAAGGGAATGTGCAGGGTAGCAGCCAGCTCTATCACGCTCTTTCTGCTTGCAGGGTGTAAAAACGTTGCATCCAGTATCACCGAAAACCCTGCTTTGATAGATGTGGTGGCTGCATCAAACAGGGCCTGATAGGTCAGCTGATGCATGCGTGTGCCGTAAAGCGGAAGCTTAGTGTGCTGCTTTGCAAGGCGCTTGCGTGTGGCATCTGAGCGGATGATGATGGCTTTTTCATGTTGAAGCCCAATCAGGGATAGATGACTTTTACCACTTCCGGAGAGTCCACCTATCATGAACAGCTGCGGCTGGCGGGGTAAAAGATATTGCGCCGCCAGTCTGAAATAATCCTCTGCAGCGTTGTATGATTTTGAGGTCTCGCGTTGCTGTAGCGTAGCATTGCTGGCTGACAGACACGAAACCTTTCCGCGTACGCCGGCTCTGTATGAGAGATAGAGCGGTAGCAATTGTAGTCCTTCGTAATCACCTGTCTGTTCAAGATAGCGGGAGAGAAAACGATAACCCAAATCACTTCGTTTTCTGGCATCACAATCCATGATGAGAAAAGCAACATCGTTCATGGTATCGATCATGCGAAACGCATCGCTGAATTCGATACAGTCAAAAGGGGTGGGTTTGTTGTTGAACAGGGTGATGTTATTCAGATGAAAATCACCGTGACAATTGCGAATGTGATGGTTTTGTTGGCGCATCAATAGTTGTTGTTTTGATGTGTTGAATGACACATTTATTTGTTGTTTCAGATCAATCAGAGTTTGGGTTATCTCGTGTGTATGCAGATGCTCCTCAGCAATGTGCAGGTTTTCCTGAATGTGATTGTAGAGAAGCTGAGGATCGCCGAATTGATTAATATATGGATTGTTCGCAGCACCCTGGTGGAATTTAGCGACGATAGTGGCAAGTTGATCCATCCATGTCGGATCAAACCGGTTTGATTCTATCCGGGTCTCAAACAGGTCACACTGGTCAAATTGTACCATTTTAAGACAGTAGTCGACGATGTCCTTCCTGCTATCAGAATCATTGCTGATTCGGAAGGCACCATCATGTTTATGGATCGGCAAAACATCGAGATAGATGCCAGGGGCGAACCGGCGATTGAGTGTAAGTTCATCGTCACAGGCTTTTTTACGTTTGGCGAGCGTTGTGAAATCGAGAAACTCAAAATCGACAGGCTTTTTTATTTTGTAGGCGAAATGACCCGTCAGAAAAACCCACGAGATATGCGTTTGTATCAAGCGGATCTCTTTGACCGCATGAGGATAGATATGCGAATCAAAAAACGCATGTACATGTTCGGGCAGTTGCTCTTTATTTGTTGAACGAGGTTGCATGACTTCACCATGTTTAAAATTAGACGCTATAATCAGCTTAGTTGATGTGAAGAGGGAGACAAGGTTTGAGACAGCATAAATCTGTTCGTGGTTCCGATTTCTATGCTGCACGCGTGATGCGGTGATGTTACTATGCCCGCCTGTTTTTGTTTGGCCATTGTGATCGGCAGTGAACAGAATTATCTCTTGAGTAAGAAAGGTAACACTATGACCCCAATGGAACGGCGCGGTACATTTTCTCTGGCCGGTATTTATGGCCTGCGCATGATGGGACTGTTTCTTATTCTTCCCGTTTTCTCTTTGTATGCCGAAGGCCTGGAAGGCGTTACGCCAACGTTGATGGGTCTGGCGATCGGTGCCTATGGCTTCACGATGGCGATGCTTCAAATTCCATTTGGCTGGGTCTCGGATCGTGTGGGTCGAAAACCAGTGATTGCTATAGGGCTGCTGATTTTTGCCATTGGCAGTGTGGTTGCTGCGATGGCAGATTCGATCTGGGGTGTGATTCTTGGCCGTGCACTACAGGGAGCAGGGGCGATTGCAGCGGCGATGATGGCTCTGCTTGCCGATCTAACGCGTGAAGAGAATCGCAGTAAAGCGATGGCCACGGTTGGTATGACGATTGGTATGTCTTTTACACTTGCTTTGATTCTTGGGCCGTTTCTGGGGCATTTGATTGGGGTTGATGGTATTTTCTGGATGACGGCCGTTTTGGCATTGCTTTGTATTGGTGTTTTATTCCTGCTGGTGCCTGATCCTAAAGCTGAAGATTTCCATGTGCACAGGGATGTAGAAGCGCAGCCCAATGAGTTTGGCCGTATTCTGCGCAATGTTCAGCTGCTGCGGCTGGATGCCGGTATTCTTATTCTGCATGCGGTGATGACTTCGATGTTTATCGCGTTGCCGTTTGTACTGCGTGACCATCTTCATATCGCTACAAACAGTCACGCCTGGGTTTATCTTCCTGTTTTGGTGGTGGCACTGTTTTTTATGGTTCCGCTGATTATTGCTGCGGAGAAGAAGGATAAGATGAAGCAGGTGTTTTTGACCTGTATTATCCTGATTGCGATGGCATCGGCACTGCTTGGCTTTTTTCATGAAACGCTGGCAGGGGTCATTGCAGCACTGTTTATCTTTTTTGTGGCCTACAATGTTCTGGAGGCAACGCTGCCTTCTTTGATTTCTCGTATGGCACCGATTGATGCCAAAGGCACGGCGATGGGTGTCTATTCGACCTCACAGTTTTTCGGAGCCTTTCTGGGTGGTGCTGTCGGTGGATGGTGTTATGGCATGTATGATGTGCAGGGTGTTTTTTATGGCGCGGCCGCGCTTGCGGCTTTGTGGCTGCTGATTGCATTGGGCATGAAGATGCCACCCATGCGCTCCTCGATGATGGCTCATATTGATGCTTCAACCGATGCTGCCAGCCTGCAAGTGAAACTGCTTGCCTTGCAAGGTGTGAGCGAAGCGAAAGTGGTGCCTGAAGAGAGTGCAGTGTTTTTACGGGTTGATAAAAAAGTGTTTGAGCCCGAGACATTTGAGATGGTGTTAAAACCTTACCAGACGGAAAGCGTCTGATGTGGAAAGTCGTATGAAAAAGAACTCTAAATTCTCCGCTGCAAAACCTGTGCTGCTGATCGTGATGGATGGTTGGGGCATGGGCAGTGGTGGCTCTGAAGATGCGATTGCACAAGCCAACACGCCTGTCTTTGATCGTCTCTGGAGCAATTATGCACACACCACGCTGATGACGCATGGTGTTTATGTTGGTCTGCCAGCGGCTAAAGATTTGGGGGGGTCCGAAGTCGGGCATTTGACGATGGGGGCCGGTAAAATTCTTGATCAGGGGCCGACTCGTATCAATAAAGCGATTGCTGATGGCTCGTTCTATACGTCAAAAGCTTTGAAACAGGTGACACAATGTTGTCAGAAGGGTGGCACACTGCATCTTCTCGGCCTGCTTTCCGATGGTAATATCCATTCGCATATGGATCATTTTATCGCACTGATTGATCACGCATTTGAGAAGGGTATAAAACAACTTCGCATTCACGCGCTGCTTGATGGGCGTGATGTTGCGATACAAAGCGCAGAGAAATATGTTGCGCGTGTTGAAGAGGTAATGACCTCTGTGAATGCTCAGGACGGGTTTAATTACGGATTTGCATCTGCCGGTGGTCGTGAACGGGTGATCATGGATCGTGATCATGACTGGGGCAAGGTCGAGGAAGGCTGGAATGCCATGGTGCATGGTCAGTCTCCGAATCGCTTTCACGGTATGCTGGAAGCGATTCAGCATTTCCGTGATGAAACACCGGGCGTTGTGGATCAGGATCTTCCGGGTTTTGTGATCATTGATGCAGATGATCAGCCTGTAGGAAGTATAGAAGATGGTGATGCTGTTATCATGGTGAATTTCCGTGGGGATCGGGCCATTGAAATTACCGAGGCTTTTTGTCTGGATGATTTTGATGGTTTTGATCGTGGTGGCGTGAGCGGTAAAGGTCCAAATGTCACTTATGCAGGCATGATGGTTTACGATGAAGATCGTAACCTTCCAGCGCTGCAACTGATGGGTCCAACCAAAGTGGCGGAACCTTTTGGTAAACGTATTTCCGAGATGGGGATCAAACAGTTCAGGTTGACCGAAACCCAGAAATATCCGCATGTTACTTTCTTCTTTAATGGTGGTTATCGTGAACCACTTGACCCTCTGACAGAGGATTACATTCTGATTCCATCGGATAAAGGTATTTCATTTGCAGATAAACCTGAAATGAAAGCTCCTGACATTGCAAATAAAGCTGTAGAACTGATTGAGTCCGGCGAATATGGATTTGGAATGATCAATTTTGCGAATGCCGATATGGTGGGTCATTGTGGACGTATTGAACCTGCAGTGGCCGCGATTGAAGCGGTTGATCGTGCGGTTGGACAAATTGTTGAGGCGCTTGAGAAAGTGGGTGGAAAAGCTCTGGTTACAGCCGATCATGGTAATGCTGAAGAGATGCAGGTTGAAATTTCAGGTGGGCATGAGCCATGCACAAAACATTCCATTAATCCGGTTCCGTGTATTTTATTTGACCCGGCTTATGATGGTTCATATTCACTGGTGCAACCATCTGATGTCAGTGACATTGCAGGCACGCCAGGCCTTTCTCACATAGCCGCAACGCTGTTTGATATGATGGGTGTTGCCGTGCCCGAAGATCTGCAATCTTCTCTGTTTAAATAATATAACGCTGTCTAAAGAATTTACGTTATCTGCCGATTAATAAGGGTATAATGAACTTTCAAAGTTCCTTTCGGAAAATACCATGCGCAGTGTTCATTTCCGGGCTCACATTAACCATGTTGGCCTATGTGTTTGTGCGCGACTGGGAAGAGTCTGGTAATCTGGAAGAAATAAGTTATCGCTCAGAAACCCGGCTTATCGCAATAAAAAACAGTTTTGATTTTATGGTTGAGTCTACGAGGCACGTCCGCTCATTTATTCTGAATGAACTTACGGTTGAAGAGAAGGATGAAGTCACGCTTGATGAATTCATGATCAATGCAAAAAGTTATCTCTCAAAACGTGGAAAGAAGAGCATGCAGGTCATGGCGTGGCTTCCAAAAATGCTTCATAGCGAGCATAAAAAAATGTTTGAGAAGATGCGTGCTGAATCTGGGTATCCGATAGCTATCACCAATTTTTCAGGCAAGGCAAGCCAACATGAATCGCATGACGATGCACATTATCCCCTTTATTATGCGGTGATTAATCCTGAATCCGGTTTAAATGTCGGCGTGGATATTGCTTCAGAACCTACGTATCGCGTCCATTTGCATGATGCGATGGTATCAGGGGTTACGGTGCTGCATTTGCAGGTGGACGAATCGGGACGTCATATTGTCTCTCTGTTTGTGCCTGTTTTCAAATCTGAAAATTTAGTAGATAAACAATTTTCTGATGGATCACCTGTTGGTGGGAAATCGAAGGAAGAACAATTGCTTGGTTTTGTTTTTTCTCAGTGGGATGTGGGAGCCATACTGGAAGAAGCGGTTCAACACTTTCCGATTAGTGGCCTCGATTTTTTTCTTGATGATGATCAAGGTGCCCATATCTATACGCATACTTCCCGTTCCCGTTCAGAGGGTGAGGCTTCTTCAAGAGCGCAGGTGGTATGGCAGCGGGAGTTTAATGTTGCAGAACACGTCTGGAGCCTAAATTCTGCACCTTCGGCACTTTTTTATGAACATCATCCGATCATTCTGGCATGGGCAGTTTTGATTTTTGGCGTGGTGGTTTCAGCGGGTTGTGCCTTTTATGTTTTTCTCGTGTCTATTCGAAAAGAGCAGGTTGAAAAAGAGGTTGTATTGCGCACCAAAGAACTGAAGCAGAGTCAGGAGCGCCTTGAGGAGACTCAGAGTATTGCACATTTAGGTGGTTGGGAATGGAATATATTAACCAGAGAGTTGATGTGGTCTGATGAGGTTTATCGTCTGTTTGGTTATGAACCCCAGTCGGTGGAGTCTACTTTTGAGCGGCTGAATGCGGCTGTGCATCCAGATGATCGTGAACGTTTGGAGGCTGCTGTTAAAGCAGCTTTCAAGGGAGAAAATTATAGCATTACTCACCGAATCATATTGCCGGATGGTGAGGTTCGATTTGTGCATGAGCAAGCCAGAATTGAGTATGATGATGATAAGGCCATACGCATGATTGGTACGGTTCAGGACATTACGGATCGACATCGGACTGAACGCAGCTTGCACAGGCTGGCTATGGCATTGGCTGAAACCGCAGAGTCTGTCGTGATTACCAATAAAGATGGAGCCATCCGTTATGTTAATCGTGCTTTCGAAAATATGAGTGGTTATTCGGCTGAAGAGGTGCTTGATAAACAACCAAACCTGGTCAAAAGTGATGAACATTCGCCTGAATATTATGAACTGATGTGGAAGAAGCTTTTAAGCGGAGAGCGATGGGCGGGAACATTCATTAATCGCAACAAAAGGGGTGAATTGTATGAGACGGAGCAGACCATCTCTCCGATTCGTGACGCACAGAATGATGTGACAGGGTTTGTGGCGGTGCAAAGAGATGTAACTGAAGAGAAAAAACGTCAAGCAAAAATGGAGCATACACAACGTCTGGAATCATTGGGTGTACTTGCAGGCGGTATCGCACATGATTTCAACAACCTTCTGACATCCATTCTGGGCAATGCAAATCTGGCCAGAAGAAAACAGGATTCAGATGGATATAAAGTAAATGTGCATCTGGATCGAATTGAATCGGCAAGCGAACGTGCTGCCGAGTTGTGTCGACAGATGCTAGCTTATTCCGGCCAAGGCGACTATATGCGTGAATGGTTTTCTTTGAACGAACGAGTGCATGGGATGAGTGAGCTTTTGCAGGTCTCTATGAGTAAACGAGTCGCATTTAAAATGTACCTGACGCCAAGTAAATATTTGATTTATGGTGATAAATCACAGATTCAGCAGGTGGTGATGAATCTGGTGATCAATGCATCTGAAGCGATTGACGAAGCGACGAAAGGAAGCAGTCTGAGTGGCATCATTCAACTTTCAACCGAAGTGATTGAGATGAGTGAGGGCGGTTTTGATGGCTGTTATTATGATAAACATGAAACGCCTAAGCCGGGGAATTATTTTTGTTTGACTGTCAGTGATGATGGTTGTGGCATGAATGCTGAAACACGATTGAAGGTTTTTGATCCGTTTTTTACAACAAAGTTTACAGGGCGAGGTTTAGGAACCAGTGCGATGTTGGGTATTGTGCAATCACATGGCGGAGCCTTATCGCTTACGACTGAAGAGGGTAAGGGCACAACGTTTAGAGTTTATCTTCCTTGTCAGGAGGATATGGAACCGATGGAAGAGGTTGTTTTGCATAAAAAAGATGACACATTGGCATTGTCTCAGCATAACCAGACCGTCCTTCTTGTTGATGATGAAAAATTCATTTTGGAAACAGCCAGTTTGATGTTGGGAGCCATGGGTTGTCCGGTCATCTGTTCAGAGAATGCGACCGAAGCCATTCAGATTTATTCTGAACAGTATCAGGACATTGATTTGATTATTCTGGATATGACCATGCCGGAAATGGATGGGGTCTCCTGTGCTAAAGCGTTGCTTCAAATTAATCCCGATGCATTGATTATGATTTCTTCGGGCTATAATCAGCATGTGTTGGAAGAACGCACCGGAGATGTGAATATTGCCGGGTATTTGCAAAAGCCGTATTCTCAAAATGAACTGATGAGCCTTGTAGATCGACTGTTGGATCCAAGCTGATTTATATTTTTTAAGGACTTTTTCAAAGTTTGAATTTCATATGTGATTTTGACTAACGCATAAAATTAACCACTTGCGTGGTCAATTTTATGCGTCATCTATGTTCTGCACAGCTATGCTAATTTTTTTTAGTGTTTTTTGATTGGCTCTTCTTGGACTAACCAAGTAACTTTTCAATCGCCTCATGATCCAGTTTATTTGGTAACCTGGCGCCAAGTTGCGAAACAATACGTGCTGCTGCATGGCTGCCAAGGTGACCCGCCTGTTTCCACGTCAGACCATTGGTTATCCCATAGAGTACACCGGCTGCATACATATCACCGGCACCGGTTGTATCGATGGCTTCAACATCAATCCCTTCAATGGCAATCAGCTCACCCTGATGCATAAGGATGGAGCCATTTTTCCCAAGTGTGAGGGCTACATTTTCGCAATGTTTATGAATTTCATGGGCACACTCAATCGGGTCATCAAGACCTGTCAGTGATTTTGCTTCATCTTCGTTGCAGAAAAGCAGGTCAACAGGGCCTTCAATCAACGACTGAAATTCATCACGACAAATATCGATCAGAAATGGATCTGATATGGTTAATGCTACTTTTACCCCATGCTCTTTTGCCAGTTCGATCGCTTTGTAAGCTGCGGCTTTGGTAACATCACCTGCAAAGAGATAACCTTCAACATAAACATACCTGGCCTTGGCAATTTCTTCGGCCTGAATGTCACTTGCGCAAAGCGAGCCCGAAATGCCCAGATGGGTCAGCATGGTGCGCTGTGCATCAGGTGTGATTAATACGACACAAGTACCACTTGTGCCGTCTTCGGAAGCAACTTCAATGGCAATGCCGAGTTTGCGCATCTCATCAATATATTGTTTGCCAAAGGTATCGTTGCCGGTTTTGCCTGCATAGGCAGCCTTGCCACCCATATCTGCAATGCCAACAATGGTGTTGGCTGCTGAACCACCGGAACAGTAGTGAATCGTATGATCAGCCAATGCATCCAAAACCACTTCCTGCCGCTCTGGATCAGTCAGGGTCATGATGCCTTTTTCAATCGCGTTGGCGTTTAAAAAAGCATCGTCACAGCGAACCTGTAAATCCATAATCGCATTGCCTACGCCATAAACATCATAACTCATTTTTGTTCACCTCGTTATATTTTACACAAAAGCAGCATCTGCCTGTATTTTTATAATTTTCATCTGCAACATCACTGTATGATTTTGCAATATACCTTGTATTGATCTGAAGTATTCATTTTCTCCAGTTGTTGATTATGCCTGACCTGCAACCGTCATATCAGCAATCGCGATGCTCGGAACCGCAGTGGAGCCGAACCATGTCAGATCAGCACCGAGATGAGAAATATTTGCAAACATCTGTTTCAGATTGCCGGCAATGGTGATCTCGTTAATTGGTTGCGTCAGCTTGCCGTTTTCAATCAGGAAACCTGCTGCACCTCGCGAATAATCGCCAGTCACTCCATTCACGCCAAACCCCATCATTTCGGTGATCAGTACACCATCACCAATCTCCTGATACAGCGCTTCCGGAGTGAGTGTACCTGCATGCAGGATCAGATTGGATGTACCAATCGAAGTGTCACCAGTGAGTCCACGTCTTGCATTTCCGGTGGGTGTGGTGCCCAAACGTGCGGCTGCATAACGATCGGTTAAAAAGCCGGTCAGACGGCCTGCATCAATGATGGTTCTTTGTTTGCAACGTGTACCCTCACCATCAAACAGCCTGTTTCCCAAACCTTCCGGATGATCAGGGTTATCTTCGATTTGGACACATTCAGGAAAGAGAATCTGACCATTACTTTCGGTCAAGAATGAGCGTTTCTGAAGGATAGAGCGGCCATTGATGGCACCGATCAGGTGCCCTAAAATTGAAGTGGCCATCCTTGGCTCAAAAACAACAGTGGTTTGCCGTGTTGAGACACTGCGCGCGCCGACACGTCGTATGGCTCTTTCCGCAGCTTCCTGACCCAGCAACTCTGGGGATTTTAATTTTGCAGCCTGTTGCACACGGGAATAAGCATAATCACGCTGCATTTGATCACCGCTTCCGGCAATCACTGAAAGGCTCAGCCCCAGAGAGGACTTGTGGTATTCACCTGTAAAACCATCAGCGCATGCATAGGCGACATGCGTGCTGCCAAAGCCTGCTTCTGCACCTTCGCTATTCTCAATCTTGTCAGAATGCGTCAAGGCGGTTTTTTCGCATTCGAGCGCTGCCTGCCTGGCGGCCGCCAGTGTCCATTCGGATTCGGCGTGATGTGTTTTATTCCAATCATTTAATTCTTCCGGTGTTGGATGTTCTGCGCCTGAAGGCGGCATGGCATCTGGATCAGCGGCAGAAATTTTAGCCATGCTGATGACCTGATGAACCAGTGATGCCATACCATCGTCAGAAAAATCAGAACTTGAAGCCGATGCAAAGGCAAGGCCATCAGGATTGTTAACAAAAGCCCGCAGACCAATGCCACGTGAATCTTCACGTTCGACTGTCTCTATTTTTTGATTGCGGATGCAGATGCTTTCACCCACATCATTCACGGCCAATGCATCGGCATCCATCGCGCCTGCCTGTTTGGCCATGTCCACAAGTCGGCTGGCAATGTTTTTCATATCGAGTGTCTTGATATCTGTTGGCTGACTCATGATTCGGTTCCTCCAACAATTAATTCATCGATTTTTAGCGTTGGCTGACCCACACCGACAGGCACGGATTGCCCACCTTTGCCACATGTGCCAACGCCGGGGTCAAGTTCGAGGTCATTGCCAATCATGGATACGCGGGTTAATACATCCGGGCCATTACCAATCAGTGTTGCACCTTTGACCGGTGCTTTGATTTCTCCATTTTCAACCAAATAGGCTTCGGATGTGGTGAAAACAAACTTGCCTGAGGTGATATCCACCTGACCGCCACCGAAGTTCACCGCGTAGAGGCCATGTTTGAGTGTGGAAAGAATCTCTTTTGGATCATCCTTGCCCGCCAGCATGAACGTGTTGGTCATACGTGGCTGTACAGGATGTGCATACGATTCGCGTCTGCCATTGCCAGTCGGTTCTACACCCATCAGACGGGCATTCTGCCTGTCCTGAATATATGCTGTAAGAATACCATCCTCAATCAGTGTGGTGCAGCGGGTTGGGGTGCCTTCATCATCCATATTGATTGAACCACGTCGTTCAGCGATAGAACCATCATCAACAACGGTGACACCGGGAGAGGCAATACGTTGGCCTATTTTGCCCGAGAAGGCAGAGCTTCCTTTGCGATTAAAATCACCCTCAAGCCCATGTCCAATGGCTTCATGCAGCAGTATACCCGGCCAGCCCGGGCCAAGCACAACAGGCATCGGGCCAGCAGGTGCTGCAACAGCATCGAGATTCAGCAAAGCAAGGCGGACGGCCTCTCGGGTCAGGTGTTCAGCCTCATCACCCTTGAGCAGTCGACTCAGATCAAAACGACCACCACCACCTGCGGAGCCGGTCTCCCGTTTCCCATTCTGTTCAACCACCACGGACACGTTGAGCCTGACCAGAGGCCTGTTATCGTTAAGCAGTGTGCCATCCATGCGCACAAGGTGAATGCTTGAGAAAGAGGTGGATACATTGGCAAATACCTGTTTCACCCTCGGATCAATGCTGCGTGCCAGACTATCGAGCTTTTCCAACAGCGTTTTGCGCTCTGGCATACTTGCCGCTATTGCAGGGTTTGTGGGCTGGTAAAGCTGATGCCGAGGGTTGTCTGAATGGATGGCTATGGAGCGATTTTTATTCTTCGATTCTGCAATGGCGCGTGCTGCACGTGCGCAATCCATTAAGGCAGGGGCTTCCAGCCGATCCGTGTATGCATGACCGGATATTTCACCCTTGATCACACGTGCACCGATACCCTGATGTGTGCTGGCTGCGACATGTTTTACACGCCCTTCTTCCAGTGCAAGCGATTCACTTACACTGTGTTCAATATAGATGTCTGCATCATCTGCATTTGCCGGAATCATTTGATCCAGCATTTTGGAGAGTGTTTCCTGTGCGACAGGGAGTTCGGTTGGTTTCATGAGGGCAATCGTTCATGAGTTCTCAATCGTGTCAAGGATGACGCAAGATCGAAGCATGTTAGTGTGTGTTGCATGCAGTTATTAACAAAAATAGATCATCCGGTTTTGTTGCAGGTTGTCTGCGATGCGCTGGATGACCAGAATATAAAATATCGGGTTGATGGTTCATTTTCGACCGCAATGGGGCCGGGAATAGGGCTGTTTACACCCCGTGTGATGGTCGAAGCGCGTCAATTGGAACTTGCGGAACAGGTCTTGATTGATTTGGACATTGAAAGGGATACCTCTCCCCATGTTTAAAGGCGCATGGGCACTGGTGAAGGGCTTTCATTTGCTTTTAAGTCAAAACGAGTTGCGGGCCGTGCTCTGGCGGATGATGTTATTGTTGTTGGTGTTGTTTTGTGTATTGACCTTTGGCGTGTTTGAACTTTCAACAGCCATAGGCGCTCGTTTTATTCCGACAGGGGATGCATGGTATATCACTATTCTGGCCTGGTTGTTATCACTGTTTGCAATGATTCTGGCACTGGGTATAGGCATGATTAGTTTTGTGACGTTGGGTTCCATTGCCGTTTCTCCCTGGTTGGATGCGTTGTATGTTCGTGTTGCAAAGCTGAAAGGTGTGCCTCTTGAGCAGCATGTACAGCCATGGTGGAAGAGTGTGAGTCATTCACTTTGGAACAGCATGATGCCTTTGCTCACATTTATTCCTTTGGCTCTGCTTGCAGGGCTGTTTTTTATGGTGCCAGTTTACGGGACGATTCCAGCCACGTTGATTATCGGTTATGCGAGTCTGAAGCTACTTAGTTTTGAATTCATGGATACGCCTGCCTCCTTTCAAGGCTGGAAGTGGGAGGCACGCAAAGAGCAGCTGGATCAAAACAAGTGGTATTATATGGGCTTTACCGGGTTTGCCATGTTTCTTCTGGTGATTCCCGGGTTAAATCTGTTGGTATTACCTGCCGCAGTCGTAGCCCTGTTTCCACAAGTGAATCGTGAGAACGTTGAATCGAATATAGATTTTGAGTGACTGTCTTCCGGCTAAAGGCATGTATTCGAACTTTAGTCTATAGTACCTATTCTTAAGAATTCAGGGGAAATAGGAGAGAAGTTTTGAATCATGGTTATGGTTAAAGAGCAGGGTTCATTTTTAAAAGATATTATTGGAACTGATGGCTGATCTGCAATCAGATGAAACTTGTTGAAAGATCAAAATGGTGCTATATTCAGGTCTCTTTAAGGAACTAAAGGAGGTTTTATGCGTTATAGTAATTCCGTCAAGCCGATCAGTTATTTGAAGGCCCATACCTCCGAGATCATCCGTAATGTCGCTGAGGGACAATCATCTTATATCATTACCCAGCATGGCGAAGCCAAGGCTATCGTGCAGGGAGTGGATGAATATGAAAAAACACAGGAAACACTTGCGCTTCTGAAGATACTTGCACTCGGAGAGCAGGAGATTGCCGCAGGGGATACGCTCCCCGCCGATGAGGTTTTTGCCGGGGCAGACGAGTTGCTTCAGCACAGACTGGGATGAAACACTACGAGGTACGCTATCTCGCCAGTGCGAGAAAAGACCTCTATGATTTACTACACTTTTTGGTTGAGAAGGAATCACCGGCCCGAGCCAGTGATGTCTTGAATCAAATCCGCAAGCTTTGTGATGATCTACAGTCCATGCCGCAACGAGGGCATGTGCCTCCTGAACTTGAGGAGGTGGGCAGTAAGAGGTTTCTTGAACTGCATTTCAAGCCCTATCGCATCATCTATCAGGTTAGCGACCCTATTGTGTATATCCATATAGTCTGCGATGGCCGTCGTGATATGCAATCCCTGCTCAGAACCCGCCTGCTCTCTGTGGGCCTTAATCACACCACCGAAGAAGCCTGACCTCGAAACTCCCTTTTGCGCATCAATAGCGGACTTCAGCCTGCGCTTGAGCCGCCGCGATGGCCCAGCACACTGCTCAGTGAATTGAGCTTTTGGCGGATGCTGAGCAGGTCGCTGGAGAGGTTTTTCAGGTGGTTGGCATAGACGCCATCCTTGGCACCGTTGAACACCACGGTCGGTTCAAACCATGTATCACGTAACTCGCTTATGATCGCGGCAGTTAGCTCCTCACCGTCATTCTTTTTTAGTATATCGTGGAAATCTTTTTGCACAGCCTGCATCTCCACATACATCGCATAGGCGATGCCTTTGCTGTAGAAGAAGCGGTCATCCGTTTCCAGCCAGCCAAGATTCTCGTCGGTAAGGCTGGTGGTAGTGCCGCCTAGCAGTGAGGCGAATTGGTCCAGCAGCTGGATCAGGTTGTCCGAGCGCGGATAGAAGCGGGCCTTGCCGCTCTTTAGGCGCTCTGCATAGCTCTCCAGTGCCTGTGAGGCTTCGTTCAGGCGACCTTCATAGGAGGGGAATATCCATTTGTTGGGGTCGTTGCTGTAAAACTCGAATGCTTTTTTTACATCGTCGTCAATCTGGTCGGTGGTGCGCTGGCGCGAGAGATTGTCGCGCAATACGCGCACTGAGAAGCGGACAGTTTCGATAACGCCAAGCTGGAAATGCTGTTTGTTATCGAGAAAAGCGGTAAGTGGCAGGTAGTCATTCGGTGTCCAGCCGGTGAAAGAGTCCAATTCGATTCGGGTCAGTTCGCGGTTCACTTCGACAAAGCTCACGCCTTCCGCTTTGCTCATCTTGGGCGTGAACGGCTCGCTTTGCCGTGATCCGACATACATCCACATCGACAGCAGCACGATGAACACCAATGTGCCAGCTACCGTGGCCATTGCGGGTAGTAAATTCTGCAAGCGGTTAAGGGTTGCTCTGAGCTTATCCATCATTATCAAATCATTCTCCGTCTGCCGCCCATGCTGCCTTCATGCATCGTATCAATGCAAACATCAGATGGTTTCATTTTTTTACGAGTATTTTTACCTATGCACATCAAATCAATGAAGTTTGCGGCTGGAAACCTTGTGTATTCCGTCCTCAATCGCTGTCAGTCGCTATCAATTGAATAGGCGGCAATCCTGCTTAGGTGGCTGTAGGGAAGCTTTGTCTCTTCATGCCACTGGTTGAAGGTTTGTTGAATGGCAGTGAAATCGCGTTTGGATGTCGGGTTGGCATTGATGTCCAGGCCACTATTACGCAGACAGGCCACCACATCGCGTGTGAGTACAAATGTATCCTTGCCCACATTGCGCAGAAACCGCTGACCACTATTGCCACCCAATCGCGAACCGCGTTTCTTGAGCAGTGCAAACAGACCCACAAGATCGTTTTCGGGCCAGTCGGCAATGAAGCGGGCAAAACTGCCGGTCTCTAATGCAATGTCTTCAATGAACTGGGCATTGATACGTACCGAAGAAATTTTCTGAGGATTACGCACGATTCGGATGTCCGATTTGATCTCATCCCATTCATCAGGCACCAGCCCTAGAATGGCATTGGGATCAAACCCGTGGAACACATCTTCAAATCCCGACCATTTTTGCTCGATCACCCGCCATGAAAATCCTGCCTGAAAAATACAGCGGGTCATCTCCGCAAGAAACCGACTCTCATCGAGTGCCACCACAGCCGTGTGATCCAACTGCTTAGGCATCAGCTTGTTCAGCTCGTTGATTCCGCCTTTACGATTGGCGGCATGATTATGAATTACTTCAAAAGATAACATCGAGTAACCCTGATACTTTTCTGCCTTATGATCAAAGAAGTGGAATCAAGTATTGTGCCCTGAAACCCCTAAATGCGCGAAACAAGACCTGTCCCCGACTTTCCGGCGTCTTTTTCCGAATATCAAGTTATGGAAGCCTGACCCTGATACCACGATTGGCGGCATGATTGTGAATCACTTCAAAAGATAACATCGAGTAACCCTGATACTTTTCTGCCTTATGATCAAAGAAGTGTAATCAAGTATTGTACCCTGAAACCCCTCAATGCAGGAAATAAGGCCTGAGCTTCCCCCGATATTTCTGAGCCTACTGCTGTTTTTGACCAGTCGGATGAGAGTTGAGTGTATTTAGTAAACTGTCACCGTAATTCGTAATTCAATGTGTCTCTTAATTAATATGTCCGTTAAATCGGGGGAAGCTCAAGTCTTGTCTCTGACGCCCAAATGACCCTATGGAGTTATATCTGGCCACTCTGTACAAGCCCAATCAATAAAATCATCTGTTAGTTGATCAATAGTTGAACGGTTCCAAACACTTTTACTACTGAGCTTCTGTGTTAGTTTCCAGTTTGAACCTTTTAGGCTTAGTTTCTTTTTATCCCAGTCGTCGTCTTTAATTTTACTGTTTTGCCCTTTGGTTAAGGGAATTAAATTACCAATAGTATTTAAACACAGGCGGTGTTCTTCTTTTGTGAATAAAGTAGCCCACTCTCCAGTTAGATTTTTGGGTAGTACATGTTCAATAGAGAAATCGTTCAATGCGTTGTCATAGCCATGCTTCTCGTTATATTTTATTTCTCTTTGAATAAGTAAATATTTAGTGATTTGCCGCGAATACATGCTTTCAACCTTCAGGTCTTCACGAAGCTGCTCGTTGTTTGGGCATCGGATAGTAGCGGTTACAATTTTTTCTTTGAGCTTTTTCGGGTCTGGCCCGGCCTTTCCCCAGAGGCTTTTAAATACAGCATGTAAACCGGTAGGTTCAAGGCCTGCTATTGCTCTGCGGACTAAAAAAGATTCGACTATAGCCATGCAATCAACAACGTTCTTCTTAGAAATACTTTGTTGCCTGAATGCATGGAGGAGTTCTAAGATATAAGGCCAAGTCACTGTAGTTTTAGGCATAAAGCTAAATCTGCGAATGCACTTGTTTACATCTTTGTGGAATCCTTTTACATCTACGTAATTTACTAATGAACAATAAATGTCTGAATAACTTTTCATCTCAATAATGATGTCTTCTGGGGCAGTTTTACTCCATGACTTTTGCAATTCTGGGAATGCGCGTGACTTCGCAAACTTTCCCTTAAATTTAATTGTTGAATAAATTGCTATATATTGTTCAAAGGACTTGTTGGGGAAAGATTTCTCGAAAGGCTTCCAATTTTGTTTATAAAAGCTTTCCAAAGATTCTTTTCTATTTTCTAATCTAGAAAAAACATCGTTACGAACTAAGTCAGATAGGGATAAAGTAACGCCTTCATAATTTAACTTAGAGAAAGCTGTATTTGCGTCATCTTTAGGTTCAAGCGTAATTTGAATTAACTCAATATTGTTTAGAAGGTTTTCCTGAAACTGTTCAATTTTGCTTTCAAGAAGATTTCCTTCATCATTAAAAAAAGTATCCTGGAAGTGATTTATAATGTTTTTCCATTGGTTTTTTATACCATCTTTTTTAGAGGTTTCATCTCCAATATCATCACCATATGTCCATTCAATTGATGGTAAATGTTCTTCTAGAAGGTCAAACAATTGCTTTCTATCTTGGATGGTTGGAAGGAGCTTCGGCACCCCTTTATATTTACTTGTCCCATAAGATAGATATGTTTCTATAAGAACCATTGCATCTTCTTCCCTATTTGATCCTAGATAGCAATTAGCTAACCCTGCTATCAATAGGTAGATGGTGGTTAACCGCTGTTGACCATCAATGATTAGATATTCATTGGGAGAGCTCGTACCTCCTTTTTTTCCGAAATCTTGAACAACAGTTGCTCCAATGAATTGAATTGATTCATTATCGGCGGCGTTTTCAATATCATCTAGCAGTGCTTGGAGTTCCTCTTGTTTCCATACATAGTAACGTTGATAAACTGGGGCTGTAAACCTAATTGACCCATCGAAAGTATCATGAATGTTGTTTTTTTCTGGGTTTTTCATTGTTTGTCACCTTTGCACTGTTTGGAGAGGTAGATGTGATTTATTATAAAGGGTCGGTGGGGTTAGGTCTTGTTTGGTGCATGGACGCGCGACATCTGTTTCAAGCAGCCATGGCTTTATCCACTGATTGTATTGGGCCATGCGGCCAAGGTAGCTGGTCATTGATCCTTTCCCTTTGTTCCCTGTACAGGGGAGGTTAGGCCTTTCGATGGAATCAGGCAAACTCTCAGTCGATATTAGGCTTTTTATTGATTTGCGGGATTGGATTGTGCCGTTCACTGGCAGGAAGCAGTTATTTGTTTAATGCCTGAAGATCAGCGGGAAGTGGGTAATCAGGATATGCAGCTTTGAAGGCTTCAAGTTCTTTGATTGCTTCCGCTTTTTTATGTTGTGCCAACAGTGCCCTAATTTTTATGATCCAGTTTTCCGGGTCAGCAATGGCCTGACGTTTTAGAGCTTTTGTTTCTGATGGGGCTGTTAACGTTGATGCAGGGGAGGTCTCGTCCCGCATTCTGAAATGTGATTCACCTGTGAGCTCTTGCTGCATCGGTTGTTTTTTCAGACTCCTTGCCGGGGCTATCTCCATTTCAGCCGGTGCAGACTTCATTTTCATGACAGGGGTAAGCGCACCTGCGGCATCGTTTTCATGGGTTTCGCCGATGTTTGTCTTGTTTAGATCATTTTTCAAGTCATCACTCATATTTTCTTCGATTTGAATCGTGGAGGGTGCGATGATTGCCGGGTGTTCCTGTTTGATCTGAATAAACAGGGTGACGGTTAACATGGCCAGTGCAAAGGAGCTTAATGGGATCAGCCAGCGGATGTTGAATCCGAAATAGGATCTTTTTTCTGCGGGTTGTTTCTCTGTCGATGTTCTGGCCTGAGTCAGAATAGTTGAATCCAGTTTCATGGAGGGTTCTTCAATTCTGCTTTGCTGATAAAGCGCAGATAGTTTGGAATCTTCCAGGTCTGGCGTATTGGGTTGCTGTGAATCATTCATGATTCTGCCTGCATGCAGTGGCGTAGTCTGGAGATGGCGTAACGCATACGGCTTTTTACGGCCTCTTTGCTGCTCTCAATGGTTTTGGCGATCTCTTCCAGTTTTAACCCGGCTTCCTCTTTGAGTAGAAAAACCTGACGTTGCAGGGCAGGCAACTGTTCAAGGCAGGTTAGCAGGCGTTGAATCTGCTGATTTATGTCGGTTTGATGTTCAGGTTGTTCATAAGCCGTGGCTATGGCACATGTTTCATCGTTCTCATCATGCTGGTCGATATATTGATCCCATTTGCCATGTTTGCGATAGTGATCGGTCAGCCGATTGCTGGCAATGCGGTAAAGCCAGGTGGTGAACAGGGCCGTGGTTTGATAGTTGTTTCTTGCGTTGATGACACGCATCCATACATCCTGAAATAGCTCTTCAGTCGTGGCTTTGGATTCACATGAACGAAGTATGTAGCGGTACAGTCCCCCTTTATGGCGCAGATAGAGTTGCTCAAAGGCACGGCTATCTCCGTCTTTATAACTGAGCATCAGGGATTCATCCGTGGGATCACTGTGTGTTGCCATGCCATGATAATGTAGCTCGACTGCTGGTGTATGAAAAGCGTGTCTTCCCATCAGGGAGAGGAAGACACGCCGCAATATCATTCGGTGATGAACCCATGATCATCGGGTTGAACAGGAGATGCAGGGTTTGCATGGGATGTATCAAGTGCCTGCGCCGTTTTTACCATATTGATAAATTCACTTTTGTATCCTGTGTGATCATTGCCACGTGCATGGCTGGCAAGTTTTAACAGGTCGCCATAGGAAAATTCATTTGAATATGTGCCGCCACGCAGTAAATCGCCAAACGCAGCAACGGACGCTGAAAAGCGGAAACGATCTGTTGTTTTTTTCAGTGATGATTTGATCATGCGTTTGTGTAGGGGGTGTTCAATGAGGCTGCTCTTATCCGCATCCGGTTGTTTATAACGCAGACGAAGAAATGCAATTTCACTGCTATTGTGTTTGTTGTTCCTGATCTTCTTTGTTTTGTAGCGCAAAGGATCAATCAGTCCGTTTTTACCATGTAAGGTTACTTCATACAGTGCTGTGACGGTATGCCCTGCACCGATGTCACCTGCATCAATCGTGTCGTTGTTAAAATCTTCACGTTTGAGCATGCGATTTTCATATCCGATCAATCGATACTCTTTCACCACCGATGGATTGAACTCAATCTGTATTTTCACATCCTTGGCAATGGTCATCAAGGTTGATCCAATCTCATCAACCAATACTTTTCTAGCTTCATTGATGGTATCGATATAAGCATAATTGCCATTACCTTTATCGGCTAACTGTTCCATCAGATGATCGTTGTAGTTGCCAGTGCCAAATCCGAGTGTGGTCAGTGAGATGCCGGACTTCCGTTTGTTTTCCACCAGATCAGTGAGTGCTTCAAAATTCACTGTGCCGACATTAAAATCACCATCGGTTGCCAATATCACACGGTTGATGCCGCCTTTAATGAAGCCTTGTTCAGCCATGGCATAGGCCAAACGAATACCTGCACCACCATTGGTAGAGCCTCCAGCCTGAAGCTGATCAAGTGCGATACTGATTTTTCCGTGCTGGTTACCCGGGGTTGGTTCAAGTATCACGCCGGATGCACCTGCATAAACGACGATAGAGATTCTATCTTTATTTGAAAGCTGGCGACTTAACATTTTTAGAGAGGATTTAAGCAGGCCAAGTTTGTTTGCCGAGTGCATGGAACCTGATACATCAATGAGAAACACAAGATTTGCAGCGGGCAATAAGCTTTTATCCAGCGCATAACCTTTAATGCCGATGTGCAGTAGATGATTTTGTTTGTTCCATGGCGATTGTGCCATCTCAGTGGTCACACGAAAGGGTTGTTTGCGGCTTTTGGGTGTTTGATAATCATAAGAGAAATAGTTGATCATCTCTTCAATGCGTACGGCATTCTGTGGTGGAAGTCTTCCTTCATTCAGCATGCGGCGAATATTGGCATAGGCACCGCTATCGACATCCACACTGAAGGTGGATACAGGGTGTTCGCGGGTCAGTTTGACCGGGTTATATGTAATGTTGGCATAATTTTCACGATCCTGTGTTTCAGATGGCCAATAGATCATATCTTGAGGTATTTGTGGCATGTTCGAATGCATGATGGAGGCTGGCATCGACATGCCAGCATGCGTTTTCATTTTTGCGAGTATTTCTTTTTTTTCACTGGATCGGTCTCTGCGTTGTACGAATTTCTCTCCTTGCGGAATTGATTGATCAGTGGTTAACGGACTGCTGTTGCTTTTAGCTCTCACCTGTATTTGTTTGTTATCAGTTTTATCCTGAAGTGTTTGTCCTTGCGTATTCGTTTCATGCTCAGGGGTAAGCTTATCTTTGTGTTCAACTGTGCATCCGGTGATGAAGGCGCAAAGTAATAAAGATGGAATCACGAGGTTCAGTTTTACGTTCATGTTTTTTCTCCTGTTGTTTGTCGAGTTAGGCATGGCCTGTCTCTATAAACGCAGGAAGGGTGAAAAAGGGTTAAATAGATAATTCTGATAGCGACGAGCGCGTACTTTGTTACATGCTTGAATGTGATGAGTGCATGGGTCATTACTTCAATCGGGAATAGCATGAAACCAACCACTTCAATCATCTCTGGTGGTATGAATGCATTGCGTCTTCCAGCTTTCTTCGAAAACCTGGCTGTGCATAAGTAAACCCGAACTTTCTAAGTCAAAACATCAAAAAGGCCTCTACGTGTGTAGCTCTTTTTTTATGCCGTGATTACAGGTGTAATAGTTGAGCAAGGATAAATAGCATACAGAGAAAGAACCCGGTCATAGGCACCCAGACAGGGAGATTAATACCCGCTGGTTGCACTCTATTTTTTTGCATCTTCAGCCGCCACAATGTGAAATTGATAGCGGCAAAGACCACGAGCGTAATAAAACTGGTGAACTGTGCGAGTGTTAGTAAGGGGAAACTGAGTGCCAGAATAAGGACAGTGATTACAACCGCAGCAGTGGCGATGAGAGGGGTTCTGGTATATGGATGAACCATCGCAAAAACTGGTGGAATGAGGTTTTGTTTGCTCATGCCGTACAGCATGCGGGATGTTTTGATGATCTGAATTAATATGCCATCGGTAATCGCAAAAATGCTGATGATGCCAACAATTGTTTTGATCCAGCCTTGTTCTTCTCCAATCAGAGCTGCCAATGGTGCGGAGCTGGTGGCCAGTTTTTCTGGATCAATCGTGAGAATGGCAGTGAGTGAAATCAGAACATAGAGCAGGGTACTGATGATAAGGGCCAGAATAATAGCCATTGGCATATTGCGCTGAGGCTCCTTGACCTCTTCTGCAACATTGATCATATCCTCGAAACCGATAAAGGCATAAAAAGCGATAAAGGCTCCAAAAACAATCGCTCCCCAGATTTCCAGCCTGGCAGGTATCAGTTCCGGAAGCCGCTCGGGCAGAGTAGCCAGATTATCTGAATTGAAAACGATGACCAAAACTAAGCCAGCAATAGAGATCACTGTTGAAAAAACGGCGACAGATACTGATTCGCTGATACCCCAGGCAGCAAGCAGCGCAAGCGTAGCAACAAGTAGAATAATAATTTGCCAGGAAGGCAGATCGATGAATATCTGGATATAACCCACTGCGCCATTGCTGATGGTGGCTGCGGAGATGATACCGATGGCGGTCACGGCAATGCCAGTTCCTGTTGAGAGCCAGTGACGGTGGAAGGTCTCTTCCAGATAGATGGCTTCGCCAGCACTTTTGGGGAAACGTGATGAGAGTTCCGCATAGGAGAATGCGCTAAAAGCGGCAATGATAGATGCGATTAAGAACGAGATAGGAGCATAGATACCCGCAATGCCTGCAACTTTACCCATAAGAACAAAAATACCGGCACCAATAATGGTTCCGAGTCCGTAGAGGGTGAGAAACGGCAGGGTGATGCTGCGTTTAAGTTTGGCCATTTCTCTCATACTATTTTCGTCTCTCTATTGTTTGTTTTTTAGATGGCGCGTCAGAAAACGATCCAGCTCGTTGGCAAAAGCCATGCGATCGCTGTTTGAAAAAGCGGCTGGGCCCCCTGTGCTTACACCGCTGCCACGCAGGTCATCCATGAAGTTTCGCATGGTTAAATACTGTTTCACATTGGCGTCACTATAAAATGTACCGCGTGGATTCAGAGCATGGCCGTTTTTTGCAATAACATCGGCAGCAAGCGGGATGTCAGCAGTGATCACCAAATCCCCGGCCTGCATTTGTGCGACAATTTCAGCATCTGCAACATCAGCTCCGGCGGCTACTTTAATCATCTGAATCAGTGGAGACTTTGGCGTTTGCAGTGCTTTGTTGGCAACCATGGTTAAGGGGATCTGTAAACGTTCCACTACGCGGTAGAGGATATCTTTGATGGCCTTCGGGCAGGCATCGCCATCAACCCAGATATGCATAATTTAATACCCCTCCATATTGTGCCAACCATACTACCTGCTTGCTATTTTTGCTATCGAGGGTACCTTGCGCAACATCTCGCCGCACCTTCGGTCTGTGTAGCGAATTATTGTCAATGATTTAACCGTGATTGGCTCTTCAATTTAATTATAACTGTGCCTAGACCGTCCGGATGAACTTCGGCAGGCATCGAGTTGGAATAAAAAAACATATGACATTTGAAAAACTTGGCCTTTCGCCAGAGATCCTTCGTGCGGTTTCTGATCAAGGTTATACAACGCCTACACCGGTACAGGCTCAGGCAATCCCTGTGGTCCTTGCAGGTCACGATATTATGGCTGGCGCCCAGACAGGAACCGGAAAAACAGCTGGTTTTACACTGCCGATGCTGAATATTCTGAACAGGGAACATGCAGAACGCGGTGAAGCGAGCCATGATAGAAAGGGGCGTCGCCATATTCGTGTATTGGTGCTGACACCTACCCGTGAGCTTGCTGCTCAGGTGAATGACAGTATCGTAACTTACGGTAAATACCTTTCACTGCGCTCCACCGTGGTCTTTGGCGGTGTCGGCATCAATCCTCAGATTGAAAAGTTAAAACGCGGTGTGGATATTCTGGTGGCAACACCGGGCCGACTGCTTGATTTGGTGAACCAGAAAAAATGTGATCTCTCACGGGTGGAAATGCTGGTGTTGGATGAAGCCGATCGCATGCTTGATATGGGGTTCATTCATGATATTCGCAAAGTGCTGGCGCTGGTACCTAAACAACGTCAAACACTATTTTTCTCTGCAACATTCTCGAGTGATATTAAAAAGCTGGCCTCTGGCATTTTAAAGGCACCCAAATTGATTGAGGTTTCGCGTAATGAAACGTCACATCAGGTGACTCAGGTGGTTCATCCGGTAGGAAAATCCCGTAAACGTGAACTTCTTTCACAATTGATTCGTACAGAAGAATGGAAACAGGTGTTGGTGTTTACCCGTACCAAACATGGTGCGAATCGTCTGACCACGCAGCTCGGTACGGATGGCATTGAAGCCGCTGCGATTCATGGTAACAAGAGTCAGACAGCGCGTACCAATGCACTCAAAGGTTTCAAAGATGGTTCGATTCGTGTGCTGGTGGCAACTGATATTGCTGCCCGTGGCCTTGATATCGATCAGTTACCACATGTGGTGAACTATGAGTTACCCAACGTGGCCGAAGATTATGTGCATCGTATTGGGCGTACCGGTCGAGCAGGCAATACGGGCGAGGCAATGTCTCTGGTCTGTAACGAAGAAGTGAAATTGCTTCGTGGTATCGAAAAACTGATTGGCAAGCCTGTTCCACAGGTCGATATCCCCGGTTTTGAAGCAGATATCTCAGTTCATGTTGAGCCTGTGAAAGATTCCGGTCGTGTTCAGCAGAACAGGCGTGGTGGTGGAAGTCGTTCCGGACAACGGCGGGGACAGCAAAGCGGAGGAAATGGTGGTGGCGGGAATAGCCGTCGGAGACCCTCTCGTCCGGGTCGCCGTGAAAGATCTGCTTCTAAAGATTAAGTGAATCATCAAGGCGTTGCTGTAAAGCAACGCCTTTTTACTTAATGTGTAAGTAAACACAAATCAGAAAATAACAGTTGTTTCTTTAAGCCAGGCCTTGTCACAGAGGCAGTATATGCATGCCATATCTATATGAAAAAACATGTTCTATAATATAGGTAAGAGGAAATTTTCATGCGTATCATTGAATTTTGCCCTGGTTGCGGAAGATCATTTATACCTTCGGAATTTTCTTTTTCTCTTTTTAAAAATATAATATTTTCTATTTTGTCGGTTGGTTTTTGGTTGCCTGTATGGTTTTTCATTTCCTGGAAACAACGCATGAAAGCGAATTGCATAAAATGCGGAAGAGAGCGGGTATTCATCACTGAATCATGATGGCTTAAAAGAGACGATGCTCATACCTGTATCGATTAGATTAAGTATAAAGCATCTTTAACTGGCTATTTTCATCAAAGATAATCTTATTTTATATTTTTCTCAGGGCTGTGATGAGTGATGTCGAGTCGATCAATGCGTACATCGGTGATGCCTGAAATTTGAGTGGCAATGGCTTTTAGAGCTGCACGTACATAGGCAGTGACTTGCATGGATTGTAATGTTTTATCGGCTGCATGGAATTTGCTCTGTTCGAATGCCTTTTTGGCTTTGGTGCGAGCTTCTTCGCCGCTTTGTGCATTCAGTCTTGCCCAACCGATATCGGTTCTGATTTCAAGTTTGGAAATGTCTGCATCAACAGAGAGTACTTCGACCTTGGTAATCGTGAGATGGATTTGGCCGTTGATGCTTTTTGTTGCATGAATCGCATCCGGTCGCACACCATAATAAATTTTGATGGGTGCGCGCAGGATTGCTTCGGTCTGGCCCAGAGGAATATCGATGCCGAGAAATGAGAAAAAGGCTTCGTTGCTCCAGGTCTGTTCGTGCATGGTTTCAATAAAACCTGCCTGAATGGCGGCATCCGGTTTCATATCAATGAGCATATCATTGAACTGCTGTACTTCGGATGTCTCTATCAGGTGAGGCGTCAGCCTACTGAAGAAGTTCGGGGCGGAAAACCAAACTCCGGCGGCTAAAAACAGCGAGGCAAAAATAATGATGATCAATTTGCGCATGGTGTGATTATAGATGATATGGGTTTAGCTATGCAGTGTCCCTGCTCACCTATGAATGCCACGGATGGCCTGCCAGAATCGTGCACTGTCAGTGCCTGATTTTGTGAGTAAAGGAAGTAAAGGGAAAATCAGGCTTTTTCCCTTTGCGTGCTGAAGAACGATATGGATGTGGTTTTTCAAAGCATCCTTAAAAAAACATGCCTGATATTATCGCGTAACTTATGATTTTTTTGCTTTGATCGCCTCTATGGTAGCTGAAACTACATGTTAAATAGTAGCAGCGTTGGATTTTATCTAATGACTTTTGAAGGGGAAGGGATGGATAAACTCAGCTGTTTTTACATGGTTCTTTCAGGGGTACTCTTTTTCTCACGCATATGATCTAAAATGAAAAATCGAGGACAATAGCAGCAAAAACCACCAGCCCAACAAAATTGTTATGAAGAAACGCAGCAATACACTCTGTATGCTTTCGCCTTCTAATGAGATACTGGTGATAAACCATTAGCCCAAGCACTGCTATTAGACCCAAATAAAAAACAGCCCCCAGATCAAATGAAAGGCCAGCAAAAATCATCAATGCTATAAATGAAGTTTGGAACAGTCCGATAATAGGGCGATCATATTTACCAAATAGCACAGCAGTTGATTTTATGCCGATACGCAAATCATCGTCACGATCCGCCATTGCATACATGGTATCGTAAGCTACAACCCAGCATAAGTTAGCCACGAATAATATCCATGCCTCTACAGGCACAGCATTTGTCTGAGCAGCAAATGCCATGGGAATGCTCCAGCCAAACGCTGCCCCGAGGAATACTTGTGGCCAGTGTGTATAACGTTTCATGAAAGGGTAAACAGTAGCCAGAAGCACGGCAACAAATGACAAAATAATGGTAAGCTGGTTCATCAGTAGAACCAAAAGGAAAGCCGTTAGACAAAGCAAAGCGAATAGAATCAGGGCCTCTTTTGGAGATACTTCCCCCGTAGCCAAGGGGCGACTCTTCGTTCGTGTCACATGTGGATCAACGCTACGGTCTGCAAAGTCGTTAATGACACATCCGGCACTACGCATCAAAAAAGCACCCAATACAAACACCAGCAAAATCAAACCATCAGGATGACCATCACCTGCAATCCAGAGCGCCCATAAAGACGGCCATAGAACCAGATAGGTTCCAATGGGACGATGCACACGCATCAATCGACCATAGGCTTCGATACGCTGTTTAATCACGGGTTGTTCTTGCTGGGCATGTATCGTTCTAAAAAGAAAACCACAAATCCTATTATCATGGCAGGCATGATTTCATAAACCAGGCTTGAGAGCCCCAATTCGCGCCAAAGAAGGAATGTTGTGACACCTGCTCCCATCATCACCAGCGCCATTTTCTCGGAGGGCTTTTTTCCCAGTGCGTAAATGGTAAGTAGTGGTACGAATGCAGCAGCAAGCAGGCCCCAGGCAATCAACACCAGCGCAAAGACGCTTTTGTTACCTGAGAGTGAAAACCCCAGTGCAGCAAGCACCACGACAGCAGTCGCTATTTTTGTAACCTCATATCCAGGCTTAACGTTCGGGAACAGGTCACGGGTGATTGAAGCAGAACAGGAAAGAATCAGAGAATCAGCCGTGGAAATCGTAGCAGCAAAAAGGCCCGCTAACATAAGACCCACCATCGCCTCAGGGAGCAGTTGCATTGAGATCATAGGCAGTGCCAGTTCCGGGTCGAATGAGCCAACTTCCGGCAAAAGCAGTCGTGCGAACAAACCCACCGCGACAGTAGCTGCATAGAAGATAATAAACCATGCATAGTAATAGACACGAAAACGGTCAATATGATTTGCATTATCCAAAGCCATGTAACGAATCACAATATGAGGCTGTCCTGCAACGCCAAAACCGGCAAAAACCCACCCGACTACAAACAGAATTGAACTCAACCACGTACCCTCAGGAAACCAGAGCATGTATTCAGGCGTAACCCTGGTAAGATCACTCCAAATTTCAGCAGGTGTTCCCAGATGCATTGTTGCCATCCACATCAGCATCAGCATCGATACGATCATCACGACTGACTGTGCTGCGTCAGTCCATATTGAGGCACGGATTCCTCCGCTGTAGCTATAGAGAAGCACCATGCCGGCACCAATGATTGCGCCCGTGGAAAGATCCCAACCAAAGAGTACCGAAAGAGCTTTGCTTCCGGCTGTGAATTGAGCTGCGGCATAAGCACCGAGAAAAAGTATCGTTAATATGCCAGTGACGCGGCGGAGAAGGTTGAAATCATTATGATTCCACTGTGCCAGCAAGCCACCAAATGAATGAACGTTCTCTCTCTCAGAGGTAATACGAACTTTCTTCATGATAACCAGAGAAGCCATCAAATCCCCTGTGATCCAACCAATCATCAGCCATATAGAGGACAAACCAGTGGTGTAAGTAAGTCCAATCATACCAATGAACATATAGCCACTGTTATTAGTAGCGACTGCTGAAAGCCCCGCAAGCCAGGGCGAAACATTACGACCGGCAATAAGATAATCGTCAGTGCTTTTTTTCCGGCGAACAACTGAAGCTGCGCCAATTCCGGCGAACAGCAGCAGGAAGAGAATGAAGCTAAGTTCCATCATTGGCTGTGAACGCTATCGCTTTCCCGATAGTTAATCTTTATAGTGGGCTCCTGGCAGATATGCGCCTTCAGCATCATGGGTTTCCTTGCCTGTCACTGGTGGGTTAAACACACAGACCATGCGCATGGTTGTTTTCGCTCTTAACCAATGGCGCTCATTGCCATTGAGCAGATACACACTTCCGGCTTTAATGACGTGGACTTCACCATTTTCAGTGGTTTCCACTTCGCCTTCTCCTTCAATGCAGTAGACCGCTTCGATGTGGTGTTTGTACCACAGCAGCGTTTCTGTACCTGCGTGAATAATCGTATCATGCAAGGAGAAACCAACTGCATCATCGTTCAGAATGAGGCGACGACTCTCCCAATTGCCACTCTCAGCGCGAACATCGCGGTCACTATTGATAATCTCTTCAAGATGCCGAACGATCATGCCAGGACACCATCACGAAGATCCTTGCGACTCTCCAGAACAGCCGCAATTGATTCATCAACAATGTTCAAACCTTCTTCGATCAGTTTTTCTTCAATCGTTAATGCCGGAAGGAACTTCAATACCTGACCATTTGCGCCAGCTGTCTCAATAATGAGATTTCTGGCAAAAGCCTCTTCTGATACTGAACTTGCAAAATCGGGATCAGAAAATTCAATACCCCATACCATGCCGACACCACGTAGCTCTGCATTAATTTTCGCATGCTTTTCAATGATTGCATTCAGGCCGTTTTCAAACAGTTTGCCCTTATGGATAATGCCATCGGCAAAGGCCGGAGCATCCCAATATTCGAGTGCCTTGGTAGCGGCTACAAAAGCGAGGTTATTGCCTCTGAAAGTGCCGGTATGTTCGCCCGGCTTCCATTGGTCTAATTCGGGGCGCATCAACAGAAGTGACATCGGAAGACCTGTGCCGATCGACTTGGAAACCACCACCATATCAGGTTTGATGCCTGCACGTTCAAAGCTGAAGAAGGTGCCCGTACGTCCGTTACCCATCTGAATATCATCGATAATGAGCAGAATGTCGAACTCGCGACAAATCGACTCCAGTTCCTGTAGCCACTCATCACGCGCCACATGGATACCACCTTCACCTTGAACGGTCTCCACAATGACTGCTGCGGGCAGGTCAACACCGCTACTCTGATCAGAAAGAAGTTTGCGCAGATAGGCCATGCTATCAAACGCTTTGCCCATATAGCCGTCGAATGGGAGAAATGCGCTATTAGCCCGTACGCCATACGATTCATCGCGGTAGAATGAGTTTCCGGTTACGGCCAGCGATCCCATGGAAAGACCGTGATAAGCATTGGTAAAAGCGAGGATGTTAGAACGCCCTTTAACCATACGGGCAAGTTTCAAAGCAGTCTCGACCGCATTGGTTCCCGTCGGGCCGGTAAATTGGACTTTGTACTCCATGTTACGCGGTATAAAGATGGTATCGCGAAGTTTTTCCAGAAAAGTTTTCTTTGCTACGGTCGCTTTATCAAGCCCATGAACAATCCGATCATTCTGTAGGTACTCGACCAGAGCTTCTGTGACGGCAGGATTGTTATGGCCATAGTTCAGTGAACCTGCGCCAGCAAAAAAATCGATAAACCGGTTGTTGTGCTCATCAAAGATTTCGGAGCCTTTTGCGATATCAAACACCGCAGGGAATGAACGTATATAACCCCTTACCTCAGATTCCATCTCTTCGAAAATTCTCATATGTTTCTCTCAATTAAAGTTTTGCTAACCGAATCAATTGGACCAACACGAATCAGGTTCTCCTGTTCATGATCACCATTCCCAAACATTTTTGCTGGAAAAATAAGCTCTTCATACATGTCGCATGTTCCATCGTTTGCCAAAGATCTGAACAGAGATCGAGAAGCTTCATTAGAAGGATTTACAGTCGCTTCGACATAGCGAATACGTTTCATGTTGTGACGGGAAAGAAGATGGCGGAGCATCCTTTTTGCCAGACCCTGACCGCGCATGCTTGTATCGACAGCAACCTGCCAAATAAACAGGGTATCGTGATGTTCGGGTGGAATAAAGGCGGTAACGATACCGACCAGTTCACCCGCCTCTTCAACAACAACACAGGTTGAAGAAAAGTGTTCGCAAAGAATGATATAACAGTACCGGGAGTTCAGGTCTAATGGCTTACTACGCTCAACAAGTGCGTGAATAGCCGGACCATCATTCGCAACAGGTGCACGAAAAGACAAACGGCCTGCTTCCGTTGTTTCCAAATCATTTCCGGTAAGCATTGTCGCCAACCCTAATGATTCAATTTAATATATCAAATCGGTACGGTTAAGGTGAAAATCGAATGTTCGCTTTTGGCATGAGTGCTTATTGTGAGTCACAGCAGCATGCCTTTTTATCACAGTAGCCTGTCGTTTTCATTACAACCTGCACTTTCTTGAGTGATTGATACAACTGGAATCGTTGGTGGCGATTGTTTTACTTATCGGAATTTTAGACGCGTGATCTGGCGGCGTGCTCGTTTATCGGGTCGTTTGTCCGGTGCCGGGGCTGATGCGGCATTAAATTTACGTTGTTCAGAAAGTTTTTTGCGTGCTGCAATGCTGGTTTCGGTCTCTGTATAGAGGCTTTGGGCAATGGTGGCGGAACCACGCTTGTCTGCCAGTCCGGTAATGTGGATGGTGAATTGTTCTGAACCTTTTTGAATGGTGATTTCATCGCCGATTTGAACGTTTTTGGATGCTTTACTGCGTGTGCCATTAAGCCATATATGTCCGCCTTTGACGGCTTCTGTTGCAAGGCTGCGTATTTTGAAAAAACGGGCAGCCCAAAGCCATTTATCGATGCGAACGTTATCGATCATGATTGCCAACATAACCTTTGGGACGGATAGCAACGGTGTTTTTGATTCGGGTACACACCTTTCCATCTTTCCGCGTATAACTCATTTCAAAACAGGGTGTGGAATGGCCATGTTCATCCAAATCCTGTTGAATGGTTTTAATTTGTTCATCACTGAAATCGAAATGAAGCACCAGATCAGAGTTGCCAATACGCAAAAAATCGATTTCCAGTTTTTTGGTGGCAACGCGGTAACCGGGGAATTTTTTAATACAGGCAATGGCTGGAACCGGGTCAGCAAGGTTTGCCTGAAAACCACCAAATATGTTTCCGGCAGCGTTGGAAGATACCCATGTCAGAGGTAATCGAATACGGACATGGCTCCAGTCATCGGTGAGTTCCAAAACCTTCAAACACATCATCCAGAAGGGTGGGTACCATGGGAAACGTCGCGCTTCAGAGAGGAAGCCTAATTTCCTTAATAATTGCAGGTTTTTAATCATCATGACCCTGTGATCATTAGGCGTTCTGTAGGTGGTGTCAAATTGCAATAAATTTTGCTTATGATGACCATGATTATTATAAACATGCCTTTTTGGGAGTCCAAGTTAGATCTGCGTTGAAATTTTCATGCGGGAGTAAAATTGCTAAGACATCCAGCTTGATTTTAATGAGGATGTTTAAGAGTGCAAATATGCGGTGTTTTATTTGAGTGCGTCACTTTATAAACAATAATGGCGGCGGTAACTGAGGTGTTATTTGTTGACAGCCAGTTTTGCTAAAGTTTGCTCTCATACACTTCATGACAGACAACTTTATAGGACGCAGACAGAGCGGCGACTACCAATATGGTTGTAAATGTCATTAGAAGGTTGGTTAGCAAGCTGGTTAACAAGAAAGTGTATGGGAAAAGGCTAAATAGATAAGCTGGAATTAACAGAGTAATGGGGAATACGATGACTACAAGAAACATCAACATTTGATGTTTTTTTGTCAACTCCCATGATGATTTGAAAGAACCTCCTTGGTTTATCGCAATCGCAGGAAATACGAGTGATAATCGGCTGAATAGCCAGCATACTAATCCTATAAAAATCGGCCCCCCTAAAAATGGAATACTGCCAAGTGGCATTATAGGTATCGTAATGAGACTGAGGCCTACTATATGGAGAGCAAAGAAAGTTTCGCGCTTGGACCACTTAAATAAACCCCATTCCGGAATTGATTTGGGACCAAGTAGAATCATGCGATGAGTGGTGATTGCAAACAGTGTCTGCACCATGAGGGTGAGAATACTAAAAACCAGAGCAGTGAAAAAATTATGATCCAGTAATTCAGATAGGTCTAAAAGCATGTAAAGTGAAAATGGGAAAAGTAAAGCCTTTGCTAATGGCTTATTGTATTCAATTATATATCCGATCGCTGCGAATATTACTTTTTTAAATCCCATGTAGATTTGTTTTTAAATCGAAACTAAGAAATATAAGTGTTTGTCATTCCACATAGTTTCCTCCAGTTAATCGAGTGCTTCCCCATGCCACTCCAAATGGAGGAAAATAGTAGAGTGGATAGTAGATTGCTAGCATATTTTTCGATATCAACAAAAAGGAAAATCTAAATTTGATGTGAAGTTACGGTTTTACTTTTGTATGGGCTGGAAGGAGGTATCGCTGCCCTAAGGTAATGATAAGCACGCCGCCCAGTATCATCATACCGGATAATATTAACCGTTGAGTTATTGTCTCAAAGACAAAGATGATGCCGCCGATAGCGGCAATGATGGGAACCAGAAGTTGGACAACTGCGGCCACCGTGGCTGAGAGCCCACCAAGTGCAATATACCAGAGTGTATATCCGATGCCTGATGCAAGTGCGCCGGACATGATGGCTAGCATGATCCCTTCAGATGATAGTTGAATGCTTGGCAGAGCCATTAAAACCAACGCAATAACAAAGGGTGTGGTTCGTAAAAAGTTAAAGGCTGTGTCGGGGAGAGGGAAAAGCGTTTTTTTGCCTCGAAGGGTATAAATTCCCCATGCGATTCCGGCTAGGGTCATTAGCACGAAGCCTGAAAATGAGGGTGTTGTAACATCCGGCAACATCAAACACACAAAACCAGTAAATGCTAATAATAGTCCTGACCATTCGAAGATATGTAGCCGGTTGCCAGCCATGACATGTGCAAAAATCATGGTGATTTGAACTGCACCAAATAATACTAGTGCGCCAGTAGCTGTATCCAATGAAACATAGGCAAATGAAAATGTGATGGCATAAAGAAATAACATCCATGCTGAGATCCAGCTTCCCCGCGTTGCTTTGTCCGCATGGCTGGATATATGGGGTCGTTTGGGCATGAATGTTAATATCAGCATCAGCATGACGATACCGGAGGCCAGACGCATCACAGTAAAGCTGGCAGCATCAATGGTGTTGCCATCCAATGCTAACCGGCATAACACTGAGTTTGCAGCGAATGCAATCAGTGCTAATACTGTGAATACACCTGTTTTTAACAGAGAAGCATCTTTTTTCATGCTATGATCTGTGCTGATCATTTAATGTAATTCGGGAATTGTAACCATGCATTAATGGTACTTCCTGTTGTTAAAAATAGCCAAGGTCATGCACTTTTAATACTTTTCAGGTCACCGGTTTTACTGCTTTTGTCGCATCGATATTGGCGCTGTATTGAGCACCGACTGGGCAAAGTGATGAACGATTTACTATAGCCTAAAACGTGCCTCCGATAAGGAATTTAACTTGATAAAATTTCTCTTATTGTGTGGCTAAGGAGGTCAACATCGTATGGTTTACTTATCACTAAGTCATGGTTTGTATCAATGCCATCAAGCACGTCACTTTTATCATAACCTGTACAGAAAATAATCTTTACATTCCTGTCCCGTACCTTAATCGCTGATGCGGCTTCAACGCCACCCATTTCAGGCATGACAATATCCATAAGAACCAGCCGGATCGCCTTCTCATTGGCAATATATGTTTCGACAGCTTCAGAACCATTCGATGCCTCCAGAACAGTGTAACCTAATGATTCAAGCACTTCCCTGCCTGTTTCCCGAAGCTCTGCTTCATCATCAACAAGGAGGATGCTTTCTCCTTCACCGTAAATAGCCTGTGCATCTGACTCATCTATATCGATAGAGGTAGCAGTTGAAAGCGGGATATAGATGTGGATACGGGTGCCTTCACCAAGTTTCGAATCCACATTAATACTGCCATTGTGTGTTTGTATTGAGCCATAGACCATGGAAAGACCAAGACCTGTCCCTTTGCCCACTTCTTTTGTTGTGAAGAAGGGGTCAAAAATATTCTCTTTATCCTTTTCGGAAATCCCGCAACCATTATCTTCAATCATTAAATGTGCAAAATGTTTTTCAGTTTGGTTGGGGTGTAGTTGCATAAATGACTTATTGGCTTCAAAGGCTTCCAAAGTCATAGATATTTTTGGTTTTTTTACGTTCTCAGCCGCATCGCGAGCATTGTGCAGCAGGTTTATAAGTATCTGTTGTAATTGAGTTGTATCACCATAAATGGGAAGTGCGAAAGAGTTGAAATGTGTCTCGATCTTAATGTTTTCAGGTATACTAAATCGGTGCAGCTTGAAAGTTTCTTTGATAAAAGTTGATAGATCAAACACTGTCATTTGAACCGGGCTCTTTCTTGAGAAAGCTAATAACTGCTGGATCATATCAGCGGCCCTGAAACTTAAAGTAGAAATTCTATCGATGTGTTTGATAATTTCAGGATTGTTTTGAGCGTGGATTTTTGCTAAATATAATCTTCCGGTAATGCCTGCCAGTGTGTTGTTAAACTCATGGGCGACACCTCCCACCAGGGTTCCCACAGATTCCATTTTCTGGGACTGATGAAATTGTTCTTTAAGGAATGTTTGATCAGTAATATCCCAAAAAATGCCGATGATGCCGTCAACATTACCATCCTCATCCAGCACAGGCGATTTGATAGTCTGGATGATTTTTTCTTCATCATTGATGGTGATTTTTTCTTCAGTTTCTGCAACGGCTTTTGCCTGCATAACTTTTTGGTCATCCTGCTGATGACGATCCGCTATAGCTTTTGGATAATAATCATAATCGGTTGTTCCGATAATCTGTTCAGGTGTAATCCCCAAGTCTTCTGCAAGGTTTTTACTGCACGAAATATATACAGAGTTTGTATCTTTCAGAAAGAAACGCTGGGGAAGGTTCTCAACCAGTGTCCGATATTTACTCTCACTTTGACGCAGCGTGGTTTCCCGGTGCTCTCGTTCCATAACGATGCCAGCAAGCCTTGCTGCTGATTTTAAGTCAGCGAGTTCTTTTTTATTCGGCAAAGCAGGGTGATTGTAATACATACCAAATGCACCCAGCACTTTATCTTTAGAGTTCTTAATGGGTTCAGACCAGCAGCAGCGCATGCCATGGGGTAGAGCGATATGTTTGATGTTTTCCCATTTAGGATCAGTCTCAATATTTTCGACCAGCACACGTTTTCCTGTAAAGGTAGATGTTCCGCATGAGCCAACAGCAGGGCCATATTCTAATCCATTCACTGCATCACAATACGCTTTTGGCAAGCTTGGTGCTCCGCCATGCATCAGCTTTGAATTTCTTAACTCAAGCATTGAGCACCTTAAACCCACATGGCGCGCCTCATACATTAAGGCGATGGACTCATAGATTTTTACAGCGGGTTTGCCTGAAGCAATCATCTCGAGCACTTTGGATGTGTTTTTAATGAATGATTCGGTTTGTTTTCGCTCGGTGATGTCGGTATCAACACCTCGATACCCCAATAGTTCGCCATTATCGTTAAGTATCGGAGTTCCACTTGTCAATAAACATACTCTTCGTCCATCTTTGCTTAGATTCCAGTTTTCCAGATCACGGAATCTTCTTTTGTTTGCAATAATTTTTGTCAGTTTGGCTTTAATGCGTTCCACATCCTCTGAAACTATGAAATCAAAAGGTGTTTTTCCTATGATTTCATCATTTCGATACCCCAAAAGAACTTTGACTTTGGAGGAGCAATGTGTGTAGACAGCATTGGTATCCATCTCCCATATCCAGTCGGACACATTTTCAGTCAGGGCTCTAAATCGGGATTCACTGCTTTTCAGGTCATGGGTCTTTTCCTTTACCTGCTTTTCGATCTCAATATTACGTTCCTGTAGCTCTCGGTCTCGGGTCTGAATGCCGCGGGCGGCAAGCATCAGAAGCATGGTGGACAACAATCCCATCATAAGAGCTGTGCTCAGATATAAGTGTTCGATGTTGCGCCAATACACATGCTTTTCAGCATTCAATGAGAAGTTGATTCCACCAGACTCCATAGACAATTTAGTTTGCAGGGTTCGAAAAAGTAAAGGGTGCTTTTGCTGTATACTGGATTCTGAAGACAGGAATATACCAAATGATGCAGATGTATGTTTATTGTCCTCCAGTCTTAATTCTACCGAAATATTTTCAGGCAGTGTTACATTTTTCATGAGTTTTGTGACATCAACTTTAACTGCTATGATGGCATTGGCTGCATGGTCCAATTCTATTGTCTTATCCGAATTGTTTCGGGGGTAGAGTGCTTTAAATGCTAAAAAACCTTTATTTCCCCCTTTTAATGTCTCTACATCGCCAGAGACCATCTGCCCTGTATTCATTGCCTGTTTGATGTGAGATGAGTAATGATGAAGACTCATCAGATCTCTGCCCAGTAACGAAGCATTTGTTGGCGTTAAAGGTTCAATATATTTTATTGGGAAATGGCCGATGCCTGCTGCTTCTTCGGATCGAATGGCATATGTTACAAAGCCGGACTCCTGCATATTCTTCTCAAAAACAGCGACATCAGATGTAAGCACACGGGGAAGAAAGGCGATTGAATGGATATATGGATACCGAATCAATTGCTCTTCAGCTATGATGAGAAATTCGCTGGCTTCCACGTAATCCGAGGCTTTAAAGATTGAAGCAATATTATCTGCGACCTCTTCTCCTTTGCGGGCATTTACAAGGATTCGTTCTTTAACCTGTATATACTCTTCAAGAAAAAGAACTTCTTCATGACTGGTGAGTTTGTTATAGGCTAGGAGAAGTAGTAAAGCGGTTAGAAACAGGCCTCCAGCAGCTGCATAATAGACGATTTGATGGGGTTTAAGCAGATTCATCTATAAAGAGATCCGTTTTGCCTGAAGCATAATCTTATGGGAAAGCTTGATGCCGCTTGATTCCAGTAAACTCGTGTTAATGAAAACATTCCATCGACGGTTTACAATAATAGGGATATCGCTGATTTTTTCTCCATCCAATACAGCCAGTGCAACTTTAGCGGCCCACTCACCCTGTTCTTCAGCAAGCTTTGTAACAGCAAGGATCGCATAACGGTTCATCCAATCATAATTTGTCACCGAAAGAAGTATACCTTCTTTCAATGCATGACGACTGGCTTTTTCATCATCCCAATCTTCGATGCCTCCATTGTTGCCCAAAATTAAAAAGTCACCCTGCTTTTGAGCTTTGCGATAGGCAGCCATCCATTCTCGCATGCTTTTCACAAACACAGAAGTTAACTGAATACCCTGTGCTGCATAAACCTTTCGATTTAGTTCAAATTCTTTATGTTGAGAAAGCGCATCCGATGCGAGGTAAACGCCATGTTTTAAATGTGTTAAACTGTTTTTGACATAGTGTAAAAGTGGTCGTATCGGCGATATTTCAATCATGCCAGTCGCATTGGTATAAGGGTAACCATATGGTTTGACCGTATGGTTAATGCCACAGAATACAACAGGCATTTTTACATTCCTGAAATAGGGCTGAATAAGATAGCGGGATGCATTGTCATCAGCTGCAATCAAGATGTCCGGCTTACTCTTTTCAATATATTCTTTGGCCTGCACGGCCACTTTTTCTCCATACGCCTTACTCTTGTTGTGCTTGGTATTCATATAGAATTTATCCAGTTCGCATTTTCCTTTCAGCACACTTTCTATTCCGCGTTCGATCCCATCATTCCACTCATAACCGGCATGGTATGAGGAGATATAAAGGCATTTTTTTGCATCTGCTGGTGTCGTGAAAAAGAGAAGGAGTGCAAGTAATGGGATGAATTTAGTAAACAAAATCTGCACCTAAAAAAAAAGTTGCAAATTAAGTTGATTTTTATTGTATCTATCAGTCATCCATTTACCTGAAACATATTATGAACCCGTTGCAATCCCTTAGCATCGAATAAAGGCAGTGGGAGCATTAAATTTACAAGCAATAATCCTGCCAGCTGACAGGATTTTTATTTATAAGATGGCCGTGATTTGAATTTTGAAATCTCCGTAGGGAGATTGAATGTCTGTGTTGCATCGATGACTTGAACTGGCAGCCGAAAGTAGTTGTTCAGAACTTTAAGCCTACAGTACTCTGGTGTTTTGCTGCGAAGGACGTTATTTTGGTTATGATTTTCGGCACTGAGATGTCTTTTAGAGTATCGTGTTTTGATTTGCAGATGTTTCAGGCATAGCTTGCAAGACATCCCAATGTTCAATGATTTTTCCGTTGTCATCAAAACGAAAAATATCGATCCCTGCGTAATTTTGATCTCCAGGCCATTCCTGCAAACAGTGTAATACAACATAATTTTCTTCAGCAATGATTCGTTTAAAAGAGACTCGTTTTCCGGGATACTCTTTTGCCATGCGTGTGAAATATTCGATAAACCCATCCTTTCCGTCATCGACATGGGGATTATGCTGGATGTACACATTGCCTACATACTTTTCTACAGCCTCTTCAGGTTTACACTGATTGAACATCAAATCGTAAAAAGCTACTGCATTTGTTTTATGTTGTTCAAACATATTTGCCATGATCTATATGCCTTTGAGCCAGCAGTGGAAGTGGGATGAACATGTGAAAGAATAAGCTGTGAAACGACATGTTTTTTACCTCTGTCATGCTTTTTTTGTAAAGCATTGGGCTGAATAATATATGATTGTTCCTACCAGTGCGCTAAATATGCAAAACTGGTGTAACGCACTTACTGTGACGAGTCCTAAAAGAGTGTTTGTTTGTGATAATGGGTAAAATGGTTGGACATCGCTATGCATCATCGCATCTAATACCACATGGCTGTAGGTGCCAATAAAAGCACTGGTAAAAACTACCCACCATGTGATATTGACTGGGTTGTTTTTTTTAGAGATGCCAATGATTTTTAGCCCGGCCTCTGATAAATACTTACCCGATAATGCTGAAAAAACAGCCAATAACGTAGCCCCGATATATGTATGTGAAAAGCCATGAAGCTGCCCTTCGCCTGTTAACAATACGATCAACGGCTGAATATCCATGACGATTTGGGCCCATCCGAATACCATCAAGCTAAAGCTGCCTTGCAACACAGCCTTAATAAATATGCCTGGCCCCATGTGGAAAGGAGTGAATGGCATTTATATTGTTAAAACTGATGACATCATTTGGCTGCTGGAGCCGCATCAAACTTTTTCAAATCATCAGTGATTTTATACCATGGTACTTTTGAATCTACAAACAGATGAAAGGTGGGGTCTTGCGTGGGTGAATCATCCAACACGCCTAATCTGATATTGTACTTTTTACTGTTGAGCTTTTTTGAAAACAGACTTGAACCACAATTTCTACAAAAGCCCAGATCAGTATTTTCAGTTTTATGATAATAGGCTACAAACGCTTCGCCTTCTGTAATCTTGAAATCAGCAAAATCAACACCGGCAGCTGTAGAAAAAGCAGCTCCGGAAAACTTCCGGCATTCAGAACAATGGCAATGACCCATATATTCAAATTTATCTGGAACCTGTAATTTTACTTTTTTGCATAAACAGGAGCCGCTTAAATATTCCATTGTGAACCTCTATGTTTTTTCAGACCACCTGTTTTGGATTAACGGGCGATATCTTCTTGTGTGGTGATGTATAAATTTTCAACTTTTGTTCTTGCCCAAGGGTTTTTGCGTAGGAACTTCAGGCTGGATTTTACGGATGGATCGTGATTGAAACAATTGATGTTGATTAATATACCTAATTCATCCCAGCCGTAATGTTCAACCAGGCTATTCACGATTTTCTCCAGAGTCATGCCATGCAGTGGATTGTTGGTTTGTTGTTCACGCATATATTGTCTCTTGTTCTGTTATTATAAAATATATTTTACTCACTTATCGAATACCGATCCAGATGTTGTGTTTTGTACCACGTTTCGCCGTTTGTGCGCGTACACTCCGTTCTTTGACTTGAAAACCAACCTTTAGCATGCGCTGGGTAAAGGCTACATCTGTGAAGGCCGACCAAACGGTGAGCACACCACCGGGTTTAAGTGCGTCATAGGCGTTGTTTAGCCCACGCAAGCCGTATAGCGCATCATTGTCATCACGGGTAAAACCATCTGGCCCATTATCGACATCCAGCATGATGGCATCGAAACTGTTTTTACCCTCACGCATTACTTTACCAACATCCTGTTCGACAACGTGAACCCGTTCATCGTCGAGAGGGAATCCTGCAACGATGCCCAGATATTCACGATTCCACCGTACAACCGCAGGCATCAGTTCGGATACGGTTATCCGTGCGGAAGCGTGGGTGTGAGAAAGGGCCGTGGCCAATGTGAAACCCATACCAAGACCGCCTACCAGCAGGTGGGGTGATTCTAAGTTAGTCACATGTTCACAGGCCAGCTCTCCGAGCGCATCTTCTGAATTATGAAGACGGCTGTTCATCAGTTCGCCATGTTTATCCACACGAATCGAGAATTCTTCAGCACGTTGATAAAGCCGCAAGGTTGTGCCGTGATCGGTGGCAGTGTCGATCAGCTTATAAGGAATCATGGTATGCGTTTTTACTCATCGTATCTGAACCTTCATTGCATCGTAATATAACGATTGTAGAGATTTTTGTCTGCTAGGCTTTGCAATTTTTTTGTGCCGGTAAAACATGGGGTGTTTTTTGTATTGTGTTTTGAAGCATCCTGACTTACCTAAATGAGATGCCAATATAATTTTTTCGGACTTATGGTTTGTGCGGGTATTTTGACTTTTCAGAACATCATTCGCCGGAAACAGTGAATGTGTGATATTTTGTCCACATGAAAATTGTTCGCATGAAAAAAGAACAGCGCAAACGTATTGTCGATCGGCATCGCGATAGCCTGACACGGTATGGTTATCATCCGAATGCACTTTACTGGAGCAGTCGCGAGATTCAGGAAATTCGTTTCAAGGTGCTGGCAGAGGTTGGCATTGAGTCCGGTGATTCGGTGCTTGATGTCGGTTGTGGTTTTGGTGATTTCAAAAGCTGGTTTGAGAGTCAAGGTGAGACGCTGGACTATATCGGCGTTGACCTTTCACCTGATCTGTTGATCGAGGCAAGGAAACGATATCCTGAGATATCGTTAATTGAAGGTGATCTGTTTGATGCAGGTTTTTCTGAGCAGAGTTTTGATTGGGTGATTCTTTCCGGTGCACTTAATGAAAACTTACACGATGAAGGTGTTTATGCGCGCAAAGTGATCGAATGTATGTTCAAACTTTGTCGTAAAGGGATTGCATTTAATCTGTTGAATGCGCACCGTATTCAGGCACACGATTTGCAAAGTCATAAATCGGAAGCGGTGTTGACTGACTGCCGATTATTATGTGCCGATTGCACGCTTCGTGATGATTATCTGGAGAATGATTTTACAATTTATATGATCAGGTAAAATCATATGAAACACTTATAAATAAAAGGCAGAGCTAAATACTCTGCCTTTTTTGTACATTCAATGGTGGAACAACGCTTAATAGTCAGAGTTGTGATGTTTCTTAACACGATCCATGCGTTTTTCATGCATGGTTTTGGCTTTTTCACGTTGTTCAGGTGTCAGGATTGCATGAATCTGTTTACGAATCTGTGCGCCTTCTTTGATTTTCTCAGCAACCATTTGAGCCTTTTCTTCTGCGAGTTTGTTAACATTTTGTTCATAATCAGGTGATGATGGGTCCAGTTTCATGATGGCTCGGTGAATTTCTTTATGTCCATCACGATGATTTTTTTTTGAATGTTGTTTTGTTTTGAGAACGGTTTTAATTTGATCGGCCTGTTGATTTGTGAGGTCAAGGTGTTCTTTCATTTTTTCAACATGACGTTCGGCTTTGTCGCCGCCACAAGCCATCGCACCTGTACTCATGCCGATAAGGGCAAGTACGCCAATCGTGGATATAATAATTTTGCTGTAATGTTTCATTGCCTACTCCTGAAGAAGTTTAGTTTGCAGTATACCACTGCATGGGGGGAATCTTCTGCTTTATTTTGTAAAATAGAGTAGACCATACGAAAAAAAATGTAAAAAATGTGTAAAACTATGTAAAAACAGGGTTGAAAGACTCACTTTGGAAGTAAAAGTATGGCAAACTGGCCTTTATGATAAACCCTTCACGAATATTGATTGCAGATGATGATCAGGCGTTATGTGCTTTATTGTCTGAATACCTTCAGGGCGAAGGTTTTAATGTGATTTTGGCTTATGATGGTGAAAATGCATTAAGACAGGCCCAACATGAGATCTGTGATTTGATGGTGTTGGATATCATGATGCCAAAATTGAACGGGATGGAAGTATTAAAAGAGCTTAGAAAAAAATCATTATTACCTGTTGTGATGCTTACTGCCCGGGGTGAACCCGTGGACCGAATTGTCGGGTTGGAAATTGGTGCGGATGATTATCTTCCAAAACCATGCAATCCACGGGAGCTGGTGGCTCGGATTCGTGCGGTTCTGAGGCGATCTTCACTATCAACACATTCAATTGCAGATCGTTCGGATGAATTTATCGAAGTGGATGACATCAAACTGACCGCACAAACACGAACGGTTCAAAAACAGGGTGAAAATATTGATCTGACCAGCACAGAGTTTGATTTGCTGATGCAGCTGTTATCCAATGCGGGGCAGGTGGTAAGCAAAGAGATGCTTTCTGAAAAAGTTTTGGGGCGACGACTGGCTATGTATGACCGGAGCATTGATATGCATGTGAGCCATCTGCGCAAAAAACTTGGTATGTTGGCCGATCATTCGGAGCGGATTAAAACGATTCGGGGAGCAGGCTATCTTTATGTAAAAAGAGCTGTGAATCCTGATGCCTAAAATATTCTGGAAAGTATTTTTATGGTTTTGGGTGACAATGTTACTTACGACTTTTGTGACATTCTGGTTGGGTAATTTATGGTCAGAAAACCGGGATATTTCGGCACGCCATATGGCCCATATGGAGAGTCTTGCAGCTTCTGCTGAGTCAATCATTGAAGCGCGTGGTGTTCAGGCCCTTGGCCCCTGGCTTCGACATATCCGAAAGCGGACACCTTTACGTATGATGCTGGTTGATGTCAGGACGGGCAAAACTTTACGAGGCCGTATGCTGCCTCCACATCTTAAGGTTCATATAGAGTCACAGATTTCAAGCGGTGACGGTATTGTTGATGGTGCGATCGAGAGTGAATTTGAAGGGCGCAGAAATTTATCGTTACCGATCAATATTCCGGGTGAGAAAGCCTATCGCCTGATCACTGAAGTGCCTAATCACTTATCCGGTCTGCATCATCGTGGCATGCGTGCTGCTCAGTATTTTGCAGGGCATCGCATATGGATCGCAGTAGGCATGACAGCGCTTATTTGTTTGCTTTTTGCTTATTTGCTTGTGCGTCCAATCCGGCAGATGCAACGGGTAGCCCGAAATTTTGGAGAGGGAGATTTATCTGTACGCTCAGAACTGGGGCAACGAAGGGATGAAATTGGTGATCTGGCCAGAGAGTTTGATGAGATGGCCAGCCGAATTGAATCCATGATGGAGTCACAGCAGCGTCTGCTACGCGATGTATCACATGAACTTCGTTCACCGCTTGCAAGATTACAGGTGGCACTGGAACTGGCGCGTAAACGAACAGGGAAAGAGGCTGAGACAGAACTTAACCGAATCGATCATGAAGCCCGGCAAGTTGATTCAATGATTGGAGATATGCTGACGTTGGTAAGGCTTGAGAGTGGCGATTGGAGTAACAGGGGTGAAGATCCGGACGAAAAAACTGGACTGGATGAGTATGTTGAATTGTCGACACTGATTGAGTCGGTTGTATCAGATGCCAATTTTGAGTTTGCAGCACAGCATAAACAGGTTCGTGTTTCTGAAGTAGTCGCGGCGACAGTGAAGGGAAATGCTTCTTTGATCTACAGTGCGATTGAGAATGTGGTTCGCAATGCCATGAAATATACACCTGCTGATACATATGTTGATATTTGCATGAAAATGAATGTGCAAAGTCAGATTGGGAGCCGGATTGGAAATCAAATTGGGAACCAAATCCAAATCGAGGTGCGTGACTATGGCGAAGGTGTTCCTGAAGAAAGTTTATCTAGATTGTTTGAACCCTTTTATCGGGTCGGGGAATCGCGTGATCGCCAAAGTGGGGGTTTTGGTTTAGGGCTTTCTATTGCAGCCAGAGTGGTTCGATCATGTGGTGGCAGTATTCATGCTGAAAATGCAGAGGGCGGGGGATTAAAAGTAATCATGCGTCTCCCAATTTTGAGCGAGGAAGAGATCGGGTCTAACGTTTGAACGCTTTTAAACGATCCTGTCGTTGGTTATATAAAATCCAGCCATCAAGTGCCAGTGCTGCAACAATGGAGAGCCAGAGCGCCCATATGGGTTGAGAAGTGAAGTCGGAAATTTCTTTCATGCCACCACTACCGGTTATATTGGCGTAGAGTAAAAAACCCAAAACAAGGTGGCCGGCAACCAGCGTAGCAATCATCGCTAATGCCCAGAAAGCAGTCACCAAAAATGTGATGTTTGATGTGCTGCCCGGGCGTTTAAGTGCCATTATTTATCGAATCCAAAATATTCAATTTTTTTCACACGCAATGCATTATCATAAGTGATTTCTACCGTGCGTAGTTTATCTTTTTCTGTTTCAGAGTTTCGGTGATCTTCAACATAACGGACACGATTTGGGTGTAACGGGTCTTTTATTGCAGGTGAACCGAGCAGCGTTTCGACGCGAAAACGTGAATCGCCTTCCTGAATGGACCAGACATTTTCATTTTTAAGCACATTGCCCTGATGGATCTCATAGGTTCTACATGCTGAAGTCGAGAGCAGCAGGCTAAGTGTGATGAGTTGTAAAATTCGTTTCATATGATCTGTTTTCATGCTGTATCTGCTGGGCCTCTATGATTTATTTCAAGCAATTTCACATAGTCTTCAATGCCTTGTTCAAGCGACCATGATGGCTGCCAATCCAAAATAGATTTGGTTTCCGTCAGGTCTGCCTCGGTATGCATTTGATAAAAGGAAAAAGGATTATCGAAGTATTCAACATCAAAGCTTGTTGCAAGCTGTTTGCCGATATTTTCAACAATATCGTTGAAGGTACGTGCTTTGCCAGAGCCGACATTGCAGACACCCGAACGAGGTGCTTCAAGTGCCGCAAGATTGGCATCAATGACATCACGAATGTAGACAAAATCACGCATCTGTTCGCCATGTTTAAACAGACGAAGCTGTTCACCAGTCTTGGCCTTTTGATAAAGTTGTAAAATCATCGATGCGGTTTTATTGCCTTCGTGTTCGTTTTTATGATGTTCGCCGGGACCAAAAACATTGAAATAACGCAAACCTACAATCGGTGCAGAACTTTTTTCATACCAGCGGGTAGCCACACGATCCATTGCCAGTTTAGAGAAACCATAGATGTTTTCAGGCTCTTCACCGCTTCCGATTTTATTGGGTGCTGCGGAATTTCCATACGTGCCCGCCGATGATGCATACACAACCCGGGTACCGGATATTGCTGCTGCTTTCAGGATGGCAGCAAAAGCATTGGTATTGACTTCAACCATCAGGCGTTGATCCATCACCGTGGTATCTGTAATCGCAGCCTGATGCATGACTGCTGTAAATTGACCGGCAGCGATTTCGTCCATCAGATCAAAGTCATCACAGTCGAGCGCACGCACTTCACAATCAACATGAATAAGATTACGCCAGTCACCCGATGAAAAATCATCGGCAATCACCACTTCAGTGTTAGTGCGTTTGCTTAACGTTGCAGCCAGATTAGAGCCGATAAAACCAGCGCCACCCGTAATCAAAATTCGATCAGTCATCAGAGTATAAATCCTGTGTTAAAATTAAAGATTTGAACCTTTCCATTGTAATTGTAAGTCGGCCAGCGCTCGAACGGTTGCATCGTTGCAGATTGGATAGCCAGCACGCTCATTAATTTGATTCATAATGGCTTCGGCAGAAAGTGTTTTAACCTGCTCTACGTCCAGATTGATTTCAGCCATAAGCCTTGCGATCCAGCTTCCGATGCCAGGAAGTGCTGCAATTTGTACGACACGGATCAATGTTGCTGCACGTTCAACCTTAATTTGACCACCACTGGCTTGCGAAAGCTCTTCAGCATCCGTTTCACCCAGCCCATTTAATGGCCGGCAGAGCAGTTTAAGAATAACCCATTCACTTTCGGTGATGAATTCTTTGTCTGCATGCAGTGGGAATGACCCCGGAAGGGCCTGCACATTGTTCATGCATCATCCTTATAGGCGGTTGCACCTGCGATATAGGCACCTTTCAGCGCCCATTTTCTGATTTTGGCATTAATGCGGATCGAACCTGTAAGGTTGGCGCGACGAAGTTGGGCACCTGTCAGGTCTGCTTCACTTAAATTTGCGTTAGACAGGTTCGCTTCATAGAGATAAGCACCACGAAGATCCGCACCTTTTAAGTTTGCGCCGGAAAGGTTGGCATGGGCAAGGCGAGCACCTGAGAGATCAATACCTGCAAGGTTATAATCCGAAAGATTGTAGCCACCAAGGTTCTGGGCATTGCCAATTTTCTGTTGTAAGTCGTCAATCGACAGTTCCATTTTGGTCTCTTCCATTTTGGCACCATCAAGATTGGCGTTTTCCCGGCGAGTGGCACCTAACTTTGCATGGCTTAAATTGGAATTGCTTAAGTTGCAGTCGGATAAATTTGCACCTGTGAGGTCTACGCCTGACAAATCTATGCCGGATAAATCCATGCCGGATAAGTCGGCACGCACAAGCGAATGGCCCTGAGAAATTTTGTTTTCTAATTCTTTAACAGCATTCATAGGTCTCTCCTCGGAAGCTGGATAGTACGATTCCTAGCAATCGGTTCAATATGTTTCTAAGATTGTGGCAGGGGAGCTAAGCTCTTATGTAAGAAGTTGCGGTGAATGGCGACTCAAACAACTTCAAACTTATGTTGATATCGAGGGTAGCCATGCATGCAACACTACCGCTTCTGAAAGAGAGCGATTTTCCGGCCATTTCACGTGATAGCGCAGAGACGCTACAGGTTAATCTGGGGTATCTCTGTAACCAGACATGCCAACATTGCCATGTGGATGCGGGCCCCAGACGCAAAGAGATTATGGATAAAGAAAATATCGATGCCGTGTTGAACTACCTGCGTATAAAAAAAGTTAAAACGTTGGATTTAACTGGGGGAGCACCGGAGATGAATCCTCATTTCAAGTATCTGGTGCGAGAGGCAAGAAAGCTTGGCGTGCGCGTGATGGATCGTTGTAATCTAAGCATTCTTGAAGAAGAAGGTTATGAGGATATGACGGCATTTTTGGCCGAGAACCAGGTTGAAGTAGTGGCATCACTGCCTTGTTATCTGAGCGATAATGTTGATGCACAGCGTGGTAAGGGTGTGTTTGATGCCAGCATCAATGCCTTAAAAAAGTTGAATGCATTGGGTTATGGTGAAGAAGGTTCAGGTTTGAGTCTTACGCTTGTTTATAATCCTCAGGGAGTAAGCCTTCCACCTTCGCAAGAAGCGTTGGAAATCGCATACAAACGAGAACTTAAACTTCGCTATGGCGTGATCTTTAATCAACTGTTTACGATTACGAACATGCCCATTAAACGCTTCGGTAGCTGGCTGGTTTCCAAAGGTGAATTTGAAGGCTACATGCAGCTTCTCAGAGACAATTATAGCGAAGAGAATCTTCATGCCGTGATGTGCAAAAGTTTGATCAGTGTGGATTGGCAGGGTTATGTATATGACTGTGATTTCAATCAAATGCTGGCCCTGCCGTTGATGCTAAAGGGTAAGTCACGGCCTCATCTGAAAGATTTGATGGCGCATGATTTGCATGGGCAGCCGATTGTTGTGATGGATCATTGTTATGGATGTACCGCCGGGCAAGGTTCGAGTTGTGGTGGGGCTTTAGAGTGATTTTGGCAGTTTACCCATTGAACCATAGGAAAAGAATATACTGGAGAATGAAATGAGTCATACAAAAAGAGATGCAGTGCGTAATCATGTGCGGGATAGCTATGCTGAGGTAGCCAAAGCGAGCAATGAGGGTGATACCTGTGGTGTGGAATCCAGTTGCTGCGGTGTATCTGATGATACAGCGATCAATACGTTGATCTCGACCCGGCTCGGATATTCTGAAGAAGATCTCGCCAAAACTCCGGATGGGGCGGATATGGGATTGGGTTGTGGTAATCCACGTGCGATCGCCAGCTTGAAAACCGGGGAAGTAGTGATTGATCTGGGCAGTGGTGGTGGGTTTGATGCTTTTTTGGCTGCACACGAGGTGGGTGAACATGGTCATGTGATTGGCATTGACATGACACCGGATATGCTGAGCAAAGCACGCCACAATGCGGAGAAGGGTAAGTTCAGTAATGTTGAATTCCGGTTGGGCGAAATTGAACATATTCCTGTGCCTGATAATACAGCTGATATTATTATCTCTAACTGCGTGATTAACCTCTCTCCGCATAAAGAACAGGTGTTCTGTGATGCATTTCGTGCATTAAAGCCGGGTGGTCGTTTGGCAATTTCCGATGTGGTGGCAACTGCTGAAATGCCGGAAGAGATGAAAAATGATCCGATTCTTCATGCAGGATGCATGGCTGGAGCCTCCCTGATTGATGAGCTTGAAATGATGATGAGTGAAGCAGGATTTGAGAAAATTCGTATTGTTCCGAAAGATGAATCCCGTGAGTTTATTCGTGATTGGGCACCGGGGCGTGGTGTTGAGGCGTATGTGGTTTCAGCCTATATCGAGGCTGTCAAACCGGGTGGATGCAATACGTCTTCTAACTGTTGTTAATCTAATTTGGCGATTCGCTAAACTTGCTACAACTTCGGCATGACTCTATCTTGTCGCCATGCGCACTTTGGCCCTCATAGCTTTTTTTGCTTTGCAGCTCTCCGTTTTCACATGTGGATTCGACATTCACGTGCATGCAATGGATTTCGATGAGGGTCACGTGGCAGAGCATTTTCATGATGATAATGATAAGCACGAGCAGAATTCAGCAGAGCATGGATGTCATGTGCACGCCTCTCATACATTCACTGCTTTTGATGCGGAATATGTCGAGAATGTACCCGTGCTCTTTACCAGACAGCATTATGCACTGTCAGAACCAATTCTGAAAAACCTGCCCTTTTTAGTCGAACACCCTCCTAAATATTCTCGCAGTTGAGATCCATCTCATAAGCACTTGAACAGGCCTGTCTAACAGCCCTGCTTTTCTATGTTGTGAGAACAGGTTCTCAGCTTCCCCATACAAATTTTATCACAGGGGGAAACTGTGCGAATATTTTTAATGACAGCAGGAATGCTGGCATGTCTGTCACCATGGCATGCATATGCAATGACTTTAGTAGAGGCAATGGATGCTGCGTCCAAGCAACACCCGGAGCTTCGGATATCTGAACAAAATGTTGAAGTGGCCCGAGGCCAACTAACAGAGCAAAGCTCTTATGCTTATAATCCTGAGTTGTCGCTGGAACCTCAACGCCGCCGCTTGAGTGGCGGAGGTACTTCCAACGATTATTATATAGGTCTTTCACAAGGGATCGAGCTAGGCGGAAAGCGAAGCTATCGTGAGCAATCTGCTCAACAAGGACTTAATGCAGCCACTAGTGAAAATGAATTAAACCGCCAACAATTAAGTGTTGGCGCAGCCAGAGCATGTGTGGAATTTTTCTTTTCAAAACAAGCATTCATTTTGCGGAACAAACAGAGCAAAATGCTTCAACAACTCAGTCAGGCAATTAATCGTCAAATGGAAGCGGGTGAAGTGAATCAGTTAGATGTGAATCTTGCTCGCGCTGCATTCACATCTGCGTTGAGTGCCAGAATGGGGGCAAAGCAGTCTTTCACCCTAAGTCAGGCACAATATTACATGGCGCTTGGTGAACTTGGTGGAGAAGAACTGGCCGATCCCGAATTGCCTCGGCTGTTTGTGGACTGGAAACCACCTGAAAACCCATTCGATATCGCTCTTCAATCCAGACCGGATTTCGCAGCCCTGCGCTCAAGACTGGCACAATCCAATGCCAGGACTGATTTGGCTGAGGCTGAGCGCATTCCTGACCCAACACTCAGCGTTATGGCAGGGCGAGAAGCTGGCGAACAATTGGTTAAAGTGGCTATCAACTTTCCTATCCCTCTTTTTAATAGCCATAAAGGTTCTTACAAGCGTGCGGTGGCTGAGGCATCTCAAGCAGAGACCCGGTTAGCATGGTCAGAAAAAAAACTGCGTCTGGAAGTCCAGGCCGCCCTCTATAACCACAAGAGTGCAATGCAGGCGATTACCAGTGCATACCAGACAGAAGGACTAAGAGTCTCTTCTGGTAGCATCAGATTGGCACAGACTGCATTTAACGCGGGTGAAATGGACTTGGAAGAGCTTGTCATTCATGCCAACCAGGCTCTTGAGGCTCAACTAACATCAATGGAAATCATGAAACAGGGATGGCTTGCCCGCATTCGATTAGCGGAAGTTCTTGGTCACCCTGAATATATCCTCGAAGGAATCCAAAAATGAAAACAATAACCATATCAATATTTACGTTAACTCTGTTGATGAGTTTGCCTGTGTTCGCAGAAGAAGATGACCACAATCATGAAGAGGCTGGACATGCTGAAAAAGCTCCTGATGCCCATGAAGAGGGAGGCGTTATCAAGCTGACGCCTGTACAGATCAAGCAAGCCGGTATTGAAACTGAAGTCATGAAGCATCAACCCGGACTGCAAGCTATCAACGCACCCGGAACCGTAGCTTTCGATGCTTATAAATTGGCTGATATCACCTCATTGATCGACGGTGCCATTCATGTCCGTCATGCGCGATTGGGTGATGATGTTAAAAAAGGACAAAAGCTAGTGACGCTTACAAGTTCGGCGCTGGCGCAGGCTGAGGCAGACTATCTGAGGGCTGAAGCTGAGCATCGCAAAAGCAAACTGGACTTGGAGCGACTTGAAGGTTTGGTGAAAGAGAAAATCATTTCCCAGTCGCGCTTTCAACAGGCGTCCAGTGTTCATCAGGCCGCTCACGCGAATCTCGCAGCTTCCAAGGCTTCATTGGCTTCATACGGATTATCAAAAAAGAGAATCGACAACCTGATCAATACAAAACAATACGGCCAGTTAACGCTGCACGCACCAAACTCTGGAACCGTTATGGCTGATGATTTTCGTATCGGGCAGCATATTGCTGCTGGCACACGTCTTATGCTGATTGCGGATGAATCAACCGTCTGGGTTGAAGTGAAACTTCCTCAGTCACAGATAGCAGGTATCGAGATAGGACGATCCGCTGTGGTATTCATAAAAGGTAAAGAAAAACAGTACCCGGCTAAGGTTATCAATATTCATCACCAGCTTGATGCGACCACCCGTACGGTAGGTGTGCGCCTTGAAGTTGAAAATCCTGAAGATGCTTTGCATCCGGGCATGTTTGTAAGTGCTGAAATAGAAACAGGCGGTGGTGAAGCGGCGCTGTTATTGCCTGGGCAGGCGATTCAACGACAAGGAAGTGAGTTGATCGTCTTTGTCGAAGAAGAACCGGGGCATTTTGAACGCAGAGAGATTCGCACCGGCAAGCCAAGTTTGGGACTTGTTCCGATTCTTGAAGGCGTGAAAGAAGGTGAATCCGTTGTTGTTAAGGGTGCATTTGTCCTTGCTTCAGAGCTGGCTAAATCCGGCTTTGAACTGCACAACCATTGAGGCTGCCAATATGTTTTCAAAATTAATTGATGCCGCAGTAAATAACCGCCTTCTGGTTATTTTTTTATTGTTAGGTTCTGTTGGCTACGCACTGTTTGTTGTACCAAAGCTGAACCTGGATGCCTTTCCCGATGTGACCAATGTGCAGGTGCAGATTAATACCGAAGCTCAAGGTCTGGCGTCCGAAGAAGTAGAGCAAGTGATTACCTATCCGATTGAGGCGGTGATGTATTCACTTCCTGATGTTGAGGAGGTTCGTTCAATTTCCAAGACAGGACTTTCGGTGATTACCGTTGTGTTCAAGGAGGGGACGGATATTTACTTTGCCAGACAACTGGTATTCCAAAAACTTCAGGATGCCAGTCAGACTGTGCCAGCATGGGCGGGAACACCCAAGGTCGGCCCGAACACATCGGGCCTTGGTCAGGTGTTCCAGTATATTCTCAAATCCGATCCGGAAGCTGGTTTTGATGCAATCACGTTAAGAGCCTTAAACGACTGGGTAGTGAAGTTAATGTTGATGCCGGTTGAAGGCGTGACAGACATTCTCTCTTACGGCGGAGAAGTTCGCCAATATCAGGTACAAATTAATCCTGAGCAGTTGCTTTCCTACGGCCTTCATGTCGATGAGGTGGTCAGTGTTATTGAGGCTAACAACCGTAATGTGGGTGGTTGGTATCTACCACAGGGCGATGAGCAACTGGTGATTCGTGGTGTTGGCTGGGTGCCCGGTGGTGAAGATGGTTTGCAAGCCATTGCCGCCATGCCAATCAAAACCGTGAGCGGCACATCAGTGCGCATCCGTGATGTGGCAACTGTGGCGTTTGGTGGCGAAATTCGCCAGGGCGTCGTGACAATGACTGAGCGTGCAGAAGATGGAAGCACTAAATCGCTTGGTGAAGTTGTTGTAGGCATTGCACTCAAACGTTTTGGTGCCAATACAAAGAACACCATTGATGATGTGAAGTCACGGCTGGTGATTGTCCAGAAAGCACTACCACCGGGTGTTACCATTGAACCCTTTTACGATCAGTCTGAACTGATTGATAAAGCGGTGTGGACGGTAGAAAAAGCCCTTTTAGAAGCTTTTGTACTTATTATCATCGTACTGCTTCTGTTCCTGATGAATGTGCGCGCTGCCACACTGGTATTGCTGTCGGTTCCCATCTCAATATTGGCTGCACTTGCTGTCATGCAGCACTACGGCATATCTGCAAACCTGATGAGTTTGGGTGGTCTGGCGATTGCGATTGGTATGATGGTCGATGGCTCCGTGGTGATGGTGGAGAACATCTTCAAACATCTGGAAAAGTTGCCGGATGAAAAGCGTGGTGTAGCGCTGCGTATTACTGAAGCCTCAAAAGAGGTGGCTCGCCCGGTGCTGTTTGCTGTACTCATCATCCTGTTGGTCTTTACGCCCCTGTTCGCACTGGAGGGTGTTGAAGGCAAGATGTTTACGCCGATGGCACTCTCTATCTGTTTTGCCATGTTTGCATCCTTATTGGTAGCCATTTTTGTCATGCCTGTACTGGCAACTTACATATTCACCAAAGGTGTGACTCACAGGGATAGCCCGATGCTTGCACCTATTGCCCGTGCTTATCATGATTTTCTGGAACGTGCATTGATGGCTCGTAAAGCAATCATTGGTGGAGCGGCAGCGGCCTTTGTCCTTACGCTTTTGACTGTTCCGTTTCTGGGCACGGAATTTGTTCCAGAACTGGAGGAAGGAACACTTGCGATTCGCATCACCCTTGCTCCCTCTTCATCCCTTGAGTTTGCCAAGGGTGTGGGTGAAAAGCTGGAGAAGGTGCTGATCAAAAACTTTCCTGAGACCACATACGTTTCAGCTCGAACAGGTCGTTCTGAAATTGGTGGTGATCCGGAACCCGTGTCAAATGTTGAACTGTTTGTCGGTCTGAAGCCTGTCTCCGAGTGGACAAGCGCCGGTAACAGAGAAGAGCTACAGAATCTCATGCGTGAAAAGATGGAAGTTGTTCCGGGTATTCTGATCTCCTTTACTCAACCAATTGCCATGCGTGTTGATGAGTTGTTATCAGGCGTCAAAGCAGCATTGGCCATCAAGCTTTTTGGACCTGATTTGAAAGTGCTGGCGAAAAAGGGTAAAGAAATCGAAACACTCGCAAAAAATGTAGAAGGCACGCGTGATGTGGAAATGGAGCAAATTGAGGGGGAAGCACAGTTGGTGATTCGCCCTGATCGCAGCAAGTTGGACCGTTTCGGCATTCCCGTGGATGATGTGATGACGCTTGTTGCCGATGCCATTGGTGGCGCAACTGCCGGGCAAGTGATTTCGGGTAACGAACGTTTTAATATTTATGTGCGATTGGCGAAGGATTATCGCAATAATATCGAAGCCATTGGCAGCCTGATTTTGCAATCTCCTGATGGTGCATGGGTTCGCCTCGAAGATGTAGCATCCATTGGCGTGGAGCAAGGACCACCCATGATTAAACGTGATGATGTACAGCGCCGAGTGGTTATTCAGAGTAATATTGAAGGGCGCGATATGGGCAGCATTGTGTCTGAACTCGATCAACGCATTCAAAGCGAGGTCAATTTGCCGCCAGGCTATACGGTGGTGTTTGGCGGTCAGTTTGAGAATCAGCAACGGGCACAGGCCAAACTAATGGTGGTTGTTCCGCTATCGTTGCTGATGATTTTCCTGTTACTTTATTTTGCATTCCATTCGATTGGGCAGGCGGCGCTGATTATGCTTAATGTACCCATGGCATTGATGGGTGGCATTTTAGCTTTGTTAGTATCGGGGCAGTATTTGTCTGTGCCATCCAGTATTGGATTTATTGCTCTGTTTGGTGTGGCGGTGCTCAATGGAGTGGTTCTGGTTGATGCGATTAACCGACACATAGGAGATAGCCGAGACATCAATGAAGCTATTCGCAATGGTGCCGAGAGTCGGCTAAGACCGGTATTGATGACCGCCATGATCGCAGCACTTGGACTGATTCCATTGCTTCTGGCTACAGGTATTGGCTCTGAAATTCAACGCCCCTTGGCTACAGTAGTGGTCGGCGGGCTTGTATCCTCCACGCTGCTGACATTATTCGTTTTGCCATGTCTGTATGAGCGTTTCAGTAAAAATAAGGTCGCTGAAGACTATGGCGTATGAGTTTTCGATATATACTGTTTATCCAGTATGACTGGAAATTTGAATTGTAATCGGCCTGGAGATGCTCTGAAAAAGCCAGAGTATCCGTGCAGGCTATAGGTGGCCTGCCAAAACCATGCACGCGAAATGTTTGCCTTGATTTCAATTTCAGAAATGCTCTGTTTCTTTCGGTACGCATGATTCCTTCGATAGGACGTGGGGGCGCCCTGAGTTTTGTGTGAACGGTTAAATTGAAGGATGCTTCCGGCTTATAAATCAAAAGTTGTATCAGGGGGATTTATATCAATTTAACGACTACAATAGGAGCACGACGTCGTGGTTAACATGTATGGTGTAGACTGTTAATAAGGGTATCTAGGCGTTTCACTGAGCTTGGGGGTGAAAATGCGGACAGATGATTTTACTAAGTTTTCTGTTCAGGAGACGTTCAAAGAACTGGACGTAGATCCTCTCAAAGGGCTGACTTCAACAGAGGTTTTTAAACGTCGACAACATTTCGGAAGTAATGAGATCATCGAACGGGAAGAATCGATCTGGCATCGTATCTTTCGGCGCTTTTGGGGGCCGATACCCTGGATGATCGAAGTAGCTGCCATCCTCTCTTTCATTGTCCAGAAGTGGGAAGACTTCACGATTATTATGACGATGTTGTTGATCAATGCGGGCGTGGATTTTTTTCAGGAGCACAGAGCACTCAACGCATTGAAAGTGCTTAAACAACATCTGGATGTGAAAACAACTGTATTTCGTTCAGGCGACTTTGAGCGTGTTCCTGCCAAAGATCTTGTCCCAGGAGATGTTATCAAGCTTAAAATTGGTGACATCGTTCCAGCGGATGTTCAATTGTATCAGGGTAATTATTTGCTAGTTGATCAGTCATCCATGACTGGAGAATCATTGCCAGTCACCAAAAAGGCAGGCGAAGTTGCCTACGCCAATACCATTGTTAAACAAAGTGAGATGCTGGCAGTCGTTGTGAATACGGGTTCATGCACCAATTTTTCCGGTATGGTGTCACTGGTTGCAACAGCTCAGATGGAAGAGCGCAGTCATTTCCAAAAGATGGTCATACAGATCGGTAATTTCCTTATTTTTCTCACGATCATCCTGATTGTACTGGTTGTTTTTGTGGGCCTGTTTCGGCACGAGAGTTTTTTGGAAATCGCTCGATTTTCACTTGTACTTGCCGTGGCATCCATCCCTGTTGCTCTTCCTGCAGTATTATCGGTTACGTTGGCAATCGGTGCCCTTAACCTTGCCCGTCGTGGTGCTATCGTTTCGAAGCTCACAGCCATTGAAGAACTTGCTGGGGTAGATGTGTTTTGCTCGGATAAGACTGGCACACTAACCATCAATGAGATGCAAGTGGCTGAACCGATTGTCTTTGATGGGCATGACGAGCAGGAGCTGTTTCTTCTAGCCGCATTGGCTTCAAAAGCTGAAAATCATGATCCCGTTGAAATTCCGATTTATCGCTACATAGATGAACACTTTCCATCTCTGGATTGGAGTGTGTACAAGCAAAAACAGTTTTCCCCTTTTGACCCCATCCATAAATATACTGAAATTGAAGTAGAATGGAGCGGACAGCAATTTACAGTCTTTAAAGGGGCACCTCAGGTATTGCTTGAGATGGCACAACTGTCTGCGAGTGAAAAAAACAAAATTACCGATTCCATAAACCAGCTTGCATTGAAAGGTTATCGTTCCATTGCTGTTGGCCGAACGAAAGGCGAGCAACTGATACTGGTCGGTCTCATTCCACTTTTAGATCCGCCGCGGGAAGATGCTGTTCAGGCTATCAAGGATATGCGGGCACATGGTATTCAGGTTAAAATGATTACTGGGGACAACATATCGATTGCCCAGGAGGTTGGCAAAATGCTTGGCTTTCCGGGTCGTGCCATTTTACCTGACGAGCTCAAAATTGTTGACCATGAATCTGCAATTATCAAGACCATCGAGTCCGTGGATATCTTTGCTGAAGTCGTGCCGGAAGATAAATACTATCTCGTGAACGCCTTGCAGAAGAGGAATTATATCGTAGGCATGACCGGTGATGGTGTGAATGATGCACCTGCTCTGAAAAAAGCTGATTGTGGGATAGCTGTTTCAAACGCGACTGACGCAGCACGTGCTGCAGCAGATATTATTCTGACAGCTCCTGGACTTTCCGTTATCAACGATGCGATCAAGCAAGCCAGAATCACTTTTGAACGGATGCAAAGCTATTCGTTATTCAGGATTGCCGAAACCATGCGCATTGTTCTGTTTATTGCCCTTTGTATCATCATATTAGATTTCTACCCTGTAACAGCCACCATGATCATTATTTTGGCTTTATTGAATGACATTCCGATCATGGCAATCGCCTTTGATAATACCAGGGTCGATAAAGCGCCGGTTCGCTGGAATATGAAAGAGACGCTCACAGTATCATCTGTTTTGGGATTGGCAGGTGTTGTTTCATCATTTCTACTGCTCTATCTCCTGATGTATTTTCAATTTCCTTCCCCGCTGATTCAGGCGCTGTTATTTGTAAAACTGGATGTTGCCGGTCATTCGACTATATATACGACACGTACTGGCGACAGACATTTCTGGGAAAAACCGTATCCATCACTTGCACTTTTCGGGGCAGCATTTTCGACCCGAATTATTGGCACCTTAATCGCAGTATATGGCTTGTTTATGGAACCCGTCGGGTGGACTTATGCGATGTATGTTTGGCTGTATGCCACAGCGTGGTTCATTCTCAATGACTTTATTAAAGTTGCCGTCTATCGTCGAATACGCGGCCTGAAATGATGGCTTTCACCAAAAGCGGATATTTACTATCTATCGCAGGGTTGCGGTAAATTATCATCCTGAAATAAAGAATTTCAGCTATAATCAATTATACGTTTATTTTACATCGTAAAAGGAGGTAATTATGAAATATTTTCCAATTTTTATTATGATTATTGCTCCGTTCTTGCTGTTTATAAATACAGCTATTGCACAGAAAGGACTTGGTGAAGATGCTGGTATAGTACGCCAAGGGCTGACCCTTTCGGTGATTAGCATCTCTGGGAAGCTCCTGGAGATTAAAAGTGGCCCGTGCGAAAAGACAACAGGCAAAGCGAACATTGGTACACACTTAATCCTTCTAGGTTCTGAAGGTCAAAAGTTTAATATACACCTTGGGCCTGAAAAAGCGGTCGATCACGTGATTGATCAACTTTCGATAAAGCAGATGCTATCCCTTGATGTGTTTCAAACTGAGGAAATGCCAGCCAACGCATATATTGCAAAGTCACTGGCCATTAATGGAAAGGTCATTCATCTTCGAGATAAGAATCTTCGACCAAGCTGGGCATATCCTAGAGGCTCAAGACGAGGGGCTGGAAAGGGTATGGGACAGGGGAATGGTAACTGGGGGCCGTGCTGGTAATCACTCCATGAAAGAAATAGTCATTTCTGAGCATCCTCTCCTTTACTGGGGAGGGTTAGTCAAGCTCCATTAAAGGATAAACTATTTGTTGTGCGCGCCCAGCAGTATTTTTTTGATCTATAATCATTTGTTCGTATGAGAAGAGAAACTGTTGTAAGAGACCAGACACTTTATCGACTCAATGTGTGCGGTTAGAAAAAGAGCCGTAAAAAGTTTTATATATTGAGGAGAGGTCAGATGACTAAATTGAATAAAATACTAGGGATGACAGCAGCGATTATGTTGATGATGGGAAGTTTCGCATTTTCAGCCACAGCTGCCCACCATGAAAACCCGTGTAACCCATGTGCAATGAAACACGCCAATCCATGTGATATGAAAGATATGCATAAGAAACATGCAAACCCATGTAATCCATGTGACATGAAAAAAATGCATAAAAAATATGCCAACCCATGTAATCCATGCGATATGAAGCATGGTCACTGATGTGAAAGGGGGGCTAATGGTAAGACAGCCACTTTTTAACTATCTTGCTGTAGCCATGCTGCTGTTTGTGATGCAGGCAACGCCTGCATACGCCGAAAACCCCTGTAATCCCTGCGCTAATCCATGTGCTATGAAACATACAAACCCATGTGCGAATCCTTGCGCGATGAAAAAACATGCCAATCCATGTAATCCGTGTGCAATGAAGGGTGCGAACCCATGTTCAACAACTGGTAATACACCGATCAGGAAACATGCGTTTGGTAACTTTCAGCAGGCTGCTGCTGTGGGTAAAAAAATGTGGAGCGATGAGTCACTTGGAACGGCGGGTGTTTCGTGTAAATCCTGTCATGCAGGTTATGAGTTGTTGAATCTGGATAAGAATCAGAACTTTCCCCATTATGTTGAAATGGTGGGTGATGTGGTGACGCTTGATCAGATGATTAACTATTGCATGTTAAATCCGATGAAGGGCAAACAATTTGACAAAAATTCGAAAGATTTAACGGCTATGGCAGCTTATTTTCGGGCATATCGGATGCAGTATTTGCGAGCCAATCGTAAATAGAGAACTTTTGGGCAATGTTTTTTATCTTTATTTAGAACATTTAAAATGAAGGGAAGGTGATGCAAGGGGCAGTGATTTCACTGCCTCTTGACGTTTTTGGGTGTTGGTAAAGGATCGCTGAATGAAAAAAATGATATTTCCTTTGATCTTGCTGGCAGGCGGGTTAACGCTCCTGTATTTTTATTCGCATCAAATCACCGGACCCGGGCAAAGTGTTAAAAACATGAATCAGCTACAGGGCAAAATAGAAACTCAGGATAATCAGTCTGGGGAACTAGCTGAGCAGGTAGGTCTTGCAGGACAGGAAGAAAGCGATGCCGATTTTATCGAGGCGTACTGGGCTCATCCTATAGCCACAAAAGGAGATGCACCACATACGTGGTCTGCATTGGAAAAGAACTTGAAACCTGAAGCTTGTGCGCAGTGCCATGTTGAACAGTTTGATGCATGGAAAAAAAGTCTGCATGCGGGTGCTTATTCGCCGGGTTTGATTGGGCAGTTCCCTGGCATGGGTCATGGAGAAGGCAATGATTGCTTGAAATGTCATGCGCCTCTGGCAGAGCAAAAATACATTTCAAATCAGGATATGCTGGGCTCACTGAAAACAAAACTTCAACATCCCATGGGTTTTTCAGAAAAAGGGGAGCTAAGCGAATCGGGGCTTCCACTTCGCCATGCAGGAGTGACGTGTGCAGCATGCCATGTGCGTGGTTGGCAACGCTTTGGGCCACCACAGCGGGGGACAGGAAAAACAGGCAAGGTTAAAGCAGATGCCCATGATGGCTTTACTGGCATAAAGGGTTTTGAGGAATCAAATTTCTGTGCTTCCTGTCACCAGTTTCCTCAATCTTATGCGATCAATGGAAAGCCATTGGAAAACACAGTGAAGGAGTGGCAAGCGAGTCGTTTTGCCAGAGAGGGTGTGCATTGCCAGAATTGTCATATGCCGGATCGAAAACATGAGTTTAAAGGTATTCATGATCTGGAGATGACAAAAAAAGGGCTGGACTTCAAACTTGAGAAAAAGGGCAAAGGTGCTGTGTTGCGTATCCATTCTAAATGGATTGGGCATGCTTTTCCGACTTATGTAACACCAAAAGTAGTGGTGTTGGCCGAGGCCATTGATCATGAAGGAAATGTTTTGAAAACATGGCAATGGGAGATCATTCGCGAGGTTTATTTTGATGATGGCTGGAAGGAGAAGCGGGATACACGCCTGATGCCAGATGAGATAAGGGACTTTAAAATCTCAGAAGCTCCAGCTAAAACGGATCAGCTGCATTACCGTGTTAAAGTTATTCCGGATCATTTTTATAAAGGGGTTTATGAGGGGTTATTGAATGGTGATTTGGAAGTTGATGCAGAAACTTTAATCAGACAAGCCGTTGATCAGGCTGAATCCAATGATTATACGCTCTATGAAGAGCGTATCAGGTTATAGCTAGGAGTCGGAATGTGTTGTGTTCTGTTTAAGAACTGTTTCGATTCGTCTGCGATCTTCATCGGAGAGGCATATATCGTCATCTTTTTGTTGATAACGCATGCCAAGCAAAACTTTGTTTAGCAGTTTAAGGTTATCAGCATAGTGACTGCATATGCTACAGATGGTCAAATGGAATTGAAGCTTTAAGCGTTCTGAAAAAGTCAGGTCACGTTCAAATGCATCGGATGCAAGTTGGCTGGCTTTTTGACAGAAATGTTTCATTTTAGCGGGAGCCTCCAAACCAGTGATGTTCCAGACACGTACGCAACGCCAGACGCGCACGGTGGATTAGCACATGCAGGTGAGTCGAAGTGATATCCGCTTCCTTACATATAGTATCGGTATCTTCACCTGTAAGCTCACGCATTTGGAAAATAATTTGCTGTTTCTCAGGAAGTTTACTGATACAGCTCTGCAATGTTTTCTGAAACTGTTCGCTTTCACAGAGTTCTTCCGGGTTTTCTTTCCAGGCTCGAGGTGCCTCCAGCCATTTCCCATCTGCATCAAACCAGGCTGACGTCGGGTCAGATTCGACCGCATCGGCGAGTTTTCTATCTCTGATCTCTTTGCGGATATGGTCAATGATTTTGTGTTTGAGAATGCCTACCAGCCAGGTTCGGACAGAGGATTTTCCGGCAAAGTTCTTCCATCCTTTCCAGGCTGCTAAAAGAGCTTCTTGTACCATATCAGCAGAAAGCTCTTCGTTACGCAGGCGGGACATAGCATATCGGTAGAGGTAATCGCCATGGTTGGCCAGCCAGTGTTCAGGATTTTCTGCGCTTTTATGCATAATGCAAAGCATGCCATGGGCCTGGATAGCGTCAAAGCAATTCTCCGGTAAACGGTATGCTTCTTGCTGACATAGGATTCAAAGAAAAAGTCTCGGGCAGGAATGAATGGATAGCGAACTTAAAAACAGGTTGATGAGCATGGTGGATCAGATGCCACCATTCCCAAAAAGTGTTCACCGGGTCATTCAGCTTACCAATGATGTTAATTGCGCACCCAAAGACCTTGTGCAGGTGATTGAATACGACCCTGTGATTACCATTAAGTTACTTAAGCTGGTGAATTCAGCCTATTTTGCATTAACAAGAAGTGTTTCTTCGGTTAGGCATGCTGTGGTTTATCTGGGATTAAATACCGTCAAAAACCTTGCGTTGAGTATTGCCACAGTAAGTTCATTGCCAAGGAAAAGCAGTGCTGAATTCGATATTAATAAATTTCTTCTTCACTCTTTAACCACTGCATCAATTGCTCAGCGCCTTGCAAAAGATTATCTCAAACGTTCAGATGGCGGCGATTTTTTTGTGGCGGGCTTATTACATGATTTTGGAAAAGTGGTTTTGGTTCAGTTTATGCCAGAAGAATTTGGCCGTGCTATTATTATGGCTCGTGAGGAAAATATAAATTTGCATGATGCGGAAATGAAAATTATTGGTGCAAATCACACGGAAATTGGTGCAATGCTGGCTGAAAAGTGGGAGCTACCGGAAGATTTAATATTATGCATTCGAAATCATCATACACCCAATGCACTCGATGCCATCGATGATTGTATTTTTGCGGCCGATCAGGTGAGTAAAAGATTAGAATTCGGTTTTAGTGGCAACCCAATCATTGAAGCTTTTCCTGAACATATCGTTCAGCGCTTTGGAATGGATCTGGATGGAATGATTGAATCGCTGGGAGACATGCGTGGTGAAGTTGAGAAGGCAGAATCTTTCATTTACATGTGACCTAACCCCTGTGATAGGGTCGGCGCATGAAAATTAAGTTTTGGGGTGTGCGGGGTTCAATTGCTTCGCCGGGGCCTGCTACCGTAAAATATGGTGGTAACACAACGTGCATTGAAGTGCGTAGCGATGCTGGCGAATTGATTATTCTGGATGCTGGCACTGGAATTTTTCCACTTTCTCAATCGCTGTTTTCTGAGTTTCCTTTAACATCAAATATCTTTAACACGCATACGCATTGGGATCATATTCAAGGGCTTCCATTTTTCATTCCGTTTTTTGTGCCGGGCAACACGGTGAAAATTCATGGTGCGGCTGATCCAGTATCGCAAAAAGGTATTTCCGAAATCCTCACCGCTCAGCTTCAATACCGATTTTTTCCGATCCGTGAAGCGGAACTTAAAGCGGACATTGAATATTTTTCACTGAAAGAAGAAGAGGAAATCATCATAGGAGATGCGGTCGTGACACCGGTCATGATGAATCACCCTGTGATTAATTTTGGGTATCGGGTGGAGTGTAATGGCAAGTCGGTATTTTTTACCGGAGATCACGAACCATTGCGAAATATTTATACGGTGGATGAGCCCGAAGAATATGCTGAATATCAGGCGATTATGGCTGAAAAAAACAAATCAATTATGGATATCATCAGCGGCGTGGATGTGTTGATCGCCGATACCTCATATACGCCTGATGAATACATGCAAAAAATCGGATGGGGTCATGGAACCTTTGATACATCCATTCAGATGGCAAAAGAAGCCAAAGCGAAAACGCTGTATTGCACGCATCATGAACCAACACGAAGTGATAATGCGCTTGAAGCTGTGTTTGCCGAAGCGCTTGCACGCAACCCACGACATGATGGTGATCCTGAATATTTTCTTGCACAGGAAGGTCTGGAAATCGAACTGTAGTTTTACAATCGGCCAGTGTTGACAGTGAGGTGGCTGACTCAACCGGTTTGTTTAACCGTGTTCTCGAAATTTAAATTATTATCCTTTAACTTATGCACATGAGATACGCCGATAGGAAAACTGTTTATGCCTGGGCTATGTATGACTGGGCCAATTCGGCTTATTCAACCACGGTTATGGCCGGTTTTTTTCCTATCTTTTTTAAACAGTTCTGGGCGGCCGATTTAAGTGTGAACGAAAGCACGTTCTGGCTCGGTATTGCCAATGCCGTTGCAGGTCTGATTGTGGCATTGCTGGCACCTGTGCTGGGTGCGGTGGCAGATCAGGGCGGTTTGAAAAAACGGATGCTGATCAGCTTTACTGTATTGGGTGTGCTGATGACAGCAGGACTCTTTCTGGTGGCGCACGGCGCATGGATGCTGGCTGTGATGCTTTATGTTTTTGGTGCAATCGGTTTTTCCGGTAGCAATGTTTTTTATGATGCGCTGATTGTTGATGTGGCTGAAGAGCCTGAGTTGGATAGGGTTTCAGCACTGGGTTATGCACTGGGTTATATCGGTGGAGGGCTACAGTTTGCTGTCAGCGTGTTGATGGTGCTTTACCCTGACTGGTTTGGATTGGCAGAGAGCAGTGAGGCAGTGCACATATCATTTCTTATGGTTGCGCTTTGGTGGGGCCTGTTTACGTTGCCATTGGTTGGTTCTGTTCATGAAAGAGGAGAGGCAGAGCGGGTTGAATGGCGACAAACGTTTGTTGCAGGCTGGCAACAGTTCATTGAGACATTCCACCATGTCCGCAGGCTGCGTGTTGTGTTTCTCTTTCTTGCAGCGTACTTCCTTTATATTGATGGCGTTGGAACCATTATCCGTATGGCAGTCGATTATGGTCTTGCACTTGGTTTTGAATCGAATGTATTGATTATAGCACTGCTGTTGACTCAATTTGTGGCATTTCCTGCGGCACTGGCATGGGGGCGTATCGGCGAAAAATGGGGTGCAAAAAACAGCATTTTGATTTGCATTGGTGTTTATATCGGTATTTGTCTTTGGGGTTATGGGATGGAGAATACACGTGATTTTTACCTGCTGGCCGGCACGATTGGACTGGTCATGGGTGGTATACAGGCACTTTCACGATCGATGTACGCACGATTGATCCCAACCAATCAGGCGGCTGAGTTTTTTGGCTTTTATAATATGTTGGGTAAGTTTGCGGCGGTATTGGGCCCGCTGATGATGGGAGCGGCCAGCATGCTCTCTGGCAGTGCTCGAATTTCTATTCTCGTGATTGTTTTACTGTTTGCAGCTGGTGGAATGTTGCTCTATCTTGTAAATATTGAAAATAGCGGGACTAAGCATGTTGAGGAGGTGCGCTGATGACAGTGCTTTGGATTGTACTTGGTGTGATTACTTTTTTTATTCTCTATACCATTGTTATTTATAACAGGCTGGTAAAGATGAAAAATCGTTTTAAAAATGCGTTTGCGCAGATTGATGTGCAGTTAAAACGCCGATATGACCTGATTCCTAACCTGGTTGAAACAGCCAAGGGGTATCTCAAACATGAGCAGGACACACTCACGCATGTGATTGAAGCGAGAAATCAGGCAATGGCTGCGATGAAACGTGCCAGTGCTCATCCTGATGATGGTAATGCCATTAAAGCCTTGGCCGGTGCGGAAGGTTTGCTCGGTGGCGCGATGCTCAATTTTAATGCGCTGACTGAGGCCTACCCTGACTTGAAAGCTGATCAGACCATGGCGCAGCTTTCTGAAGAACTGACTTCGACAGAAAACAAAGTCAGCTTTGCCAGACAGGCGTATAATGATGAAGTCATGGTTTACAACACCCAGCGTGAGACGTTTCCTGATGTGTTGTTTGCAGGCATGATGAATTTCAAATCGGCTGAACTGTTTGAAGTTACAAACCCTGAAGTGAAAAAGCGGGTTGAAGTCAGTTTTTAATTCTGAACTGATTATTTATACATATGAGCAGGGCCAGTGACCCATGAACTTCTTTGGTTACCAGGAGCAGGCACGTAAAAACACGGCAATTCTGATTGTCCTTTTTGTTCTGTCGGTTGTTTTGATCAGTATGGCTGTTTATTTTGCCATGGTGTTGGGTATTCTGATGGGGCAGATGTTTGTTGATCAGGATACAGGTTTTATGGGCTTCTCAGCCAATCAATTGTGGAGTTGGGACGTATTCTATGCATCAACCGGTATCACATTGGCTGTGATACTGGGTGGCAGTGTTTACCGTATTCGGGCACTTTCCGAAGGCGGAGGGGCTGCAGTCGCCCGAATGCTGGGTGGTACTTACCTTCCATCTGCGAGTCGCAATCCTCTTGATCGAAGATTATTAAACGTGGTGGAAGAGATGGCCATTGCGTCGGGGTTGCCGGTGCCACCGGTTTATCTTCTTGAACAACAGGGCATCAATGCATTTGCAGCAGGTTTTTCACCTTCAGATACTGTGGTGGGCATCACACGCGGTGCGCTTGAATTACTTAATCGTGATCAATTGCAAGGTGTGATGGCACACGAGTTTAGTCATATTCTGAATGGTGATTCAGCCATGAAGATGCGCATGATGGGATTGTTGTTTGGTATTACGCTCGTCTCGGATGCAGGCATTGTATTGATGACGATGAAACCAACATCGCGTTATTCCCGTGATCGAGGCACACACCCTGGGCTTTTGGTGATGGGGTTGTTGCTTTTTGTTGTGGGTACGGTTGGTGTTGTGATGGCAGATTTTATCAAACGTGCGGTATCAAGGCAGCGTGAGTTTCTTGCGGATGCATCTGCTGTTCAATTTACGCGTAATCCTACAGGCATTGCAGATGCTTTGAAAATTATTGGTGGTTATAAAGCAGGGTCGAAGGTTTCGCATGTAGCAACAGGGCAGGCGAGCCATTTCTTTTTTGGTAATGCGTTAAAATCCTGGTATGCGAGTGATTGGTGGGCAACACACCCACCGCTTGAAGAGCGCATTAAGAGAATTGAGCCGAGGTTTGAAGGAAAATTTGAGAAGGTAAACTATAAGACCCGATCATCGGCCAACATTTCACATGCTGCGGCTGAACTTATGGTCGCACCTGATGATGAGGTGGCCGTTTCATATGTGGTACCTGATGACATTATTTCAAGGGTGGGTAGCCCGAATATTGAGTCAGTTCAGGAAGCCACACTGCTCATGGCCAAAATGCCTGCAAGAATTCGTGATTTTGCGCATGATCCTTATACAGCCCGAGCGGCGGTTTATGCACTGCTTTTGAATCGGGATACACAAAAAAAGAGCGTGCAGTTGCAGGTGTTGGAGAAAACAGCTGATCCGAGTGTGTTCAGGGAGACGCTGGATATACAGATGGAAATTGAAAGTTTGGCTTTGGAGTTACGTCTGCCATTGGCTGAAATGGTTTTACCTGCTTTGAAGGAGATGTCCCTGCCTCAGTATACGGTGTTTAAAAAGTCAGTGGGTGCGGTGATTAAAGCCGATCATGCGGTGAGTTTGTTTGAGTTTGTACTTTATCGAATGCTGATCAGGCGGTTGGATGGTGAGTTTGTCAGAAGTGCATCGTTGCCGATAAAATATCACCGAATGAAGACCATACTTCCACATGTTGTTGTGGTACTTGCCTTGTTGGCAAGAACGGGTCATGGAGAAAATGCCGCGTCTGTTTTTACCGAGTCGATGGCTTTGCTGGCAGATGAAGGGCATCTGCTACCGGATAAAAAGAATGCACGCTTTTCTCATTTTGATAAGGCATTGACCGAACTGAACATGGCGGTGCCTCACCTGAAAGAGTCGATTCTAAAGGCCGTGGTGCATTGTGTGTTATGTAATGGTGTGATCTCGGTGAAAGAAGGTGAGCTGTTGCGTGCGATCGCGGATGGTCTGGATTGCCCGATGCCTTTGATGGTGACTGGTTAGTATGCCGTCCAAAATACTGGTAGCACTTATATTTATTTACGGCTCAAGGTAAGCTTGCCGGACTCATCGGATTCGAGATGGGTGTTGAACGATCTGGAGGAAGACAATGGGATTAGGTACAACTGAACTGGTGCTTATTTTAGTGATTGTGCTGGTGCTTTTTGGCGCACGCAAATTGCCTGAAATTGGTAGTGGCCTTGCCAAAGGTATCAAGAGTTTTCGCAAAAATATCTCGGATGATCAAACAAAAGATGCTGAGACCAAAGATACCGAAGAACCCTCTAAGGATAATACAAAGGTATCCTGAGCCTGATGGCTTGTCATAAACATTGTCGGGTTTGTCATCAGATCCATCGATATACCCATCGACATGTCGTTGATCATCAAACAGCAGATAACATATTGGTTTTTTTAAACGATGCCTGATATTGGGATGCTTGAGCTGATTCTGATCGGTATTGTTGCATTTCTTGTGTTGGGGCCGGAACGGATGCCCGAGCTTATTTCACAGATAGGCAATGCGATTCGTCATGCGCGTCGATGGATGGGTGAGATGAAACATCAATTTCATCAGGAGACCGAAGGGCTTCGTGGCGAGGTTGATGAAGTCAAAGATGCTGTGTCCGGAGGTTTGAGCACCATGCCGGATGATGTGGCAAACAAACCTGGTGGTGAGCCAGTTGCTGATATCCAAGCAATCAACAAAAAAACAGGCAAATAAAAAAGCGGAATGAGTAGCTCTTCTGATAAACCTTCAAATGTGCATTCAGACATAGCCTCAGAGGTATCCACAGAGGCACCGGCAGCACCACAGGTATCGCTGCTATCACACCTTAAAGAGTTGCGAACCCGCCTGAAAATTTCTGCGCTTGCTTATGTGATCGGCGTGACTGTGTTGATGAACTTTTCTGATGTGATCTTTGATTTTATATCCATGCCGCTCAGAGCAGCGTTGCCACCCGATACACCGCTGATTTTTCTGAATGCGCCGGATGTTTTTTTTACGTATCTGAAAATCGCACTGGTTCTTAGTATTTTTATCACGGCCCCCATCACTTTTTATCATGTGTGGGCTTTTATTGCGCCGGGGCTTTATAAGCATGAACGTCATGCCTTTGTTGGCTACTTTGTTGCCAGTCTGCTGCTGCTTTTTGCAGGTGGAGCCTTTGCCTTTTATATTGTTTTTCCTTTGATATTCGAGTTTTTTTTAGGTTTTTCTACCGAAACTATTCAGGCCATGCCTGCGGTGAAAGAGTATCTGACATTGGTGCTGAAGCTGTTGTTTGCCTTTGGTTTGAGTTTTCAGATTCCCATTGTGGTATTGATTCTGGTGCGTCTCGATCTGGTAAAGCCAGAGACGCTGGCGGCCAAACGACGCTATGTGGTTATCTGGGTCTTCATCGCCGCTGCGATTTTGACTCCGCCGGATATTATTTCACAAACCCTTTTAGCGCTTCCAATGATGTTGCTTTATGAGCTAGGAATCATGCTGGCAAAGATGAACAGGGATAAGAAGCAGGTCGCTGATTAGCTATGGATTTTCAAATGGTAAAGCGCCGTTGAATTGGAGGTTTAGTTTTATGCTGAGGAAGTCAAAAGCCAAATCTTCACTGGATGTGATGCGGGATTGGAAACCTGAGAATACTATTGTTGCACATGGCGAGTACGTCTTCGGGAATGGCGAAGCGTTTGTTAGAAAGTCTTTTTCATGGATCAGAAAATAAAAATGCTATTACATTATTCTATTCTGTTAACGGATATGCCATGAACAATATAACCGATGATGAAAATTTAGAATCAGCCAACGCATTATTCTCAAATGGGGAGTTTACGAAAGCAGAAAACACACTTCTTAAATTGATCCATTCTAATCCAGAGAGTGTTGAAATATTGGAAAAGCTTGGAACCATCGCGCTCTGGAAGAATGATACGGAAAAGGCAAAGAGCTACTTCAAAAAAGCGCTGAAAGAAAAATCATGGCTGAGTAATTACTGGCCTTTAAATGCGCAGCTAAAATATCGACTCGCATCAACCTACTTTAGAGATGACGCTTTTAAAAAGGCCGCAGCACTTTTTACTGAAGCTGGAGGCCCTGTTGCTATAGGCCCGTTTAAGGAGCTCAGCGAAAAAGGGAAGCAGCTGGCTCTATTTGGTGAAGAAACACCTTATAGCATTGAAGGTGATGCTATTACAATGGTTGAATTTGTAGTGCTTGATCCACTGCCAGTGGTAAAGATGAGTATTCATGATGCAGATCCCGAATTCTTTATTATTGATACGGGTGCTGAAGACATCATGCTGGATACAGATTATGCTAAAAAAAATCGGAGTGCCACTTTCTGGCAGTGTGCTTGCAGAATATGCTGGCGGAAAACGTGGGTTAACGCATTACGGCAAAATCAAGAGCCTGCACGTTGGGAGTGTAAATGTTAAACATATCCCTGTGAGCACGGTAGATCTTAAACCAATCACAACGTCCGAATTTGATGGTATGGATATCAAAGGCATTATCGGCACTCGCTTTCTTATGCATTTCCTGTCAACGATTGACTATAAAAACAAGCAGCTTGTACTCAGGCAACAACGCGAGGTGATGCAAAAGGTGTTCGATTCACAGCTCTTTTCCACACAAAATAAATCCATTCCGTTTTATTTGGTAGAGAGTCACCTTATGTTTGCACATGGTTCATTTAACAAAAGAAAACCTGCGTTGTATTTTATCGATACTGGTTTGGCGAACGGTGGTTTTCTTTCTTCAAAAGCTATATTGGAACAGGCAGACGTGGTGATGGATTGGAGCAAGGCAGTTATGGGAGCTGGCGGCGGCGGTATGGTGAAAGGGTTGGACGTTCAGATTAATGAAGTCTCTTTGGGCAGTGGGGATAACAGCCTGACCAAGCATGATGTTCATGGCGTGGTTACCGAAGGTGATATGGCTATTTTTAATGGTGAGCTCGGTTTTAAGGTAGATGGGCTTATTTCGCATCAGTTTTTTCGTGGGCATGCTTTGAGCTTTGATTTTAAGCAGATGCGGTTAATTATCCAATGATATAGGAATGAATGCCAAGCCAATCCGGCCAATAAATCAGTTATGCGCGCTGCCGGGTTTTACTGTGACTAAAATGATTAATGGAGTTAGGGGTTAGATTGAGGCTCCCCGGTTTAGCGGATGCAAGATGAATCCCGAATTCGGTACTGGCTAATTTTTACGATTTACTTATCAGGCGATGCAGCACAAGCGTTAAACCTTTCTGGGCTGACAATTAAGTTTTTATTTTGACCCGTTCACCGGGAAAGGTGTGTTCAAAAAGCTCCAGCATATCCAGATTGTTCATACGGATGCAGCCATGGGAAACCGGTGTTCCAAGCGCTGTTTCATCATGGGTGCCATGAATATAGATATAGCGTGATTTGGTGTCGACTTTACCACGATTGTTTTTACCGGTTTCGATGCCTTCAAGCCAGAGGATTCGTGTTAATATCCAATCTTTTTTTGGGTCATCGATTTCGGGATCGTAAATGCAGAATGGTTTGCGTGCCTTGAATGCGGTGAAGAGCGGAAGATCATCGCCAATCTTTTCTGCAATGCGGTGGTTGCCCAACGGGGTTTGAAAACTTCCTTCTGCGTTGCCTGTGCCATTAGCGGCAGTGGAGACAGGATAGGTGTACCAGACACCGCTGTTGCGGCGGTGATGAAGAAGTTGATCGGATACGGATACAATAATCATCACGCAAGTATAACAAAATTTATCGGGCTTGTGTGTAGCGCATTAGTTTCTACAATGCGGCAAAAATTTCATCGGGAGTAACCATTCATGGATCTCAGTAAAATTCCGGCAGGCGATAATCCGCCGCATGATATCAATGTAGTGATTGAGGTGCCGCAGCATGCCGATCCGATCAAGTATGAGCTGGATAAGGCTTCCGGTGCTGTGTTTGTAGACCGCTTTATGCACACCGCGATGCATTATCCATGCAATTACGGTTTTGTTCCCAATACACTTTCAGATGATGGTGATCCGACAGATGTGCTGGTGGTATCGCAGTTTGCTCTGATTCCAGGTTGCGTGATCCCTTGCCGCCCGATTGGTATGTTGCAGATGGAAGATGAGGCAGGTATGGATGCGAAGGTGCTGGCAGTTCCTGTATCCCGTCTGAAACCGGTTTATGATCATGTTGAGGGTCCGGATGATTTGCCAAAGTTTCTGATTGATCAGATTCAGCACTTTTTTGAGCACTATAAAGATCTTGAACCCAATAAATGGGTAAAGGTGACAGGTTGGCAGGGAGCTGAAGAGGCACGTGCTGAGATTGTTGCTTCAATTGCCCGTCTTGCGGAACAGGAACAAGGTTTGTCTTGACCTGTTAGCTGATTTGCCTTTATAAAGGTGACTGAGAAATCAGTCGCCTTTTTTTATGGGCGGTCAGGGAGGCTTTGTATGGGTGAGGAGATGATACCAGCGATACTGGGTGTGGTTGGCTTGATGATTGCTTTTTTCCTTTATCATTCGGTGAAAAAATTCCCGGCGGGTGAAGGGAAGGTTGTTGAGATTGGCGAGGCGATCCACCTTGGCGCCATGGTATTTATGAAACGTGAATACTCGATTCTGTTAATTTTTGTTGTTGTTGTTGCTGTGATACTGGCGTTGACGCTGGGTGTGAATACCACCATCGCATTTCTTGTGGGCGCAATCTGTTCGGCTCTGGCTGGTTATTTTGGCATGTTTGCTGCGACAAAGGCGAATGTACGCACTGCGATAGCCGCTCAAAATCATGGCGCACCTGAAGCGCTGACCATTGCCTTTTACGGCGGTTCCATCATGGGTCTGGTGGTGGCCTCACTTGGCCTTATCGGGCTTGGCACGCTTTATCTCTTTTTTGGTGGTGACCCTCATACGGCGCATGTGATTCATGGCTTTGGTATGGGTGCTTCGTCTGTAGCTCTGTTTTCACGTGTGGGCGGGGGTATTTTTACCAAGAGTGCCGATGTGGGTGCTGATCTGGTGGGTAAAATCGAAGCGGGTATTCCAGAGGATGACCCACGCAATCCCGGTGTGATTGCTGATAACGTGGGCGACAATGTGGGTGACGTTGCCGGTATGGGTTCAGATATTTTTGAATCTTACTGTGGTGCGATTATTGCCACAATCGCGATGGCCTCAACGATGGCGGTTGACATACTTGACCCGCTTGGCAAACAGCAGGCGTTGATGTTTTTGCCATTGGCACTGGCTTCAGTGGGACTGATCTGTTCGGTCACTGGTATTGCACTGGTCAGAATGTTTGCTCACAAAGAGCCGCAACTGGCACTGCGTATTGGAACGATGGGCGCATCAATTATTTTTATTTTAGCGGCTTATGTATTGGTTACTTATGCTGGCGTTGCATCATCTGTTTGGGGTGCTGTGGTTGCAGGTGCGTTGGGCGGCGTCATGATTGGTTTGGTGACTGAATATTATACCGGTGGCAAGCCTGTGCGTGATATTGCCAGATCGGGAGAGACTGGTCCGGCTACGGTGATGATCTCAGGTCTTGCGATTGGTATGCAGTCGGTGGTGATCCCGATGCTTACAATTGCTGCCATCATTTATGTATCGACCTCACTGGCAGGTATTTACGGCGTCGGCATCGCTGCCGTAGGTATGTTGGCAACGGTAGGGATTACGATGGCGATTGATGCGTATGGCCCGGTTGCAGATAATGCAGGTGGCATAGCCGAGATGTCCGGTATGGGTGAAGAGACACGCAAAATCACTGATTCTCTGGATGAACTGGGTAATACCACGGCTGCCATTGGCAAAGGTTTTGCGATTGGCGCAGCGGCATTGGCAGCGCTTGCAATTATTGCTGCCTTTGTGGAGACGGTTTCTTTGCATAATAAGGACTTTTCTTTGAACCTGAATGAGCCTTTGGTACTGATTGGCTTGTTCATTGGTGGCATTTTCCCATTTTTAGTGGCTTCGCTCACCATGACGGCTGTGGGTGATGCTGCGTTTGAAATGATCAAGGAGATTCGTCGGCAATTTCGGGAAATTCCGGGGCTGATGGCAGGAGAAGCTGAACCGGATCATGCCAGATGTGTGGATATTGCTACAACAGCGGCATTGAAAAAAATGGTATTGCCCGGCGTGCTTGCAGTTGCAGCACCCGTTGTGGTCGGCTTTGGCCTCGGGGCCGAATCACTGGGCGGTATGTTGGCAGGTGCGCTGGTCTGTTGTGTATTGATGGCATTGATGATGGCCAATGCAGGTGGTGCATGGGATAATGCCAAAAAACATGTTGAAAAAGGTAACCTCGGTGGTAAGGGTTCTGATGTGCATAAGGCTGTTGTAGTGGGTGATACCGTGGGTGATCCGTTTAAAGACACCTCAGGCCCATCGATGAACATTTTGATCAATGTGATGGCGATTGTATCGCTGGTCATTGCACCACTGTTGGGATAAATGGATAAATAGACAGGGATAAGGAGAGAGAAAATGAGTGAAGAAACAGTATCGGATGATTTGAAGTCAAAGGTGAAAGACAGCAACGTATGGATTCGTCTGCTTTTCATGCTGCTATTTTTTATTATTTATAATGTCGCAGAGGTTGTTCTGGCCATTGTTGTCTTTTTCCAGTTTTTAACCGTGCTCTTTACCGGCAATAAAAATGAAAAAGTTCTTTCGCTTGGCGCCCAACTTTCTGCATTTGTTTATCAGGTGTATCGTTATCTGACTTATAACAGTGAAGTACGTCCCTTTCCATTTGGTGATTGGCCTTCGGATGTAGAGCTAACTGGCACGGTGGTGGAAGAGAAAAAGCCTGCTCCTGCCCGTAAGCGGGCCCCTGCAAAAAAGAAAACACCGGCAGCTAAATCTAAAAAAGAAAGTGTGGCAGAGGATAAAGAAGGTTAAGGCAGCGCTGATCAACTCAGTACTTCTATGCAACCCATGGAGGGGTTGCCACATTGGAAACGTAAGTGACCGGTTTGCAAGTGAAAGGAAAACCGCAGTTTTTCTTTTATATGCTGATTTATAATATTCCGCTATGAATCAGCATCCCCCTAAAAAATAGAAGCAGGTAGTATTTGATTAATGCCCGACCTTAAACATGAGTTTCCACTTGATGAAAATCTCACTTATCTGAATCACGCTGCAGTTGGTGTTTGGCCGCGCAGGACTGCTGATGCAGTCAAGTCCTTCGCTGAAGAGAATATGCGACAGGGTGCGACCGATTATCCTGAATGGATGAAGGTGGAGCGGGAGCTTCGTGGTCGGCTGAAGTGGCTGGTGAATGCACAAAGCAGTGATGACATTGCACTGCTGAAAAATACATCCGAAGGCCTTTCGATTGTTGCATATGGGCTGGATTGGCAAGCAGGCGATAATATTGTTTCCACAGATCAGGAATTTCCATCGAATCGGATCGTTTGGGAATCACTGAAATCAAAAGGTGTTGAATTGAGGTTTGCTGATATTTCGGGTGACGACCCTGAAGCGGCGATGCTTGAGCTGGTCGATGAGCATACACGTTTGATGACTGTCAGTTCCGTTCAGTTTGCGACGGGTATCCGGATGGATTTAAAACGGCTTGGCGAATGTTGCAAAGAGAAAGAAATCTTTTTCTGCGTGGATGCGATTCAAAGTCTCGGGGCACTTCAGTTGGATGCGCAGGAAATTCATGCAGATGCTGTGGTGGCAGATGCACACAAGTGGTTGCTTGGGCCTGAAGGCATTGCGCTGTTTTATGTTTCTCCAGAATGGCGTGAGCGATTGAAGTTGAATCAGTTTGGTTGGCGTATGGTTGAGCAATCGGGAGATTTTGATGCGCTTGACTGGAAACCGGCAAGATCAGCGCAAAGATTTGAACCGGGTAGCCTTAATATGCTTGGAGTCCATGCTTTTCATGCAAGCCTGTCATTGTTTGAAGAAATTGGCATGCATGAGGTCGAGCGTAGGGTGCTGGAGCGTGCTGATGCTTTGATGGCACAAATATCCGCACACTCTGATCTGGAGCTGCTGACACCGGATCAACCGGGACGATACGCTGGCATCGTCACATTCCAGCATAAACAACTGGATCATGCAGGCCACGCAGCCCTTTATCAAAGGCTGATGGCATCGGGTATTATATGTGCCCATCGGGCAGGGGGCATCCGTTTCGCGCCACACTTTTATTCTAATATTGAACAGTTTGAGAGCGTTTGGACTGAGATTGTTTAGGTTACTTTTTTTGCCGTGAGGTCTGATGCTTTGCAGTTATCCAAAGCGGCGGTAGTCTGCGCCACCCTTCGTATCTGAAGGATTCCTCTGGAGGATTTGCAAGATGACTGAGCGCACACGTTGTGGTGATTTTCGAAAAGAACAAATAGGTGAAGATGTCCGTCTTAATGGCTGGGTACAGACCAATCGTGATCATGGTGGTGTAGTTTTTCTTGATGTACGTGATCGTTATGGTCTGGTTCAGGTGGTTGTACACCCTGATACCCCGGATGTTCATGCGCTTGCCCATTCTCTACGGCAGCAGGATGTTGTTGAAGTCAGTGGTGAAGTGATTGCGCGTGATGCTGAGGCGATCAACCCAAAATTGCCAACGGGTGAGATTGAAATTAAAGCGTCTTCAATCGTGGTGCAAAACCGCGCTGAGACACCGCCATTTTCGATTGATGATGATTGTAATGCCGGTGAGCAGCATCGCCTTGAATATCGTTATCTCGATTTGCGTCGTCCTTTGATGCAGAACAATATGATGCTTCGTCACAAAGTAACTCACGCAGCACGGAATTATCTGGATCAGCAGGACTTTTTGGAAGTTGAAACACCCATTTTGAACAAATCCACGCCGGAAGGTGCACGTGATTATCTTGTGCCTTCACGTGTTTATCCCGGCTCTTTTTATGCACTTCCGCAGAGTCCGCAGATATTCAAACAGCTTTTGATGGTGGCAGGTATGGATCGCTATTATCAAATTGCCCGCTGTTTTCGTGATGAAGATCTTCGTGCAGATCGTCAGCCTGAATTTACACAGGTGGATATTGAAATGTCATTTGTCTCACAGGACGACGTGATGGCAAAGGCTGAAGGACTTATTGCTGCGATGTTTGAAGCAGGGTTGGGCGTGAAACCCAATACGCCTTTCCCTCGTATTACTTATCAGGAATCGATGGATAAGTATGGTCTTGATCGCCCGGATGTGCGTTTTGGTCTGGAACATGTTGATGTAACTGATTTGATGAAAACAGTGGATTTCAAAGTGTTTCGTGGACCCGCCGACAACGGTGGACTGGTAAAAGTGATTCGTGTGCCTGAAGGGGCAAGTAAACTCAGTCGCAAGCAGATTGATAACTACACCAAATTTGTCTCCATTTATGGCGCGAAAGGTTTGGCATATATCAAGGTGAACGATGTGGCGGATATTCCGGGTGGTTTGCAATCACCGATTGTGAAAAACTTGTCCGAAGAGGTGTTGAAGGCATTGCTTGAGCGTTGTGGTGCTGAGAATGGTGATCTGTTGTTTTTTGGCGCTGATACAAAAGAGGTTGTGAACAATGCTCTGGGTTATTTGCGTGTAGAGTTGGGCAAAGATTTGGATCTGTTTGACGTGAGTGACAATCAATTTGTTTGGGTCGTGGATTTTCCCATGTTTGAATGGGACGCTGAAAACAAACGTTTGCAGGCATTGCATCACCCGTTCACTGCCCCTTACGATGCAGACCTGGAGAAGCTTGAGACGGCACCGTTGGACATGTGTTCACAGGCATATGATCTGGTCTGGAACGGAACGGAGATTGGTGGTGGTTCAATTCGTATCCATGATACCGAGGTGCAGGCGCGTATATTGAAAGCATTGGATATTTCTGAAGAAGAAGCTCAATTGAAGTTTGGTTTTTTACTGGATGCATTGAAATATGGTGCGCCCCCTCATGGTGGACTGGCCTTTGGTTTGGACCGGGTGCTTTCACTGATGGTGGGAGCTGAATCCATTCGTGATGTGATTGCATTTCCGAAGACCCAGAAAGCGGCAGACCCGATGAGTGATGCGCCTTCTGAAGTTGCGGATAGCCAGTGGAAAGAGCTTGGCCTGAAAAAACGCAGGGCAGCCGTTTGACAATTCGAAATCAGGAGCAGATTCTTAGTGACATGTTTGCTTTCAATATGAAGTGGTTGAGCGTGGCAGCGGTTGCTATTTTTCTTTGTGCATGTGCAGTTAAACCGCCTGTGCAGGAGATGGCTGAAGCACGTTCGGCCATTGAAAGCGCTCAGCAGGCGGATGTTAAAGGTTCTAAGGCTACGAAGATCCTCAAAAGCGCAGAAAAGAGTCTGAAAGAAGCTGCAGAAGCGATTGATAGGAAACATTATGAGATGGCGCGTCGAAAGGCAGTTGAGGCAAAAAGACAAGCTCAGCTATCAGTGAAAATGAAACATGGTTTTGTTAATAAACAACGATTAAAAAATTGAAGTAGTTCAACACGAGGTTGATTATGTCTTTTGATAAGATTCGCATCCCTAAAACAGGCAAAAAAATCACGATGGGCAAAGATGGGAAATTAAATGTTCCTGATCAGCCGATTGTAACCTTTATTGAAGGTGATGGTACAGGCCGTGATATCTGGCGTGCATCCCAGCGCGTTCTCGATGCGGCTGTTGAAAAGGCTTATGATGGCAAACGAAAAATTGCATGGATGGAAGTTTATGCAGGTGAAAAAGCATGGAACCTGTATGGCCAGAGCGATGATGCGTGGTTGCCTCAGGATACACTGGATGCATTTAATGAATATCTGGTCGGCATTAAAGGCCCACTGACAACACCGATCGGTGGTGGCATTACATCGCTGAATGTTGCACTTCGCCAAAAGCTGGATCTTTATACCTGTGTTCGACCTGTGAAATATTTCACAGGGGTTCCTTCGCCTGTGAAGAAACCTGAAGATGTCGACATGGTGATTTACCGTGAAAATTCCGAAGATATTTATGCTGGCATTGAATGGCCAGCAGGTTCGGATGAAGTGAAAAAAGTGATTAAGTTTCTTCAGGAAGAGATGGGTGTTACCAAAATCCGTTTTCCTGAAACATCCGGTATTGGTGTGAAGCCGGTTTCACAGGAGGGCACTGAACGTCTGGTTCGTGCTGCGATTCAGTATGCCATTGATAATAATCGTAAGTCTGTAACCCTTGTCCACAAGGGTAATATTATGAAATTTACTGAGGGTGGGTTTCGTAACTGGGGTTATGATCTGGCCAAGCGTGAATTTGGTGCGGTTGAGATTGATGGTGGCCCGTGGTGTGAACTGCCAAATGGTATCGTGATCAAAGATGCGATTGCAGATATCGCACTTCAACAGGTGTTAACGCGAGCGACTGAGTTTGATGTGATTGCGACGTTGAATCTAAATGGTGACTATTTATCAGATGCGCTGGCTGCACAGGTGGGTGGTATCGGTATTGCACCGGGTGCCAACATCAATTACAACTCTGGCCATGCGATTTTTGAAGCGACTCACGGCACAGCACCCAAATATGCCGATAAAGATATGGTGAACCCATCATCTGTGGTGCTTTCCGGTGAAATGATGTTGCGTTACATGGGCTGGACAGAGGCTGCTGATTTGATTTTGAAAGGCATCAATGCGTCGATTGCTGCCAAAACCGTCACTTATGATTTTGAACGACTGATGAAAGGCGCAACCAAGTTATCAACTTCAGGTTTTGGTGATGCGGTCATCAGTCATATGGATGATGTTGCAGGATCTGATAAAGAAGAAGCTGATCAGTACGATGAAATGGCAGCTAAGTTTAAAGAACTGTTTGAGGCGGGGGCAGAGAAATCTGCTGAATTTGCTCAAGTTGCGATGGAAAAGGCGCGTAAGCAGTTAACAGCTGCCGGTGCTGTCAGTGAAGAGCAAGGCAAAAACTTTAAAAAATTCCTTGAGCGTGATTTTAGTTCGATGGCCGAAACGTTTCGTGATGAAGCAAGGGTTAAGTTGAATCCAACGCGGCTTGGTACGGGTGCATTGGCATCGATTTCATCGTTGCTGGAAGCTGCAGGTTCTGCACTTACTGGTGCTGCGGTAAAAGCAAAGGCTTCACTTTCATGTCGATCCGGTGAAATTACAGCGGCTGGTACACTCACCTGTGCTGCCTGTGGGCACGAAATGCATTTTAAAAAGACAGGTCGTATTCCGCCATGTCCGAAATGTCATAAAACAGAGTTTAAAAAGAGCTATTAATTTTCTTATATCAACCAAAAAGAGCGCGATAACATCGCGCTCTTTTTGGTTATGGTTTTGAATGACCACTTACAGTTTAATGCCTGCGTTAAGCGGAAGAACAACGGTTTTATACTTCTGATATCTATGACGTAGATGAGGAATTTAATGTTACTTCCTTACTTTCCGATAGATGGAAAGCATGGATAATAAATGAAAGAAAAATATCGATCTATTCTCGATAAGGCATCTATAAAGCCGTGGTTCATGATGATCAAAGTGATGCTGGCAATTATCATTGTAGAAGTTGGCATTATGATGCTTTTTACAATATTCCCGTTACCTCAGCTGGACAAATACGAATTGGCATTTTTGGATGCATTTTTACTCGGTGTTTTAGTTACCCCTATGTTATACCTGTTTCTTCTGCTTCCATTACAGCGGCAGACGATCAACGAACAAAAAAATCGTTTTTTAATGTATGATTCTCTTACGGGTCTTCCAAGACGAAACCTGTTTCGTAAACTGGTTGAACATGAAATAAGTAAAGCGAAAAGAGAATCTTACTGCGCGGCAATGATTGTGATTGGTCCAAGCGATTTATCTCGAATAAATCAGTCTTTTGGTTATAAAATTGGTGATGAATTGCTTTCTCAATTGGCAAAACGAATACAAGCGACACTGAGAGAATCAGATATTGTTGCCAGGTTGAGCGGAAACGAGTTTGGTGTGTTATTGCCAGACACGGATATCAAGCTTGTTAAAAATATCATCAAAAAAATTAGTGAAGCGTTGGAGGGCGTTTTTAAGATTGATGATATTCAGGTTGATATCATGAGTGTCATGGGCATATCAATCTTTCCTGATCATGCCGATACAGCCAGTGACCTGATCAGACGCGCAAATATAGCGAGAACCCGAGCCAAACATGAGAAGCTCGACTATGATATCTATGACGTTCAGGATGAATCTGCATCGCATCAACGTTTGCTTGTTTTTGGGCAGCTACGCAGTGCGATCAAGGCGAAGGAGCTAGAGCTCTACTATCAACCAAAAGTAAATTTGGATAATGGGGAGGTTGCCGGTGTGGAAGCTTTGGCACGTTGGCTTGGGGAGTCAGGTCAGTCTCCTGCTGTTTTTATTCCACTTGCTGAGCAGACGGGGCTTATTAACGAAATTACCCGGTGGGTTTTTGAAACAGCGGTAGATCAATGTTGTGAGTGGAGAGATAAAGGGTTACTTGTTCCTGTGTCGATTAACGTTTCGCCTTGAAATTTATATGATCCCAACATATTCGATTTTTTTATACAGTATGTGGAAAGGAAATCTTTACCTTGCTCAATGATAACCATTGAAGTCACCGAAAGTGCAATTATGAAACATCCAGAGACGGCAATTGAATTGTTATCACAATTGAAACAACATGGATTCAAAATTTCGATTGATGATTTTGGAACAGGTTATTCCTCTCTTGCATACCTTAAACTCCTCCCTGCAACAGAGCTTAAGATCGATCAGAGCTTTGTAGCAAATATTTTGTTGGATGAAAAAGATGAAATTCTCGTTCGATCAACCGTTGCACTTGCCAAAGATTTGGAACTTCAGGTTGTTGTGGAGGGTGTGGAGACTGAAGATGTGATTGGGAAACTCCATTCATTTGGTTGTGATATGGGTCAGGGTTATCACTATAGTCGGCCACTGAATCCTGATGCATATATCGAATGGCACCAGCAGTGGAATCTGGATAAGGGGCATGGCTTACTTTCTGCACCTGATTAAATAATTCTGTACCTGCCATTGTGCCTGCTATCCGGCGTCATATTTTTTGCTCATGTTTCTGATGGTTTTTTTAGATGCCTTCGCCGCTGGAGACAGAACCATCTGCAAAGACAGCCGTGGTCAGATATTTTTCACCACCATCGGGAAAAATCGCAACAATTTCACCAGGTTTACCAGCTTCAGCCAGCTCTTCAGCAACCTTAAGTGCTGTGGCCAGAGCGCAACCGCAGGATTGACCGGAAAGAATGCCCTCTTCAGAGGCAAGGCGTTGGGTCAGATCATAAGCTTCATCGGTGCTGATGCCGATTTTTCGATCATGAACGGATTCATCATAAATTCCCGGAACGATACTGGATTCGATATGTTTTAAACCTTCAATACCATGAAAAGGAGAATCAGGTTCTGTAGCAATGATTTGGATGGCTGGATTGATTTTTTTCAGGAAACGGCCTGTACCAACCAGAGTGCCTGATGTGCCAAGTGATGCAATAAAGTGGGTGACCTTTCCATCTGTATCACGCCAGATTTCAGGCCCTGTGGTTTCTTCATGGGCTGCTGGATTGGCGGGATTGTTATATTGATCCGGTTTGAAGTAACGATCTGGTTCAGATTCATAAATTCGACGTGCCTCAATGATAGCACCATCAGAGCCTTCAAGTGGGTCGGAGAAGATAAGTTCGGCACCAAAGGCACGGCAAATACGTTTGCGTTCATCCGAGACATTACCCGGCAAGACAAGGCGTACTCTGTAATTCAGGGCAGCACCAATCATAGCCAATGCAATACCTGTGTTTCCTGAAGTGGAATCCAAAATGATTTTATCTTTGCTCAGTTCACCCGATTGAATTCCATTTTGAATCATTTTCAGGGCAGGACGGTCTTTGACTGAACCTCCGGGGTTAAAACGTTCCAGCTTTGCTAAAATACGAATGTTTTTTGGTAGGTGCGCGGTGATGTTTTTCAACTCTGCCAGAGGCGTGTTACCGATAAGATCAAGAATTGCAGGCAAAAGAACATCCTTTGTTTGTTAATTATTGTTGATGGGGCGCCAGTCTGATCTGTTCAGGCTTTTCTGCCAAGTTGTTCGATAATATTGATGCTGTCCGTGTCTGCAAAGGGCCATACAGGCGGATCCCTTTTCAATAGGAATTGGCGCAATAATTTTGAATCGCAGCCTGCATCTTTTAGACTTTTTAAGGAAGTTGACTGATGGCGTTTGGCAAGCCTCTCACCTTGTGTGTCTACCAGAAGTGCATGATGAATATAGATCGGAGTAGGCAGCCCTAAGAGGTGTTGTAAAAGGCAGTGGATAGGTGTGCTGCTGAATAAATCTTTGCCACGAATGATGTGTGTGATTTTTTGTTTGGCATCATCCACCACCACTGCAAGATGATAACTGAATTCGATATCTTTGCGTCCAATAACGGTATCACCAAACAAAGCAGGTGATGCTGCATGAAAATGCCCATGCTGGTCGTTCCAGCCAATGGGTGCGTTGATGAGTTCCATGGCTTTTGTGATGTGAAGTCGCCAGGCAAACGGTTCATGTTTCATTTTTATTTCTGACTGGGATTTGTCTATGTTTCGACAAATACCGGGGTAGGGGTCTGAATAATCATTTGCATGAGAGAGGTCTGCGTAAGGGGGGGCTGTATGTGGAGGATCTGTATGCGGAGCGGAACGCATACGTTCAATCTCTTGCTGGATATGTTTTCGGGTGCAAAAACAAGGATAGATGACACCCAAATCATGCAGCTTTTTTAGGGCCTTTCGATATGCCTTATGCCTGTTGCTCTGTTTGGTGATATCACCTTGCCAGTGAATGCCAAGCCATGTCAGGTCATCAATGAGCTGTTGTTGTAACTCCGGTTTGCACCGGGTGTGATCGATATCCTCAATACGAAGAAAGAGGTCTGCATGATGTTTTTCAGCCCACTGTTGGCAAATGAGAGCTGAAAAGGCATTGCCGACATGGAGTAACCCTGTCGGGCTGGGGGCGAAACGAGTCCTAAGTTTCAAGCTTTGTACTCGAACTGTTAATTGCCTGATTTGGTGGTGCTTTGAGTTGTAACCATACTGTTGTCTGAGGCTGGAGGTAGAATAAGCAACTGACCTTCTTGGACACGTTCAGGGCGTAATAAAAGTGAAATTTCATCACCCACCTGAAAGCGCAATTCATCATGTGGGATCATCATTTCATTATTTCGGCACACTGCCAGTGGTTGTATGCCATGGGGAATTCTTACATCAACCATCTTATGCCCAATCAGAGGCGAGTCTTCTTCAATGATGCGGGTTTCATGCATCAGACGTTTTCTTTGTGCCTGATCATGCCAATAGGTGAATGTGTAGGGTTTGGCAAACAGACGTTTGGCTTGAAGTTGTTTAATCATGCTGGCGTGTTTATGTTCATCGCCTTCTTGCAAGGCGACATAGACTTCGTTCACATGGAAATTGTTTTTGGCAAGGTTGGCGATCAATAGATTATGATCGGATGAACCGGTCATTGCGAGCACTGCACCCACTTCTTCAGCATGCAGAATTTCCATGTAAATCGGGTCAAGCGCATTGCCACAGACAGCTTGGAAATTGGCGCGTTTGAGGTTGTTAACAACATCCACGTTTAAATCCAGGAAACGGACTTCGCGATTATCAGCAAGTACCCGCCCAATTTCACCACCCATTTGTCCACCACCGACAATAAGTACGGAGCGTTCATCTCTTCCGGTAACACCCAGCCATTTGGCCAAGGGTGAGGCAATGAAACTATATACAAAGACGGATGCAATGATGATGATATAAACAAGGGCAAGCAGAATCTCTGCTTCTTCGTATTGTTCTTCGATTAAAATTAACACAAAAAGTGATGTGATCGCTGCCGCAACAACACCGCGTGGAGCCATGGCGCCAAGAAACCATATTTGAGAGGAACTTAAACCTGTTTTAATGGCAGCAAGCCAAGCACTGAGTGGTCGTGCAACCAGTGCTAATATACTAAATACGATGAGCCCTTCCCAAAGGTGTTCCTTAACGACAAGAAGATTTAGGTTGGCAGCCAGCAAAACAAACAATACAGAAATCAGCAGGATGGAGAGGCTACCCTTAAAGTGGCGGAGACGTTGAATGTCTGGCACATCCATTTTTTGTATGGCGGCACCTGCAACCAGTACGGCCAGAAGGCCTGTTTGTGAACTGATGCTGTCGGCTAAAATAAACAATCCCCAGACAGCGGCAAGGGTAAAGACTGTGCGAACTTCTATATCTTCAACGATGTCACTTTTCAGTATGAGAGAAAGCAGCCAACCCCCTGCCAGACCAATTGCAGTACCCACAGAAAATTTTGTAACCACTGCTTGGATGGTGATCAGTGCCGTGGGGTCAGGCATTAAAACAAGCTGTAACATGACAATGGCTAGAATGGCTCCTACAGCATCAACAAGCATCGCTTCACTGGTCAAGATGTGGGATAATTCACGGTCGATACGTACCTGACGTATGATGGGTGTGATAACGGTAGGGCCACCAACTGCAACCAAAGAGCCAAACAGCAGCGCAAGGGGCCAACTGATACCTGTAAGAAGTTGTGCGGCAGTGCCACCAATGATGATGGTTAACAGTGGCCCAAAGATGAGAAGTCTCCCGACAACCCAGCCATGTTCTTTTAAAGATTTAAGATTTAGATTCAGGCCACCTTCAAAGAGGATCACAGCAAGTCCGAGTTCAATCAAGGTATGTAATGCTGGTTGAACCTTTTCAGCATGCAGGATATGAAAACCATAAGGGCCAATGGCCATGCCTGCCAGCAACCATAAAAAGATAGGTGGGAACTTCATCTTCGATGATGCGATCTGACATGCAACAGCAATAAGCACAGCGATAACAAAGATAGTTGTTGGGTATTCGGTAAGTTCCATATATTAGCTATTTCTTTTTATATGCATGATGCACATTTTACGCTTTGTAGCCAGAGCAGCAAGCATCTTTGACGATATGTGAAAAGGGCGTGATTTAGTATTGACAGAGGGGCTTCTTCACGTATGGTTCGCCGCTCAATTTAAGGCATGGATTGCATATTTTACAGCAATCCTAGGAGTTAAAAAGATTGGCAAATCATGCATCTGCACTAAAACGCGCACGTCAGGACGATAAGCTTCGTATTCAGCATCGTGCACAAAAATCAACAATGCGCTCAGCAATTAAAGCGGTTCACACGGCTGTTGCCGCTGGTGATAAGGCTGTAGCAAACGAAATACTGAAGGTTGCAGTTTCTTTGCTCGACCGTGCTGGACGTAAACACCTTATTCATCCAAGTCAGGCATCACGTCGTGTATCTCGTCTGAATACATGCGTTAAGGCAATGGCCTAATTAAAATAGTTTAATTTTATTAAGCCCGTCATGTCTCTGGATATGACGGGCTTTTTTTTGTTTGAAAAATAAAATTAATTAATTGCAAACAAGGGAGCTGTAGATGGTGTTATTTTCTGCTTGGTTTCCATCGTTTTGCCCTTAGGATGCGTACATGTCTTTAGCCCCTTTAAATTCACAATTTGTTATCCTTCAAGGCGCGTCCGCACTTTCCGATTTTCGTAAGCTAAAGCTTCTGGATAGGGCCAAGGCTGAAGGCGTTGCTATTCAAAGTGTGAACGCTCACTTTATTTATATTGCTGAAGTCTGTAACGACTGGAGTGAGGTGGATACTGATAAGTTGGCAAAGATTTTGAGCTGCGCTGCAATCGAATATAAAGCCGGTGCTTCTGATGGACTGTTTCTCGTAACACCACGGGTTGGGACTATTTCTCCTTGGTCATCCAAGGCGACCGATATTGCCGGACTTTGTGGGTTGGGTTCATTGGCTCGCCTTGAGCGGACCGTGGCTTATTCGGTGGTCGGTGCGACAGTTAAGACGCATGCAGCCATTGGTAATTTAATTTGTGATCGGATGACAGAATCTGTGCTGACTCATACAGATGAACTTTCGCAGCTCTTTTCCCATCAAAAACCAGCACCGCTCGCTACAGTGGATATTATGAATGGTGGCCATGAAGCACTTGAAAATGCCAATGTAACATTGGGTTTGGCCCTGTCAGATGATGAGATTGATTATCTATTTGAAAACTTCACCCATATGAATCGAAACCCATCGGATGCCGAGTTGATGATGTTTGCTCAGGCGAACTCTGAGCATTGCAGGCATAAAATATTTAATGCGGATTGGGTGATTGATGGCGAAGTGATGGGGCGCTCACTTTTTTCAATGATTCGTCATACCCATGAGAGCAATCCCGAAGGTACATTGGTTGCCTATAGTGATAACTCTTCTGTGATTCAGGGTGACAAGTCCCAGCGTTTTTATCCAAACAGTGATGGCAGTTATGCTGCGCATGATGATGATACTCATATTTTAATGAAGGTAGAGACGCATAATCATCCGACGGCGATTTCTCCTTTTGCAGGTGCCGCGACCGGCTCCGGTGGTGAAATTCGTGACGAGGGTGCTACAGGTATTGGCTCCAAACCCAAGGCTGGCCTATGTGGTTTTTCAGTGTCCAATTTGAGAATCCCCGGCTTTGAACAGCCATGGGAAACGGATTATGGTAAACCTGAACGCATTGCTTCTGCACTTGAAATCATGACCGATGGCCCGATTGGCGCTGCGGCATTTAATAACGAATTTGGTCGTCCAAACATCAGTGGTTATTTCAGAACATTTGAGCAAAAAGTGGGTGATGAGCTGCGTGGTTATCACAAGCCGATTATGCTTGCAGGTGGTGTTGGGAATATCGATGCGCGTCATGTACATAAACGGGAAGTGCCTGCCGGTTCGTTGATTATTCAGCTTGGTGGCCCTGCGATGTTGATTGGTCTTGGTGGTGGTGCGGCATCGAGTATGGATACCGGTGCAAATGCGGAAGCTCTTGATTTTGATTCGGTTCAACGTGGAAATCCTGAAATGGAACGTCGTTGTCAGGAAGTTCTGGATCGTTGCTGGCAGATGGGAGCTGATAATCCGATTCTGTTTATTCATGATGTTGGTGCAGGTGGATTGTCTAATGCTGTACCTGAGTTGATTCATGATGCAGGCCGGGGTGGCTGGTTTGATCTGAGAGCAGTGCATAATATGGAATCGGGCATGAGTCCGATGCAGATTTGGTGTAATGAAGCGCAGGAACGTTATGTGCTGGCAATTGCCCCCGGAGATCGTGAATATTTTGCGGCTATTTGTGAAAGAGAGCGGTGTCTTTTTGCTGTCTTGGGTGAAGCTATTGATAATGAACATTTAACGGTTAACGACCCTGTATTTTCGAATAAACCCGTTGATCTGCCATTGGACGTACTGCTTGGAAAAGCACCCAAGATGACACGGCATGCTTCTCACGTTGAATCTGTTGTTGAACCTTTGGATTTAAGTGTGATTGATATTTCTGAAGCTGCAAGACGTGTATTGCGTCTGCCGGCAGTAGCGAGCAAGGAGTTTCTGATCACGATTGGTGATCGTTCGGTCACAGGGTTGGTAACACGTGATCAAATGGTAGGCCCTTGGCAGGTGCCAGTGTCCGATGTGGCAGTCACTTCAACTGATTTTTCAGCTTATACCGGTGAGGCCATGAGCATGGGCGAACGGGCGCCGATTGCATTGTTGGATGCCGCAGCATCCGGGCGCATGGCTGTGGGTGAGGCGATCACCAACATTGCCGCTGCTTCGATTAAAAAACTGGGTGATGTGAAACTTTCGGCCAACTGGATGGCGGCATGCGGGCATGAGGGAGAAGATGCCCGCCTTTATGATACAGTGCAGGCAGTTGGTATGGTGCTTTGCCCTGAGCTGGAGATTTCGATTCCAGTAGGCAAGGACTCATTGTCGATGAAGAGCGTGTGGCAGCGTTGTGATGAAAATGGCGATGATCAAATCACCGAGATGGCATCACCGCTTTCTTTGATCGTTTCTGCTTTTTCACCTGTTGTTGATACACGTAAAACCCTTACACCTGAGTTGCGTAGCGATAAGGGTGAAACCGATTTGATACTGATTGATTTGGGAGAAGGCCAGCATCGACTGGGTGGTTCGGCACTGGCTCAAGTTTATGGCAAGACCGGTGAAGAAGTACCGGATCTTGACTCTCCTACTTTGTTGAAGGCTTTTTTCCAAGCAATTCAGAGATTGCATGCAGAAGACCTTGTACTTGCTTACCATGATCGTTCAGATGGTGGACTGTTTACAACTGTTTCAGAGATGGCATTTGCGGGTCGAACGGGCGTAACAGTGCATCTTGATGCACTTGGGAGCAATGAACTGGGTGTCCTTTTTGCTGAAGAATTGGGCGTGGTGATTCAAGTTCGCAGAGAAGATCGTGAAAAGGTGTTGGCACATTTGGCCAGTGAAGATGTGGGACATATCAGCCATATTATTGGTGAATTAAATGATGATCTGCGCATCTCGTTTTGTTATCAACAACAACGCGTGATTGATGAAGATGTGCTTGAGCTCCAGCAGGTGTGGAATGAAACCAGTTATAGAATGCAAATGTTACGGGATAACCCTGAGTGTGCCCGTGAATCTTTTGAAGCCATCGCGAATCGTGATGATCGAGGGCTTTATGCTGAACTGACATTTGATCCGGCTGAAAACATCAGTGCGCCATATTTGACTGGGGCTCGCCCGAAGATGGCGATATTGAGAGAGCAAGGCGTGAATGGTCAGGTTGAAATGGCAGCAGCATTTGATCGTGCCGGTTTTGAAAGTGTTGATGTTCATATGTCTGATATTATTGAGGGACGTTATTCGCTTGATGTATTTAAAGGCATGGTGGCATGTGGCGGGTTTTCGTTTGGTGATGTGCTGGGTGCAGGCCGTGGCTGGGCAAATTCGATTCTCTTTAATACGCGCGCACGTGATCAGTTTGGGTTGTTTTTCTCAAGGCAAGATACCATTGCGTTGGGTGTATGTAATGGCTGCCAGATGATGAGTGGTCTGAAAGAGATTGTGCCGGGTACTGAGGCATGGCCACAGTTTGTACGCAATAAATCCGAGCAATTTGAAGCGCGTTTGTTGATGGTTGAAGTGCTTGATTCTCCATCGGTTTTTCTGGCTGATATGCAAGGTTCGAAATTGCCACTCGTGGTAGCGCATGGCGAAGGGCGCGTCTTGTTTGAAAAAGGTGATGTTCCAGCCAATAGCCATGCTGCATTACGATTTATCGGCGCAGATGGGGGAGCGGCAAGCAGTTATCCGCATAATCCCAATGGTTCGCCGGATGCTTTGACGGGTTTTACAACTGATGATGGGCGCTTCACTATTATGATGCCGCATCCAGAGCGGATTTTTAGAACAGTCCAAAATTCATGGCATCCGGATGCATGGAATGGCAATCAGTGGTGTGAAGATGCACCATGGCTACGTATGTTTCGCAATGCGAGAAAGTGGCTGGATTGATTTAGACGAGCGTCAGATTGTATGAATAGACATGTTCATGTCTTATTTCAAACATCGTTAGTTGGCCTGTACAAGTAAAAAGATTTTTGACCTGATATTTTATTCTTATATTTTCTTTAAAAGGTGGTGCTCATGCATGCACGAATGGGTGGTAAGTGAGATGCTATTTTGTTATAATCCGGGGCCATTGTGAGTAGCTTAAATACACGTTTCGTTTTTGTTACCGGTGGGGTTGTTTCTTCACTCGGTAAGGGTATCGCTGCTGCCAGTTTGGCAGCCCTCTTTGAGGCTCGTGGTTTGAAGATCGCGATGCAGAAACTTGATCCTTATATTAATGTTGACCCAGGCACGATGAGTCCTTACCAGCATGGTGAGGTTTTTGTGACCGATGATGGTGCAGAGACCGATCTTGATCTGGGCCATTATGAGCGGTTTACCCATGCTCAGATGAGTAAGCGTTCCAATTTCACGACGGGCCGGATTTATGAATCAGTGATTCGTCGTGAGCGCAGAGGTGATTATCTAGGCGCGACAGTGCAAGTCATCCCGCACATCACAGATGCAATTAAAGAGGCTGTTTTGAGTCTTCGTTCTGATGATGTGGATATTGCACTGGTGGAAATTGGCGGAACTGCGGGCGATATCGAATCGTTGCCATTTCTTGAGGCCATCAGACAGCTTCGTTTTGATCTGGGGCGAAAAAATACAGCATTCATTCATTTAACGCTTCTGCCATACATTGCTTCGGCAGGTGAGATTAAATCCAAACCAACACAGCATTCGGTGCAGAAGCTGCGTGAAATTGGTATCCAGCCCGATGTGTTGCTTTGTCGCAGTGAGCATCCAATTCCACAGAGTCAAAAAGACAAAATTGCGCTGTTTTGTAATGTTGAAAGAGGTTCTGTGATTGAAGCACCCGATGTGGATACGATTTACGGGGTGCCACTCTCTTTGCGTGATGGTGGTTTGGGTTCGGTGGTTCTCAATCTCTTTGATATGCCGGATTCCGAGCCTGATCTTTCAGAGTGGGAAGATATTTGTCATAAAATTCGTACGCCTAAAGAAGAGATTCGAATTGCGATGGTTGGTAAATATGTTGAACTTGTCGATGCTTATAAATCGGTGAATGAGGCACTGTTTCATGGTGGTATGGAGCATGCTGTGCGTATCAGAATTGATTACATTGATGCGGAATCGTTAGGTAAGGGCGATTTGAATGCTCTGAAGGGTGTACATGGCATCCTTGTGCCCGGTGGATTTGGTGAGCGTGGTACGGAAGGGAAAATTGCTGCCATTCAATATGCCCGTGAAAATAAAATTCCGTATCTTGGAATTTGTCTGGGCATGCAGTTGGCCGTGATTGAGTTTGCCCGTAATGTTGCAGGCTTGGAAGATGCGACAAGCAGTGAGTTTAATGAACGTGCCAAGCACCCTGTCATTGCGTTGATGACCGAGTGGGAGCAGGAAGGACAGCGTGTTCGCAGGTCGGGTGCTGATGATCTTGGTGGAACCATGCGTCTGGGTGGTTATCCGTGTAGGGTGCTTCCGGGTACCAAAGCCTTTGAAGCGTATGGTGAGAGTGAAGTTCGGGAACGTCATCGTCATCGTTATGAGTTTAATGATACGTATAGGCAGCAATTGATTGATGCGGGACTGATTATATCGGGTACGTTACCTGATGATTCGTTGGTGGAAATGATTGAAATGACAGATCACCCCTGGTTTGTTGCGTGCCAGTTTCATCCGGAATTTCTCTCGCATCCTTATAAACCGCACCCACTTTTTGCCGGTTTTGTGGGTGCGAGTAAAGCCCATTCCAAGCAAGGTATGAAAAAGCAGATGGAGAAGTCTGTATGACAACGATGCACCATATATCCGTGGGTGATTTTCAGATTGGCAATGACTTGCCATTTGTGCTGTTTGCAGGGCCATGTGTGATTGAGAGTGAGTCTTTCACTTTGGAAGTGGCAGCTCAGCTTCGAGACATTGCTGTACGGTGCAATGTGCCGTTTGTGTTTAAATCCAGTTTTGATAAAGCAAACCGTACCAGTGTGAATGGGTTTCGTGGACCTGGCATGCAAGAAGGTTTGCGTATCTTGCAACGGGTTAAGGATGAGGTGGGTGTGCCTGTTATTACTGACGTGCATACGCCTGAACAAGTTGCTGACGTAGCAAAGGTTGCAGATATATTGCAGACACCGGCTTTTTTGTGCCGACAGACTGATTTTATCCAAGCTGTTGCTGAAGCAGGGAAACCTGTAAACATCAAAAAAGGCCAGTTTTTAGCACCATGGGATATGCCGCATGTGCTTGAAAAAGCCAAATCAACCGGTAATCAGGATATCATGCTTTGTGATCGTGGCACCAGTTTTGGCTATAATAACCTGGTTTCAGATTTTCGTTCACTGTTGGTGATGGCTGAGACGGGTGCGCCCGTTGTATTTGATGCAACACACTCGGTGCAGCAGCCGGGTGGATTGGGCGGAGCTACAGGTGGTAATCGTGAATTTGTGCCGGGGCTTTCCAAAGCTGCTGTTGCTATGGGTGTGGCGGCATTGTTTATGGAGGTTCATCCGGATCCGGATAAGGCCTTATCTGATGGGCCAAATTCATTACGGTTGGATGAGTTGGAAACACTTTTGAATCAATTGCAGCGACTGGATAAAATTGTAAAAGAAAAATAACCACGAAGATTGATTGAGGAGATTGTGAACTCTCCGGGTGTCTTGTATCTTTGGTGGTGGAAAGAGATAAAATTTTAAATTGTGTCGACAATGGGGTCGATAAGGAGAAAGAGAAAAGTGAGTGAAATTGTAAGTGTCCATGGTCGTGAGATTTTTGATTCCCGAGGAAATCCGACAGTAGAGGTTGATGTGAGGCTGGAGTCCGGTGCGTTCGGGCGTGCTGCAGTGCCGAGTGGGGCTTCTACAGGTCAACGCGAAGCTGTCGAGTTGCGCGATGGTACAAGCCGCCTGGGTGGTAAGGGTGTTAAAAAAGCAGTATTGAATGTAAACAGAGATATTGCATCCGCTGTTGTGGGTATGGACGCCGCAGATCAGCGTGGTTTGGATCACGCACTGATTAAGCTGGATGGTACACCAAATAAAGGACGTTTAGGCGCAAATGCAATTCTGGGTGTTTCAATGGCTGTGGCCAAAGCTGAAGCAGCAGAAGATGAAGTGTCGTTGTTTGAACACATGGGCGGTGAAAACGCCACATTGATGCCTGTTCCATGTATGAATGTGATCAATGGTGGTTCACATGCTGATAATAGCATTGATTTTCAGGAATATATGATTGTACCTGCGGGTGCATCCAGCTTTTCTGAAGCTCTGGATATGGGTGCAGAAGTATTTCATGCGCTGAAATCGGTTCTTCAAAAAGCCGGTCATGTGACTGCGGTTGGAGATGAAGGCGGCTTTGCACCCAATCTTGGTTCGAATGAAGAGGGTATCACAGTTATTCTTGAAGCGATTGACAAGGCCGGCTTGAAAGCGGGTAAGGATATCGTTCTGGCAAGCGATATGGCTGCTTCTGAGTTTTACAAAGATGGTAAATATGTTTTGGCCGGTGAGGGCAACCGCTCTTTGGATGCAGAAGGTATGGTGGATTTGATCGAATCACTTTGTGATCAGTATCCGATCGTTTCTGTTGAAGATGGCCTGGATGAAAATGATTGGGATGGCTGGAAGCTGTTGACGGAGCGTCTGGGCCATAAGGTTCAGTTGGTGGGCGATGATCTGTTTGTAACCAATCCTGCTATTTTGAAAGAAGGCATTGATAAAAATATTGCCAATGCATTGCTGGTGAAGGTGAATCAAATCGGCACGCTTACTGAAACTATTGCCGCAGTCACTATGGCGCATGATGCTGGTTATCGTTGCATGATGAGTCACCGTTCGGGTGAAACTGAAGATGCAACGATTGCTGATCTGGCGGTGGCACTTTCCTGTGGGCAGATCAAAACAGGTTCTGCATCACGTTCAGACCGTATGGCCAAGTATAATCAGCTTCTTCGTATCGAAGAGTCGCTGGGAAGTCGTGCTCGCTATGCTGGTCATGGCGCCTTTCAGAAGGCATAAACACTGAAAGATAAAAGTGCTGGAGCGACTTCTGGGAAGCTAAGGCGCTGGCTTTTTATTGGTTTGGCAGTTTTGGCTCTGTTCTGGATGGGCTGGGATCTTATTTTTTCTGATCACGGTTATCGTGTGTACCAATCTGAAAAAGAAAACCTCGAAATGATGAAGGCTGAGCTTGAAGAGATGAAAGCGGTGAGGGAAACATTGGCAAAAGAAATTTTACGATTGCGTCATGATCCAAAAGCACTCGAGGAGCTGGTTCACCGTGAATTGGGTTATGTGCATCCGGATGAATATATGTTGATTATGCCCGGCAATAAAAAAAATGCCGTTGGAATAAAAGGGGAAGATGGATCATGAGTGATGTTGTAACCCGCTTTGCACCATCGCCAACAGGTATGCTGCATCTGGGCAATGTGCGGACGGCTTTGCTTAATTGGCTTTATGCTCGCAAGCATGATGGCCGTTTTCTATTGCGCTTCGAAGATACCGATCGTGAACGCTCGGAAGCTGAGTACATCAAGGCCATTGAAGATGATTTGAAATGGCTGGGGCTTGATTGGGATGGCGAAGTTATTTTCCAGTCTGCTCATGCTGAAAAACATCGTGACGCTTTGAATGCACTTGAATCTTCTGGTCATGCTTACCGTTGTTTTTGCACCGAAAGTCAGTTGAATCTGGATCGAAAACTGGCGACTTCGCGTGGACTTCCTCCCCGTTATTCAGGCCGGTGTAGAGAGCTTTCAAATGAAGAATCAGTTGAACGTGCTGAAAATAAACCTTATGTATGGCGCCTGAAAATAAAAAACAGTTCCGGTGAAGTGGTTGTGAAAGATGCTCTGCGGGGTGATGTGAGCTTTGCCTGTCGTGATTTGGATGATCCTGTTGTTGTGCGATCGGATGGAACATTTACATTTTTGCTGCCCAATGCCATTGATGATGCGCTCGATGGCATCACGCATACCATGCGTGGTGATGATCATTTGACCAATTCTGCTTATCAGGTCTGGTTGCTTGAACGGTTGGATATGAAAGTGCCTGTATACCTGCATCATGGTTTGCTTCTTGGACAGGATGGCGCAAAGCTTTCGAAACGAACAGGTAGTCACAGCGTTTCTCATCTGCGTATTGAAGGGCTTTTACCGGCGGCACTCATTCAGTCCATGGCACGCCTTGGTCATCCAAACCTGCCTGATGACGTTGCGGATGCGAATGAAATCGCAAAGCTTTTTAATGCAGAGCATATTTCGACGTCATCTGTGCGCTGGTCGGATGAACAGATGTGGCGATGGCATGAGAAGTTGTTGCATGCCTTGCCTGCAATATCTCTGGCCAACTTGTTAGGCGATCACTTTTCTAATGTGGATCAGGAAAAGCTTGTCGGTCTGGCTGAATTACTTGGGGGTAACCTGGAGCGTGTTGAGGATGCATTGAAATATGCACGAATTGTGGATGTTGCAGCGGACTTTCAAGATGATGAAAGTGTATTGCGTGCGGCAGGAACTGATTTTTTTAGGCAAGCACTGGAAACCTGGAAGACTTCGTCTGGCGTTGATTGGAAAAGTTGGGCTGCAAGCGTGAAAGAATTGACAGGCTGTAAAGGTAAACAGTTGTTTTTACCGTTGCGCATTGCTTTAACGGGCATGGAGCATGGGCCAGAGATGAGTCATGTGGTCACATATCTTGGCCGTGAGGGTGTGGCTTTGCGGTTGGAAGATGTGATCAAGCGAGTAAACGCGTGAACTTGCAAATCTATAATACGCTGGCACGTCAAAAAGAGGAATTTACGCCGTTGGTTAAAGGTAAGGCTGGCATGTATGTTTGTGGCGTGACAATTTATGATCACTGTCATGTCGGACATGCCCGTGTCATGGTTGTTTTTGATGTGATTTATCGCTGGTTAATGCAGCTTGGTTATGAGGTGAATTACGTGCGTAATTTCACCGATGTGGACGATAAAATCATTAAGCGTGCCAATGAAGCAGGCATTGAACCTAAAGCACTGACCGATGAAATGATCGCAGCATTTCATGTGGACATGGATGCGCTCCATTGCCTGCGTCCAACCCATGAACCGCGTGCAACGTTGCATATGAATGAAATCATTAAGATGATTGCGCAATTGATTGATCAGGGTTTCGCCTATGTTTCAGATCGCGGAGATGTGCTTTATTCGGTACGTAAGTTTGAAGGTTATGGACAACTTTCAGGTAAAAAAATCGATGAACTTGAATCCGGTTCACGTGTTGATGTAGATCGTAGTAAAGATGATCCGCTCGATTTTGTCTTGTGGAAACAGGCTAAATCTGAAGAGCCAGCATGGGATTCACCATGGGGTAGCGGACGGCCTGGCTGGCATATTGAATGTTCGGCTATGAGTTGTGCGCATCTGGGAACCACCTTTGATATTCATGGTGGTGGCATGGATTTAAAGTTTCCACATCATGAAAATGAAATTGCACAGGCGCGAGCTGCCAATGGTGGGGCGTTTGCTCGCTACTGGTTGCACAATGGCCTTGTGAATATCAATGCAGAGAAGATGTCCAAGTCGCTGGGGAACTTTTTCACTATCTGTGAAGTGTTGAAAAAGTATGACGCTGAAGTGCTTCGAATGTTTCTTCTGGGTACCCACTATCGTTCACCTGTGGATTTTTCTGATGCAGCATTGGATGTCGCAAAAGCGGGCCTTGATCGTTTATATGAAACAAAACGTCGTTTGGAACAGGTGAAACAGGCGGAAGAGCAGCTTACCACAGAGAAAGAGACCCTGCCCGATGCATTTGTTTCGGCACTGAATGATGATTTTAATACGCCGGAAGCATTCGCAGAGATTTTTCAAACCTGTAAAGAAATCAATCGAATGCTTGATGCAGGTGAGGGTGTGAGCAGGCAGGTTAGTGAATTGACTGCGATGACGTCTCTTCTCGGAATTGTGCAAAAGAATGCTGATGCATGGTTTCATGGCGGGGCCGATAGTACTGAGGTTGATGCCATGTGGGTCGAATCGTTGATTGTTGATCGTAACGTGGCAAGAACAGAACGAAACTTTGCACGTGCAGATGCTATTCGTGATGAGCTTGCAGCCAGAGACATTATTCTGGAAGATGGGGCAGATGGGACAACTTGGAAAAAGGTTGATTAAGTTAAATGTCTAAAGGGAATTTAAACAGGGTTGCGGTTATTCTCGCAGGGGGCTCAGGCACGCGTCTGTGGCCTCTCTCTCGTCAGCAGTTGCCAAAACAGTTTTTAAATCTGCAGGGTGATGAGACATTACTGGAAGGCACGATTTCACGGTTGAACCCATTTATTTCCAGAGATGATGTATGGGTGGTCACCAGTGAAGCCCATGCAAGTGGAGAGGCTTATTCTGCATTAAAAGATTTGAATACGATTCTGGAGCCAGCGGCCAGAAATACGGCACCTGCGGTGGCTGTTGCGGCTGCGCTTTTGATGGACTTGACAGAGAGCGACCCCGTGATGCTGGTTTTGCCAGCTGACCATTTGATACAGGACATAAAAAGCTTTCATCAGTGTTTAGACATAGCCGTTGGTGTGGCAGAAGAAGGGAAACTTGTGACGTTTGGCATTAAACCCACCCGCCCGGATACAGGTTTTGGTTATGTTCAGGCTGCGCAGGAGGCAGATGGGAATGCTTATCCCGTATTGCGTTTCATCGAAAAGCCGGATTTGGAGACCGCTGAGTCTTTTCTTTTGCAGGGATCTTATTTCTGGAATTCAGGCATGTTTGTCTGGAAGGCATCCATTATTCTTGATGCGATTCAGAAACACCTTCCTGATGTCTGGTCTGTTTTGGAAAATATGCGTAGTAGATGGAACAAAGGCGAACCATGGCATGAAGTGATTCGCCATGGTTTCGCTAATATGCCCTCTATTTCAATTGATTATGGTGTGATGGAAAAGTCTGAATCTGTCGCGCTTATACCTTGTGATATCGGATGGTCGGATGTCGGAAGCTGGGATGCAGTTTACGATATTTCGGATCATGATGAAGATGGCAACACATTGGCTGGCGATGTGCTTAGTTTCGATTGTAAAAATTCACTAATTCGCAGTGAATCCAAATTGCTTGCGGCAGTGAACCTTGAAGATGTGATCGTTGTAGAGACACCGGATGCTATTCTGCTTACAAAACGGGGAGAGAGTCAGCGTGTCCGCGAAATTGTTGATAAGATCAAAGCACGAGGAAGTAGAGAGCATGTTGAACATGTGACGGTCTATCGACCGTGGGGAAGTTATACCGTGCTGGAAGATCAAAATAGCGGGTATAAGTTAAAACGCATTGAAGTATCACCTGGCGCATCTTTGAGCTTACAAAGCCATCAGCAACGCTCCGAGCATTGGGTAGTGGTTTCAGGGATTGCAACCGTAACACGTGGCGAAGAGGTGTATACTGTCTCTAAAAATGAAAGTACGTTTATCGCTATTGGTGAGAAACACCGGCTTGCAAACCATGGCGACAGCCCCCTTCAGATTGTAGAAGTACAAGTTGGTGATTATCTTGGCGAAGATGACATTGAGAGATTTGATGATCATTATGATAGAGAGGTTATGAATGAGTGACCAAAGTGTAGCGGTTGTAGGTATGGGGTATGTTGGTCTGCCTTTAGCACTAGCCTTTGGCAGGGTTATGTCGACCATTGGCTTTGATGTTTCTGAAGAAAAAATTATTGCATACAAAAGTGGTTATGACCCTACTAATGAGATGGAAAAGGGACTTTTTAAGCAGGCTGACAAATTAAGTTATACAACTGATCCATCTGATATGATTGATGCTGACTTTATCGTTGTAGCAGTTCCTACACCCGTTGATAATGCACATCAGCCTGATTTATCATCTGTTATTAAAGCATCTGAGATGGTCGGGCGTTATATGAAAAAAGGTTCCATTGTTATATTTGAATCAACGGTTTACCCAGGCGTTACAGAAGAGGTGTGTGTTCCTGTTCTGGAACAGGAATCGGGGTTTATGTGTGGAAACGATTTTAAGGTTGGCTATTCGCCAGAACGTGTGAATCCGGGTGATAAAGTACATCGGCTTGAAAGCATTGTGAAAGTGGTGTCTGGCCAGGATGAAGATACGTTAAATGAAATTGCATCACTCTATGAGCAAATCATTAAAGCTGGAGTGCATAGGGCACCTACAATTAAGGTGGCTGAAGCAGCGAAGGTGATTGAAAACACACAACGGGATGTCAATATCGCTCTCATCAATGAATTAGCGTTGATTTTTCATAAACTTGGTATTGATACACAGGATGTTTTAAAGGCAGCAGGAACCAAATGGAATTTCCTTCCATTTAAGCCTGGTCTCGTTGGAGGTCATTGCATTGGCGTGGATCCTTATTATTTAACACATCGTGCAGAGATAGAAGGTTTTCGACCAGAGATTATTAAAGCAGCTCGGCGAATTAATGATGGCATGGGTCATTGGTTGGCTGAGCAGACTGTAGTTGAGATGATTCGGGCAGATATTCAGGTGAAGGGTGCAAGCGTTGCTGTTTTGGGCCTGACATTTAAAGAAAACTGTGAAGATTTAAGAAACTCAAAGGTTATTGATGTGATTCGCGAGCTTGAGTCCTTTGGAATTAATGTTCTTGTTCATGACCCAGTTGCTAACAGTGAGGAAGCCAAAGGTGAGTACGGTATTGATCTGGTCAAGTTTGATCAGTTATCAAAACTTGATGCTGTAGTAGCAGCTGTTGCCCATGATAAGCTGGTGAAAATGGATATTATGGAACTTGCTGATAAGGCCGTAGAGGGGGCTCCCTTTATTGATGTTAAGTCATCATATAGTCATGAATCACTGTCCAGTGCAGGCTTTAGCGTGTGGCGACTATGAGTAGGTTCTGGTTATCGATGGAGTCTGTCTGGTGATGTGTCTGTAACAGCGGCGGATGAAGCACCCTTGATGGACGGTGTTGGTTTTAGGTCAGATACTTTGATCAAGACGGACACATAAAATTTTGTGAATTAGTGCCAGAGTATACAACATATGAAAGTTACTATGTTTAAATAGCTTCTCATAAAGTTGACCGAAGATGGAGCTTTTCAGGAACTTCCTTATTTAATTTGACGAGACTTTTTAATCGCTATGCTTGACAGCCTTTCGATAGAGATGTTGTATGTGTGTTCATATGATGAACGCACCCAGAGATGATGCTACTAACTACGGATTATTGAAGATGCTGGAAGCCAATCCGAAGCTTTCGCAACGGGAGTTGGCGAGTCGTCTGGGCATCAGTCTTGGCAAGGTTAATTTTTGTTTGAAGGCTCTGGTCAAGAAGGGTTGCCTGAAGGTCAATAATTTCCGCAATAGTAATAACAAACTCGCTTACGCTTATCTGCTAACTTCACATGGAGTGGATGAAAAAGCGCATATGACGGTAACTTTTCTCCAGTACAAAATGCAGGAATATGATCGCTTGCGCGAAGAGATTGAGGAATTGAAAAGCGAAGCAGCACAGCAACAGTCGGTTCCAAGGTAACAATTGCTAATGACAATGAAAGATAGCAATAATATATTTATTCTCCTCCTCCGTCTCTGGAGCCACTTGGAGAAACAGCGTCAGTATCAATTCTTGATATTACTGCTGTTAATGCTCTTCAGTGCCTTTGCCGAGATGGCGACGCTCGGTGCTATATTGCCATTTTTGGCAGTATTAGCAGATCCAGAAGTTGTTTTTGACTACACTATCGCTCAGACATTTGGGCAGTTTCTGGGCATTACTTCGGGTGAACAAATGGCACTACCTTTGACAGTGTTGTTTGTAAGTGTTGCTTTGGTCTCCGCTGGGGTTCGGTTTCTTCTGCTCTGGACGAGTACGCGTTTATCGCATCTGGTTGGTGTGGATCTTGGATTTAAAGTCTATTTGGGAACATTATATCAGCCCTATCAATTACATTTGATGCAAAATAGCAGTGTAGTGATTAATGGTATAACTCAAAAGGTGGGAAATTCTGTTCATGCGCTCAGTATGGCTTTGAACTTGGCAATCTCTGGACTTTTGATTATTACGATAGCCGCCACGCTGTTTATGATAAATCCTTCTATAGCGTTAATTGTGGCCGTGATTTTTGGAACTGGATATGGCTTGGTGGGTGTCTTCTTTCGCAAGCTGCTTATAAAAAATAGCGTGGTAGTAGCACAAAACTCAACACAATTGGTCCAGTGTATTCAAGAGGGGGTAGGGGGGATTCGAGATATATTGCTGGATGGAAGTCAGAAGGTATATGGTAAAGGCTATCGTCATATAGCTCTCCCACTTCAGCTTGCTCTTGCAAAAAACACCCTTTTTTCTGGAAGCCCCCGTTTTGCTATGGAGGCGATGGGTATGATACTCATTGCAATTTTGGCTTATTTATTGAGCCAGGAACATGGGGGTATGTCAGGAGCCTTACCGATGTTGGGTGCACTCGCGCTTGCGGCCCAGCGAATGTTGCCAAATCTTCAGTTGGGTTATGCTGCTTGGGCAGGAATTACAGGAAATCAGGCATCACTAAAGGATACCCTTGATTTACTTGAGCAACCACTGCCAGAGCATGCATCTCAGCCTTCACCAAATCCATTGCGTTTTGAAAAGAGTATCCAAGTTGAGAATCTTTCTTTTCATTATGAAGGGGGTGTTTCGAAGGTTTTGAACGACATCTGCTTTGATGTGTCCAAGGGAATGAAGGTTGGTATTGTAGGCTCTACCGGGAGTGGAAAGAGTACCTTGTTGGATATTCTAATGGGTTTGCTTGAGCCTCAAAGCGGGTCTGTTTTAGTGGATGGGGCACACGTTCATGGTGAAGCCCTTCTCAGGGCTTGGCAGCGTAACATTGCTCATGTTCCACAGAGTGTGTTCCTTTCAGATGGCACTCTTGCTGAAAATATTGCTTTTGGAGTGCCTTTTGATTTCATTGATATGCAGAGGGTTAATGCGGCTGCCAAACAAGCTCAATTGGTCGACTTTATTGATGATCTTGAACTAGGATTCAAGACTGTGGTAGGGGAGCGTGGGGTGCGTTTGTCTGGAGGGCAGCGGCAACGTATTGGTATTGCCAGAGCATTGTACAAACAGGCCAGTGTGATCGTGTTTGATGAGGCAACGAGTGCATTGGATGGCGTCACTGAGCGAGCAGTGATGGAAGCAATTGATCAATTGGATTCTGATTTAACAGTTTTAATTATCGCTCATCGACTTACAACTGTGCAGGGGTGCGATAAAATTCTTGTGCTTGATGAAGGACGATTGGTAGCCCACGATTCATTTGATAATCTTTTAGAAACATCTGTCGCTTTCCAGAAGTTAATCAACGCTAGAGGCTGATACCTTGCTTAAAACTATTATATCTGCCGGGAGTATTAAATAGTTGTGAAACGATTTTTGATTACGGGCGGCGCTGGTTTCATTGGATCAAATATTGCGCGAGCCTTATTGGAAAAAAAGCTTCAAGTAACGGTACTTGATAATTTTTCTACTGGGAGCATGTTAAATCTAGAAAATGTTCCAAATGAGAGGCTGCTTAAAGTAATTCACGGAGATGTTTGTGATCTCTCTGTATTAAAAGATGCTATGGAGGGAGTTGATGCTGTGTTTCATGAGGCAGCGCTGGTCTCTGTTCCAGAATCTTTAGCCAATCCCGACTTAAGCTTTAGTAATAATGCAAAGGGAAGCTTTAATGTGTTTGAGGCAGCCAGACAAATGGGTGTTAATAAAATAGTCTATGCTTCCTCTGCTGCAGTTTATGGTGAAAAAAAGCAGATGCCGATAAATGAAAGCTTCTCTTCTGAGCCATTAAGTCCCTATGCTCTGGATAAGACATACTTAGAGGGATTAGCAAAGGTTTACTGGAGTGCATACGGAATTTCTTCAGTAGGATTGAGGTACTTTAACGTGTTCGGAGAAGGGCAGGATCCAACGTCTCCATATTCGGGCGTTATTTCAAAGTTTGTCGATTGTTGTGTTTCAGGGAATGCGCCAGTGATTTACGGTGATGGGTTGCAAAGCAGGGATTTCGTATATGTGGATGACGTGGTGGATGCAAATATCCGTTCTATGAACTCTGATCATAAAGGGGCATTCATTTATAATATTGGTAGCGGTGTCAGCTCATCCATTAATGATTTGTTTGAAGTGATCAGGTGTTTGTCAGGTTTTGATGTTGAGTGCAAATATGCTGCTTCTAGAGATGGTGAGATTTATACTTCTGTAGCTAATGTTGATCTGGCTCTGAAAGAGTTAGGATGGAAGGCGAAGATTAGTCTTAAAGAGGGGCTGCAATTTATGTTGAGCACAATGCATGAGAAAGGTGAAGCGTTGACTTCTAAACAGGGAGGCTTTTCTAAATGAGTAGTTGTAACACCGGGTTTCAGATTGCTGGCCGTTGGATTGGAGATGAGCATCCTCCTCTGGTGATTGCTGAGATTGGTATTAATCATGAAGGCTCGTTGAGCACAGCATTTGAAATGGTGGATGCAGCAATTAGCGCTGGAGCCGAAGTGATTAAGCATCAAACGCATATTGTGGAAGATGAGATGTCGAATGAGGCTAAATCTGTTGTCCCTGGAAATGCCGATGTCTCTATTTATGAGATTATGGAACGCTGTGCACTTTCTGAAGATGAAGAGTGGCAGCTAATGCAATATGTACAGGATAAAGGGTGTATTTTTATCAGCACCCCTTTTTCAAGAAAGGCAGTTGATCGGTTGGTGAAATTTGACATTCCTGCATTTAAAATTGGCTCTGGAGAGTGTAATAACTATCCGTTAGTAAAATATATTGCAGGTTTCGGAAAGCCAGTAATTATCAGTACAGGAATGAATACGATCGAATCTGTTCGACCATCAGTTGAGATTCTTCGACAGGCTAATGTTCCTTTTGCCTTGTTGCACTGCACCAATATTTACCCAACGCCACCTGAAGAAGTAAGGCTTGGAGGTGTCACTCAGTTAAAACAGGAATTTCCTGATGCAGTCGTTGGATTGTCTGATCATACGGTTTCAAATTACGCTTGTTTGGGAGCGGTAGCACTTGGGGCCTCTATATTGGAACGCCACTTTACTGACAGAATGGATAGGCCTGGTCCGGATATTGTCTGTTCTATGGACCCCGAAGCCCTTTCATCTTTGATTGAAGGGTCAAATGTGATTCATAAGGCTCGGGGTGGACATAAAGGTATTGTGGAGGCTGAGCTTCCTTGTGTTGCATTTGCTTATGCTTCAGTGGTGGCTATTAAGGATATAGAGCCCGGTGATCTCTTCAGTGAAGACAATATTTGGGTGAAGCGGCCTGGTACTGGTGATTTTGATGCTGGTGATTTTGAAGGTCTGCTTGGGATGAGGGCTGATAACAGAATTACTGAGGGGTCTCAGGTTAAAAAAGATGATGTGGCTGTGAATATTTAGCATGATAGTTAAACAGGAATGTAAAAAAGTTGTATTTTTAACTGGTACACGAGCGGATTTTGGCAAGCTTAAATCCTTAATGGCAACGCTTCAGGACGATTCTTCTTTTGAGGTGCACGTGTTTGTAACCGGGATGCACATGCTTGCAAAGTATGGGTACACATGCCTGGAAGTTGAAAGAGCACAATTTCATAACATCTATAAGTTCATCAATCAAAATAAAAATGACAGCATGGATCAAATTTTATCGAAAACGATTTCTGGCCTTTCTGATTTTGTTAAGGAAATCTCACCAGACCTGCTTATTGTGCATGGAGATCGTGTCGAAGCATTAGCTGGAGCTATCGTAGGATCATTAAACCATATTCAAACCTGTCACATTGAGGGCGGTGAAGTGTCTGGAACAGTTGATGAGCTTATTCGCCATGCCGTTACTAAACTTTCGCATGTTCATTTTGTTGCAAATGAGGTTGCAAGTTCACGGCTAACGCAACTTGGTGAAAGTAAAGATACAATTCATGTTATAGGCTCTCCTGATGTGGATGTGATGGATTCTCATACATTACCCGAGATTGATGAAGTAAAGCATTATTACGACTTTGACTTTAAAGAGTATGGGGTTTTGATATTCCATCCTGTAACGACTGAAGTTGATGATTTACCAGAGCAAATTCGAATTGTAGTAGATGCAGTTATGTCTTCCGGGCATAACTATATAGTTATTTTTCCTAATAATGATCTTGGAACGGATATTATTCTTGAGGAGTATGAGCGTTTGAATGGGTGCTCACGGTTTAAGGTCTATCCTTCGATGAGGTTTGAGTATTTTCTTGTTCTTCTCAAGTACTCTCAATTTATTATTGGTAATTCCAGTGCTGGTGTTCGTGAGGCTCCTCATTTTGGGGTACCAGCTATAAATATCGGTTCTAGGCAACATAATCGTGTAAAAAACAACCTGATTATTGATATTCCCCCTGATTCTCAGGAGATTATTAAAGCCCTCGAAAGTGCCAGTGATTTGCCGCACGAGACCGTTTCTGTTTTCGGTGATGGGAACAGTACTTCCCGATTCTATGATATTGTGAAATCTGAGAGCTTTTGGAGAAAGAGTACCCAAAAGCACTTTGTTGACCTGAGTACAAATGAGTAGCGTTTTTAACATTAGGAATTACCAAGCAAAAGTTTTGATGGTTTGGGGCTGGGTTACTCAACCTGCTTGTAATGATATAGGAGTCAAATGATATGCCTGGATATGAAGTGTTTGGAGAAGAAGAGAGAAAGGCAATTAATGATCTGTTTGATGCCAATGGCGGTGTTCTCTTTGCGCATGGCTTTAATGATATCCGCAATGGCGTGTTTCGGGTTCGTGAATTCGAGGCCAAAGCTTCAGACATGTTCAACGTTCCATATGCTCAAGCCGTTTCCTCATGCACTGCTGCCTTGAGAGTTGCTCTTGAGGTTTTGGGCGTAGGAGCTGGCGATGAGGTGATCATTCCTGCTTTTACTTTTGTTGCGACTGCCGAGGCAGTAATTCAATCGGGTGCAGATCTAGTGATCGTTGATATTGATGAGTCTTTTACAATGGATCCTGTTGCGCTTGAGAAGGCAATTACCGAACGTACAAAAGTTATTATACCCGTACATATGATGAGTGCTCCAGCAGATATGGATAGAATCTGTGAGATTGCAAAAAATAATAATGTTCGAGTAGTAGAAGATGCTGCATGGGGTGTCGGAGCAAGCTGGAAAGGCAAAGCTTTGGGAACCATAGGGGATATTGGATGTTATAGCTTCGATGCAGGAAAGTGTATTAGCACTGGAGAGGGTGGCATGGTTGTCACCCATGACCGTGATCTGTTTGTTAAAGCACGTGCATATCACGACCATGGGCATGAGTATTCATCTCATATCGCACGAGGAGAAGAGGGGGCTATCGGAGAGGGGTTTAATTATCGAATGACTGAGCTTCAGGGTGCCATTGGAATCGTCCAACTCGGAAAACTGGCCGGAATTTGTGCAACACAACGATCAAATAAGGAAAAGTTAAAGGAACACCTGGCCAAGGGTGGTTTTCCTTTCCGTTTTCGGAAGGTTTTGGATAAACAGGGTGAGACCGGTGACACATTAATTTTTCTGTTGAACAGTAGGGAGCAGACTCAGGCTTTTCTATCAGGTATGATAAAAGAGAGGCTGAATACAAAGAATGTTCCTGATGCAATTCGCTGGCATTTCGCTAAGCATTGGATTCACATGTTTGAGAAATATGGCTGGTATGCAGAAACATATAGTACTCAATGGCAACAATCTGCTGATATCCTGGAGCAAGCAATTGCGATTCCTATCATGGTGAAGATGAATGATGAAGAGATCGAAGATCTGGCGAACAAACTGATTTCCATAAGCAGAGTGGTTGGCTGATGCTTTTGGCATTCATTCCTGCCCGGAAAGGATCAAAGGGAATTCCAGGAAAAAATCTTGTTATGCTTAATGGCAAGCCTTTGATTCAACATACAATTGAAGCAGCCCTTGCCAGTAAATATGTTGATGAAATTTTTCTCTCTACAGATGACCCTGAAGTGATCGACCTTGCTAGAAAACTGGGTGTGGAAAGCAATTATCTCCGACCAGAAATACTGGCTGCTGATGATACTTCGATGATTGATACTGTTGAACATGGGCTTTTATGGTTTGAAAAAGCCAAGGCAGAAATGCCTGATGAATTTATTTTGTTGCAACCGACATCCCCATTGCGATCATCTTGTGATATCGATGCAGCAGTGGAGAGTTTTAGACATTCCGGTGCGGACACTTTGGTAAGTGTTCATCCTATGGCTGAACATCCAAGTGAGTGTGTTGTGTCTGAAAGTGGAGGGTGGCGTTATTTATCCTCTCCTCCTGATGGAGCTGTGCGCAGACAGGATTTGGATGATAATTTCTATTTTATAAATGGCGCTATATATTTGGCGAAGACGGAAGCTTTACTGCGGGGAAGGGAATTTGTCTGTAGAGGTGAATCTGCACTCTATATTATGCCTGTTGAAAGAGGTGTTGATATTGATGAACCATTCGACCTTGCGCTGGCAGAAGTAATTTTACATCAGGGTGGAATGTGATGGAAATGATTCCTTATGGGCGGCAAGATATTTCAGAAGCTGATATTCAGGCTGTTGTTGATGTGCTTCATTCTGACTATCTTACGCAAGGATCCGCTGTACCTGACTTTGAGAAGGCGCTGTCTGATTATTGTGGCGCTACACATGCTATTGCCGTTAACAGTGCTACTTCTGCATTGCACATTGCCTGTCTTGCTTTAGGGCTGGGGAAAGATGACTGGCTTTGGACATCTCCTAATACTTTTGTTGCATCTGCAAACTGTGGATTGTATTGCGGTGCAAAAGTTGATTTTGTTGATATCGATCCTACAACTTACAATATAAGTGTCGACGCTTTGCGTCAGAAGCTTGAAAAGGCAGAGAAGAGTGATTGTCTCCCTACGGTTGTTATACCCGTGCATTTTGCAGGCCAATCCTGTGATATGCGAGAGATAAAGGCGTTAGCCGATCGCTATGGCTTTAAAATCATCGAGGATGCTGCACACGCTATAGGTGGAAAATATCTGGGCGAACCTATAGGTAATTGCCGTTTCAGTGATATCACAGTGTTTAGTTTTCATCCGGTAAAGATCATTACAACTGGCGAAGGTGGTGTGGCGACAACCAATGATCCAGCACTGGCTAAAAGGATTGGACTGTATCACAGTCATGGCATTACCAGTGATTCTGTAGATATGGATCCGCATCCGTCGGAAGAGATATGGAACTATCAACAGGTAGATTTAGGTTTTAATTATCGTATGACAGATATTCAGGCTGCGCTCGGACTAAGCCAAGTGGAGCGTCTGGATAAGTTTGTCGGTAAACGTCATTTAATTGCAGAGCGCTATGATGAATTGTTGGCGAATCTTCCTGTAACAACGCCCTGGCAACACTCAGACAGTTATTCCAGTTATCATCTTTATCCCATTCGTTTGAAATTAGATGAAATTAAATCGAGTCATCGTTTGGTGTATGAATCACTACGTGCCTCCGGAATATTGGTAAATCTGCATTACATACCTGTTTATCGACAGCCGCATTACGAAAAGATGGGCTTTAAAAAAGGCTATTGCCCGGAGGCAGAAAGTTATTATTCCGAAGTCATCAGTATACCAATGTATCCTGGATTAACTGAGCAGATGCAGGATCAGGTGATTGCAGCGATACATGAGGCTATTGGGCAATGAAAATAGCTGTGATTCCTGCACGTGGCGGCAGTAAACGAATTCCCAGAAAAAATATTAAAGAATTTTGTGGAAAGCCCATGATTGCCTGGTCGATTGAGGTGGCGAAATCAAGCGAATTATTTGACCATGTTATTGTATCTACAGACGATGCAGAGATTGCCGAAGTGGCGGAGCATTGGGGCGCAGATGTTCCATTCATTCGCCCTGATGAACTTTCCAATGATTATGCTGGCACAACTGAAGTTATTGCTCACGCAACTCAATGGGCCTTAGATAATTACTGCGAACCTGAAGCTGTGTGTTGTCTTTATGCTACAGCACCTTTTGTTCAGGTTGAAGATTTGAACCGTGGCTGGGATGCACTTGAATCAGGTGATTGGGCGTATGCATTTAGCGTAACGGACTATGCTGCACCCATTTTTCGATCATTCAAACAGACTACAGATGGCGGAATAGAAATGTTCTTCCCCGAGCATTTCTCAACACGCTCACAAGATTTGCCTTCAGCGCTTCATGATGCTGGTCAGTTCTATTGGGGACGCCCTGATGCATGGCTAGAAGGGAAACGTATTTTTGATAATCATTCAACGTCAGTGCTGATACCTCGTTGGCGAGTTCAGGATATCGACTCTCAGGATGACTGGGATCGAGCAGAAATACTGGCTCCAATCATCTTAGGGCATCAGGATTAAGTATCATTGTGCATCACATCGCCTTCAGACTTGACGCATCTAACCTAATAGGTACTGGCCATTTCATGCGATGCATGACTTTGGCTGTTGCTCTAAAGAAGCGAGGGGCAGAAGTTCTGTTTGTCTGTCGCCACCTTCCTGATTATTTACATGGGATGCTCGTTGAACATGAGATTGAATTAGCACTTCTCAATACCACAAAAACAGAGTCAGTAACGGATGACCTTACGCATGCGCATTGGCTTGGAGTTAGCCAGCAACTAGATGCAGAGGAGACGATTCAGGTATTATTATCTGATCGCACTTGGGATTGGCTGGTTGTTGATCACTATGCACTGGATATCTGTTGGGAAGAAAGGCTTCGAAAGACAGTCAATAAAATTATTGTTATTGATGATATTGCAGATCGCCAGCATGACTGTGATCTGTTACTGGACCAAAATTATCATGTAGATATGAATGGTCGGTATGAGGGGAAAGTAACCTCACAATGTCAATTGTTACTGGGGCCTATGTATGCTCTTTTAAGAGTTGATTTCCAGATACTTCATAAGAGCGCCAAGCTACGAAGCGGACCAGTAAATCGTATATTGGTTTTTTTTGGTGGTGTAGATGCATCCAATTTCACAGGGACCTCTATTGAAGCGCTTAGTGAGATTGAAATCCCGGGTCTTCATGTCGATGTGGTGATCGGCGCTAATCATCCTTATCTGAATAAAATTAAAGAAGCATGTGAATCAAAAGGTTTTGTCTGCTATGTTCAAACTGACAAAATGGCGGAATTAATGGCTGCTGCTGATTTGGCAATAGGCGCTGGTGGTTCAGCTACTTGGGAGCGATGCAGTTTAGGATTGCCCAGCTTAACGGTAGCATTAGCAGATAACCAAGTAGAGATTGCAAAGGGGCTGGATGTGTTTGGAGCATGTGTTTTTATTGGAACTCTTAAGTCAGTAAACGCTGTAGATATTCAACGAGAAATTACTCTCCTGGTGAATTCACCGCACCAGATCAGGGAGCTTTCTGAAAAATCATTTTCGATTACCGATGGTATGGGTGTAAATAGAATTTGCCGTGAGATGGGGTGTTAAAGTGAAAGTCTCTATTTTGTGCACAGATTCTAACCACCCGGTCGTTAATGAGATCAATGCTTGGATAGAACAGGTCTCTGTGAAAGGGCATATCGTCACACTTGTCTTTGATAAAAAAGATTTGCAAGGCGGAGATGTTCTTTTTCTCGTTTCATGCAGTCAAATAATCCAGGAAAAGGATCAGAAAAAATATAAGGCCACGCTTGTTTTGCACGCAAGTGATTTACCAAAAGGGAGAGGTTGGTCGCCCCATATCTGGGCCATTTTAAATGGTGCTAATCAAATTACAGTTAGTTTACTGGAAGCGTCTGATCCTGTTGATAGCGGAGCTGTGTGGCTGAAAACCAGTTTTTCTCTTGAAGGACATGAATTGCTGCCAGAGATTAATGAAAAACTCTTTGCAGCCGAACTATCCTTAATGTCGCAGGCTATCGATCAATTTAAGCAAATCGACCCAACTCAGCAGCATGGTGATTCTGGGGAATATATGCCTAAAAGATCTTCAGAAGATAGCCAGCTGGATCCAAATAAATCAATTGCGGAACAATTCGAGTTGCTTCGTGTTGTTGATTCACAAAGATTTCCAGCGTTTTTTGATTATCGGGGTAAACGCTATTTGATCAAAATGGAGAAAGTTGAAAATGACCAATAATAGAGTAATAAAGATTGCTGGAAGATCAATTGGATTAGAGCATTCACCCTTCATTATTGCTGAGATGTCCGGCAATCATAATCAGTCACTTGAAAGGGCTCTGGAAATTGTCGAGGTCGCTGCGAAGAGCGGTGCTCATGCATTAAAACTTCAGACCTACACACCGGATACCATGACGATTGATTTGGATGAAAGAGAGTTTTATATCAGCAATCCTGACAGCCTTTGGAAAGGGAGTTCTCTTTATCAACTTTATGGCGAGGCCTACACTCCATGGGAGTGGCACAAGCCAATTTTTGATCGTGCCCGTGAACTGGGTGTTATTCCTTTTAGCACACCATTTGATGATACTGCAGTAGACTTTCTCGAAAGTTTGGATGTTCCGTGTTACAAAATTGCTTCGTTTGAAAATACTGATTTGCCATTGATTCGACGCGTAGCCGCCACTGGGAAGCCAATGATTGTTTCTACAGGTATGGCAACGGTCGCAGAAATCGATGAAACAGTCCGTACGGCGCGTAAATCCGGGTGTGAAGACTTGATTATACTTAAGTGCACCAGTACTTATCCTGCCACGCCGGAAAACACCAATATCCTAACTATTCCGCACATGCGCGAATTGTTTGGTTGTGAAGTGGGTTTGTCCGATCACACCATGGGGATGGGTGTGTCTGTAGCCAGTGTGGCTCTTGGTGCGACAGTTGTTGAAAAGCACTTTACTCTGAATCGTGCTGATGGCGGTGTGGATAGCACATTTTCAATGGAACCTTTTGAGATGGAACAGTTAGTCATAGAAACTGAGCGAGCGTGGCAGGCGCTTGGACAAGTGAGTTATGGTCCTACTGAGGCAGAGAAAAACTCCATCCAGTTCCGCCGCTCATTATATGTTGTGAAAGATTTGAAGGCTGGGGATCTGCTGACAGCTGAGAATGTACGTGCGATTCGACCGGGGTTGGGGTTACCTACGAAGTATCTGGAGCAGGTGTTGGGCAAGGTGGTCAAACAGGACGTTAAGCGAGGAACGGCTTTGGGGTGGGATCTGATTTGATGCGTGAAATAAATGAAGGAGAAACCCATTTTAGGGTTTTGATTGTGGGGTGTGGGAATATAGCAGGGGGCTTTGATCAGGCACGGTCAACTGAAGATTTACCTTACACGCATGCAGGTGCATTCACCCGAGATGGGAGATTCAGTATAGCTGCGTGCATAGAGCCGGACGATATGCGACGTGGCCAATTTATGGACGAATGGGGCGTGCCGCTGGGGTTTTCATCATTCGATAATCTCATAGCTTCCGGCGAAAAATTTGATGTCATTAGTATCTGCTCCCCTACGACGTGTCATACAGATGATCTTGAAACGGCCCTGCTTCTGAAACCCCGGCTTGTGTTCTGCGAAAAGCCAATCACTGAATCATTAGCAGATACCAAAAGAATCGTAGCTGAATATCAAAAAGCTAGTATTCCACTTATGGTGAATTATACCCGCCGTTGGGATCCGGATATTTCGATGCTTCAATCCGACTTGCAGGAAAGTCGCAGGGGAACTCTGCGCTCTGTCACTGGAACCTATAACAAAGGGCTTCTGAATAATGGCTCTCATATGCTGGATCTTTTACATTTGATTGTTGGCCCCATGAAAATTGTCAGGGTTGGTGAACCAATACATGATTTTTCCCCCAATGACCCTACAGTTCCTGTTTGGTTAGAGGGAGAGCAGGGCGTACCCGTATATCTTGCTTGTGGGCATGCTGAGGACTACGCAATATTTGAGCTCCAGCTGATCTTTTCACAGGGTGTGTTGATAATGGAAAATGGAGGCTTGTACTGGCGAGATCGGCCAGCTTCTGAAAGTGGTGAGTTTAAAGGTTACCGTTTGCTTGAAGAGGGCGTTCGTCGAGCAGGTAAATATCCTCATGCTATGCTTCAAGCCGTAGATAATATTTATCGTTCAGTTAAACATGGAGAACCGCTTGGCAGCACCGGAGAGTCGGCTCTTTCTGTGCAACAGGTCTGTGAGGAAATCAAACAGCATATCCAGATGTTGTAGATGAGAATGCATATAATGCGTTACTAAAGAGGATGATCAGTATGAGCGATCAGAAAAACAGCGAAAAACTTGCCCTATTGGGTGGTCACAAGGCTATCAGCAAAACCTTTGATCGTTATAACCCTATGGGTCCGGAGGAAGTGGAAGCTGCCAAGAAGGTTGTAGAAGGCGGTGTTCTATCCAAGTTTCTGGGTGCATGGCATGAGGATTTTTACGGTGGACCAAAGGTGCAGGAGTTTGAACGCCAATGTGAATCTTTTTTTGGCGTCAAACATGCGGTCACTGTTAACTCGGCTACTTCTGGCCTCATTGCCGCCGTTGGCGCTATCGGTATCGAACCTGGTGATGAGATTATTGTTAGTCCGTGGACTATGTGTGCAAGTGCTACGGCTATTCTGCATTGGAATGCAATTCCGGTATTTGCAGATATCGAACCTGAAACATTTAATCTTGATCCGGTATCGGTAGAAGCAAATATTACTCCTCATACAAAGGCAATTATGGCTGTGGATATCTTTGGTCACTCAGCAGAGATGGGCGAGTTGATGGGCATTGCAGATAAATATGGATTGAAAGTAATTTCCGATGCTGCGCAGGCACCGGGGGCTGTCTATAAAGGAAAGTGCACTGGTACGGTTGGGCATATTGGTAGCTTTAGTCTGAATTATCATAAACATATCCATACGGGAGAAGGTGGCATTCTTGTTACGGATGATGATGAATTGGCGGAACGTATGCGTTTGATTCGCAATCATGCAGAAGCAGTTGTTGGTGCTAAAGGTGAGACCAATCTTACTAATATGATTGGTTACAACTTCAGACTTGGTGAGATTGAGTCCGCAATCGGAATTGAGCAGTTAAAAAAACTAAATGGGATTGTTGAGACCCGGCAGCATATCGCTGCTCGACTTAACAATGGGTTGCAGGGATTGGAAGGGTTAAGGACACCTGTAACAAAAGCTGATTGTTCTCACGCCTATTATATCTATCCATTGATACTTGACTTTGAGGGTTTAAACATATCCCGAACGCGTGTTGCTGAAGCGCTTAAGGCGGAGGGATTGAGTATAGCTACCGGCTATCAGAATTTGCATTTGCTACCAATGTATCAAAAGAAACAGGCCTATGGCTCTAACGGGTTTCCCTGGAGCTCAGACGTTTGTCATCGGGATGTAAGTTATAGCAAAGGTATCTGCCCCGTGGCAGAGAAACTAAACGATTTGTCTTATTTGGGATTTGGAATGTGTGAGTATGATTTAAGTGATCAGGATATTGATTTGATTGTGCATGCCTTTAAGAAGGTATGGGCGTCAATGGATGAACTCCGCAAGTTATGATTGATCTCCAATCATTAAGAGAAAGATTTCCGATTCCAGGCAAACTGGTAAACCTTAATCTGTTCACAAAAGAAAATATTACTGCTGACTATTTAGACTGGCTTAACGACCCGGATGTCGTTCGATACAGTAATCAGCGTTTTAGGAGTCATACTTTCGAGTCTAGCGTTGATTATCTTAACTCATTTAGCGGTGGTGATAATCTTTTCATCGCTGTATCTTTAAAAGACAATGATAAGTATGTTGGAACCATGAGTGTATATTTTTCTGCAGAACATGAGACCGCAGATATTGGAATCATGATTGGAGATAAAAGTTGTTGGGGCGAGGGGGTTGGATTTGATGCTTGGTCTGCCGTGCTATCATTTTTACTTGATGTTGTAAAAATAAGAAAGGTCACTGGTGGGACTCTTGAATGCAATAAGGGTATGCTCAAAATCATGCTTAATTCGGGCATGAAGGGTGATGGGACGCGGGAAGCACAGGAACTGGTGAATCAACAGCCACAGGATGTATTACATTTTGCCAAGTTCAGGAATGAATAATTTCTTTGAGTTCCCTCTTGGGGTTATAGCGCATGATGCAGGGGCTGCTAACCACATCATCGCATGGCTGAAAGGGTGTGATCACCATGAAATGCATGTTTGTATGGAGGGTCCGGCAGCAAAGCTATGGGAGCAATCATTGGCCAGTCAGATAAACATGCCATTAAATGAGATTGTAAGTCGATCAAGTATGCTTCTCACTGGAACGGGTTGGGAAAGTACATTGGAGCATGATGCCAGGAAGCTTGCCAGGGTGGCAGGAGTAAAGTCAGCTGCCGTCATTGATCACTGGACAAATTACCCTGAACGGTTTGTGCATAAGGGAGAGACGGTACTTCCGGATGAAATCTGGGTTACCGATAAATACGCCAGGAATATAGCTGAAGATAAATTCCCGGGTCTTAAAATTGTGCAGTTGCCAAATATTTACCTGGATAGCATGGTTCGGAGAGTTCGAGAGTGTGAACAAGCTTGGCAAAAGCGTACTGGAAAACATTTATTATATGTTCTTGAACCCATCCGTGAAGCTTGGGGATGTACTAAACAACAAGGTGAATTTCAAGCATTGAATTATTTTATAGAAAACTTGGAACTTCTCCAGTTGGGCTGTGACCTGTCAATCAGGCTGCGTCTTCACCCCTCAGAGCCTCAAGGTAAATATGATCAGTGGATAGAAGCAAACAGAAATATCAAAATATCAATTGATGAATCATCAACCATTGCTGAATCTGTCGCATGGTCAGATGTGGTTGTCGGGTGCCAAACTTATGCGATGGTTGTTGCACTTGCAGCAGAAAAGAAGGTCATCTCATCGATTCCTCCGTCGGTGCCAGCCTGCATTTTGCCTCAAACAGAAATCATTAAACTGTCCGATCTTGTTCACTGAACCATTATGAAATACTGTAAAACTTGCCTCCAGCCGGATACTCGACCAAACACAATCTTTACAGAAGAAGGGGTGTGTCCTGCATGTAATTACTTTGATGCGTTGCAGCATGTGGATTGGCAAGAACGCCATGAGATTTTGGTAGACCTTCTTAACTCCTTTCCTCAAAAGGAAGGGCAACACTTTGATTGTATTATTGGTGTGAGTGGTGGTAAAGACAGTACTCGTCAAGCCTTGTTTGTAAGGGACAGACTTGGAATGAATCCACTCCTGGTCTGTTTGAGTTATCCACCACAGCAAGTTACTGAGCGTGGGGTGGATAATATTTCAAACCTTATTGAGTTAGGTTTTGATGTGGTCTTATCAGCACCAGCACCTGAAACATGGCGGAAATTGATGAGGACCAGTTTTGATACTTTTACAAACTGGTGTCGTTCAACCGAACTTGCATTATTCAGTTCAGTTCCCCAGATAGCCATTCGATATAATATTCCATTGATTCTCTGGGGAGAGAACCCCGGACTTCAACTTGGAGACCTTAAAACACTCGGTAATACGGGTTACGATGGGAACAACCTTCGTTATATGAACACTCTGTCAGGTGCTGGCCTGGACTGGATGTTGGATTCTGGAGTTCAGTCTCGGGAGTTACTGCCTTATATGTATCCAACTCCTGGTGAGTTTGAAAAATCAAATTTACAGATCGTCTATTTAGGATGGTTTTTGGGAGACTGGTCACTTGTAAATAATGCAGCATATTCATGTGTTAATGGATTAGAAATTCGTGAGGACACAGTAAAAGGTACAGGTGATCTTTATGGTATTACTGCTCTTGATGAAGATTGGGTGACGTTGAACCAGATGATAAAGTACTACAAGTTTGGGTTTGGTCGAGTTACTGACTATGCCAATGAGGAAATACGTCTTGGAAACATGACACGCCAAAAGGGGATAAGCCTTGTAGAAGCTTACGATGATGCTTGTGGCGATGAGTATATAGATAGTTTCTGCGACTATATTGATATCCCGGTATCCAAATTCTGGGCGCAGGTTCGTGCTTCAGTAAATCGGGATCTATTCACTGTGAAAGGTGACGGTTCCATTTGTCGGAAGTTCAAAGTGGGAGTCGGGCTGTGAGTTATACGACAGTCGGGATTATCGACTATGGGATGGGAAACCATGCCTCGGTAATGCATAGCCTTCATGCTCTTGGTTTTCGAGTGAGAGTGAGTTCTAAAATTGAAATACTCAATGATGTTGATGTTTTAATTCTGCCTGGAGTTGGTGCGTTTCCATCTGCTATGCAAGCTCTAAATAAGCTGGATTTGGTCGGATACCTTCAGAAGCAGGCACAGGAGCGACGGCCGATCATTGGTATTTGCCTTGGGATGCAACTACTTGCCGGTGCTTCATATGAGTACAAATACACGACAGGCCTGGATCTCATTCCGGGAGAAATAGTGCCATTAGCATCTTCTAAATCTCATATCGGTTGGAATACCATGGAGTGTGTTCAGCAGGATCAGCAGCTTCAGCTAAGCGATGGCCAATCCTTTTATTTCAATCATTCATATAGATATCAGGGGCCAGATGAATATCAAATTTGTGAGTCTCGATATATTGATCCTTTTCCGTCCGTAATACGTCGTGGAAATATAGTTGGAATTCAGTTTCACCCTGAAAAGAGTCAGACTGCCGGAAGATTGTTGCTAGGAAATTTAATTGCGGGAATGGTTAATGCTTAAAAAGCGTTTGGTAGGAATCGTCACCATCAGAAATGGATGGGCTGTTCAATCCTTTGGTTACCGACGCTACTTGCCGTTGGGGAAGGCCGAGTGGCTGGTTGAAAACCTTGATCGTTGGGGTGCTGATGAAATTCTGGTGCAGGTGATAGATCGTTCTATAGCCTCATCAGGTCCAGATTTTGATTTGCTTGAGCGGCTTGGGAACCTTGGGTTGGAGACACCGCTAATTTATGCGGGAGGTATCCGGTCTGTTTCTGATGGTGTCAAAGCTATTCAATTGGGTGCAGACCGTATTGTTGTTGATTCTCTTCTGCATGGTAATCAGGAATCAGTGAAGGAACTCTCAATCCAGCTTGGTGCACAGGCGATGATCGCATCAATGCCGCTGGCTTGTGAAGGCGATACAATAATGTGGTTGAATTATCGAAATGGAATTTCAACGCCTGTTATGAGTAACTCTTTAGACCTGATTGAATCGGGCATGATATCTGAGGTTCTGGTGACAGACTGGTTGCATGAAGGGAAGCCAGGTTGTTTTGATCAAAACCTGATCAGTAAGTTTCCACTTCAAGAAGTCCCACTCATTGCATTTGGTGGTTTGAGTGTGCCAGAGCATATGTCTGCATTGCTCTATCGGAATAATGTGGTTGCGATTGGGGTTGGGAATTTCCTAAGTTATAATGAACACTCTATTCAGAAGTATAAAGAAGCCCTGACTGATGATTTTTTGAGGTTATCAAACTATGAATCCAACTATTCGCTTTTAGCTGATGTCTGACCTCCAATTTTGTAAACGCTGCCTTTACGCAACTACACATCCCCTTGGTTTAGTCCTGGATGATGAAGGTGTTTGTTCGGGATGCCGTATTCACGAAGAGAAAAACTCTCTTGATTGGGACAAGCGTTGGGCGATGCTGGAAGGTCTGGTCAAGCCCTACCGAAACCAGGAAGTAAAAAATTACGACTGCATTGTTCCTGTAACCGGATCCCAGGATTCTTATTTTATCGTACATTTGGTAAAGGAACGACTGGGTTTGAATCCGTTGCTTGTGACCTATAATAAATATTTTAATACGCCGCTGGGTATTAGAAATCTCGCTAACCTGCGTATCCGGTTCAACTGTGACATTGTATATCAGAATATAAATCCAGTTTCGGTTAAAAAGATCACTGGCACGACTCTTCGACGCTTTGGAAGTGTCTATTGGCCGATTCTTGCAGGTCATACGGTATTCCCTGTGCAGACAGCAGTTCGTTATAAGGTTCCTTTGATTATTTGGGGGGCTCATCAAGGCCTTGAGCAGGTAGGAATGTTCTCTCATGAGCATGAAGTTGAAATGACCCGGCGTTACAGGAAAGACCATGACCTGATGGGGCATGAGGCTGATGATCTGATATCAATTTTTGATACGTTAAAGGAAGATGATATTTGGCAGTATCGTTATCCGGATGATCGTGATCTCAATACTGTGGGTGTGCGTGGCATTTACCTGGGTAATTATGTGCGTTGGGATTCCAAGGCACAGCATGAGCAGATGATGCGGGAATATGACTATAGAACTGCCTTCTTTAATCGAACTTTTGATTGTTATGATTATGTTGATTGTTTTAATTACATGGATATTCATGATCAGTTGAAATTATACAAACATGGTTATTCAAAGGTTACCGACCATGCCTGTCGGGAAATTCGTTTTGGGCGGTTAACACGTCAAGAGGCCTTGGCTTTGGTTCGAAAACACGAACAGGCACCACTTAAATACATTGATCAATTTTGCGATTGGCTTGGGATAACACCAAGAGCATTACAATTTTTAATGGATCAATATCGGAATCCGGAATTCTGGAAGGAGACTGATGTTGGAACATGGGAGTTTAATGGCTGGAGTTCCCAATATGAAGTTGAGAAAATCATTGATGATAACCCGGTTGAGCATCCAGATATTTTTGTTGGCAACGATAGTCTGGAACATGGTCGGGATGCGAAATACATTACGATTGGAAAGGGGTGGTCATAAGACCTTCAAGAGCTGTATAGCCATACATGAGTGATTGAATCACACCTGTTGCTAAACAATACTTTGCGTTATTGTTTCGAACTAACTGACCTTAAAAAAAACGGGTGATTTCGGAAGGTGAATATCTTAAGTGGCAATTTTAATTAATAAACAAGTAAACGAGTAAGTAATGCCTATTCAAACTAATGTTATATTCTTATATACAGACTCTTTGCGAAGAGACTTTTCTACCTGTTATATTCTTCAGGAAACATTGCAAGCTCTTGGGTATAAAACTTTTATATGTTCTAGAAGAAACTTCTTAAGATTTATTAGATTCGTTTTGCCTGCCAAGTTATTTATTATCGGTCAGGTTAATATGCTCGAAGATTCATTTTTTCTTCGAGAAAATCAGAAAGAAGGGAATGAAGTCTTTTTCATGCCGGCAGAAGGTTTTGCTGCAGATGAAGAGTACATTACGATGTATCCTGAGGATATAGATTACAGCATCCTGAATGCAGTGTTTTTCTGGGGAAAGAATTCACTGAAATGGTTTTCAGATCATAGAACAATTGATGATAATGCAAAGTTGATTCGAGCTGGATATGCACGCCTTCCTATTGCGAGAGAATACGATCATTTAGTAAACATAAAGGCAAAGCGTATAGGTTTTGTAGGACGCTTCCCTGCGATTAATGACCTTTATGAAAGAAGTGTTATGAGTTTCTTTCTCAATGAGACGACAGAACGGGGAAGAAGCCAGCTGGTTGGCCGGTTAAATTCAGAGTCAAATGCTATCCTGTGCTATTTGAACCTGTTCGATTATATCATCAACGAAACGGATTATATTATTAGTGTAAGGCCGCATCCTAACGAAGATGCTTCGGTATATGATGCTTTACTGAACAGATATAAAGGACGTGTCGAAATCAATAATGTTTTTGACGTGGCTGAGTGGATGGCTGGCTGTAATATGATTGTAGGCTTGGCAAGCTCATCGTTTATCGATGCGCACTTGGTAGGAACTCCTGTGATATGTCTTGATAAGCTTCTGAATTCTCAGGAGAGCACACTTCATTTTGATCCTGCTCTGAAGTGGATGTATGAGAGTTGTTATTTGCCGGATGATATAAGTGAAGTGCACACGTTGCTACAAAGTGATCAATTGGAAGCTTTAAGTAATGAGACCTTTAATGAATTGATTGATAATGATTTCCGAGGTGAGAGTGAGCTCGTATTTGATCAGATTATTTCTAAGGTTGTTGAGAGGCCGCTTGAAGTGAGCATCTTCGACAAGGGCCTGCTTCTGTTGCTTAAGGCAGTAGATTTTATCCTGGCCAGTATTCATTACCTGTGTAGAAACAAAGCACTTCAATTTGATTATTCATCTTTTTATCACCCTGCATCTAAGGTTCTTAAAGATGTTTCATGCAAAATCAGAGAGAAATTAGATCTCTCTCAGTATGAGAAATGATTGAACTAAAATATGAAATGGCGTGAGTAAAATAGCAGCAACATGCATTTCTTAGTTACTACAGGAAAAGTCTCAGGCGATATTGAATCGAGCAATGTTTTATTGGCGGGAGATTGGTGCGGTGACCCTGAGGCCAAATTCGCTGAACATGTGAGTGTTGAGACTCTGGAATACCCCATAGATCACGCTGATGCGGTAAAGATCAAATGTGAAATTGATACTGTTTTTGAAGAGCTGTTGCCAAAAATAGCTTTGGCATATAATGATGTTCTCGGATTACAAAAAGACGAGAAGTTTTATAAAATCATATTAGGCCGATGTATTTTTCATTTTATCCATAATATTTATGAAAAGATAACGCTGCTAGATAGTGCGCTGGAGAAACATTCAGAGATTACCATCGAAAGTTGTGGGAAATCATATGCTTTTTCTACTGACTCGGTTGACTATTGCATGGAATCATATTCATCAGATGAGTTTAATTTTAAAATGTATTCAGGGGTCGCTGAATATTTCTCTGGTATTCAAAAACGTGATGTTCCGGACCTTCCACCGCGGGTAAAAGCAGATGGCCCAAAACTGGGGATAAAAGCTGTAATAAAAAGCAGGTTTTGGATTCTGTTATGCTGGCTGAATAGCCTATTTTGCAAGCGAATGACATTGGTCGTATCGCCTTGTTATCCAAAAACTGCTTATTTCAATGCCGTTTGGTTCTTTTTGAAAAGCAAAGGTCAAATAGTTCATTATCAATTCTCACCACTACAGTCATCAGGTGATATGATGAATACAGACCTTCGCAGCAGGCTTTCGAAGAAAATTGTTTCAGATAGTGAAAACCGGTTATTAACAATAGCATCAGAACTCTTGTTTTATTTTATGCCAACATCATTGGTTGAAGGTTTTGATGCTCATCAGCAGGAGTCTAAATCCTGGTTAAATAAACATCCCAATTTACAGAGAATATTTACTGCGAACGCGATTCATACAGATGATGTGTTTAAGCACATTGTAGCTGAGGCTGATCTCAAGGATTGCTGGATAGCACAGCATGGTTCCGGATATGGTTTTTCTGAGGTTCAGTCCAGTGAGGAGTATGAGCGTATGCTATCAACGCGCTATTTTACCTGGGGCTGGGGTGAACGTGTATTACCTTCTCCCAAGTTATATCTTGGGAGCTGTGTTAATTATGAGTCAAATAAAGCATTAATTTTAACTGTTCCAACAGTAACTCGTTATGCAGGACTACTGGAAAGCTATTTCATCTCAAGCGATTATAAGAACACCATTAATCTTACGGATACGTTTTTAAAGGCTCTCCCTTTGGATGCTCTTGAAAACATTCTGCTTCGGCAGCGAAGGATGGAGGTTCTGCGCATATACGAACCAGAAATGAAGCTCCAATCAGATGATGTTGATCAGTTCCACGACAGCTTAAAGCGGGCTAAACTTCATCTGTCCAATCATATGGGAACACCTGTTTTGGAGTCTCTCGCAATGAATGTGCCTACATTAGTTGTTTATGATGAGGATGTTCACAGAATTCGTGACTCTGCTAAACCATACTTCATGATGCTTAAGGACGTTGGCATTTTATTTAATGATGCTGAGAAAGCAGCCAGACATCTTGCTGTAGTAAATGAGGATATTGCCAAATGGTGGAGAGACGAAAAAACTCAGGAAGCAGTAAACACATTTTGTAATCGCTTTGCCCGGTCAGATCCAGACTGGAGGCATGCATGGCTAAAAGTTTTTTGTGAATGATTTGAAAGAGGATGATGTTTTATGACTGATATTTATAATGATGATACCTACATTTCAAATAATCCTAATCTTCATCGGGAAGACTCACTCTTTAAGTTTAATCAGATTTCAAAGCTTCTGGAAAACTTCCCACTGAAGAAAGAAAAAATAAAAATATTGGATGTTGGCGGTGGAGCAGGCGAGCTTGGTGCTGAGGTCGCCAAGTATTTTGTCGATAAAGGTGTTGCCATCGAATTTGTCGCTCTGGATCTTTCATCGGAGATGCTGGCTGAGCAGGTGAAATATAATAGTCATATTGATCATACTTTAAACTGCTCAATTCAGGATTGTCCGGAACAGAGCTTTGATATTGTCATGATGATTGATGTTATAGAGCATGTTCCTGAAAAAGAGATGGTTGCAAATCGACTGAATGAGATATGCGAATATGTTATATATAATATTCCTGTTGAAATTAATGCTATGGACTTTCTAAGGAATCTAATATTACTCGGGCGCCACTATGCGTATCAAACGCGTACAATTGGCCATGTGCATTTTTTCTCAATGAGGTCGGCGAAGAGGTTTATTTATAAACACCATTATCCTTCGGCACTCTTTTTTAAACCCTATTTTAGTTTGCTGTTGGAATCGGATGCTGAGCAGTACGTAGAGCTGAGAAAAAGTCGAATCAGGTTGGCTGAACTGAAGTTGTCGAAGTGGATTGCAAAGTGTTTTTCATGGATATCACCTTATCTGATTCAGGGTTCGATGTATGCATTGGTGGCAACCAAATCAGGAGGCAATCATCGATAAGAACAGATTTGACTTTATCGTTGTTGGCGCTGGTTCTTCCGGCGCTGTCGTTGCGACACGGCTCGCAGAAAACGGGCGGTATAAAGTTCTTCTTCTAGAGGCTGGCGGTGATCCAAAAAGCATTTGGCTCCGTGTTCCGCTGGGTGTTGGTAAGTTGTTGCATAATGAAAAGTATGTCTGGAAGTTTAATACTGAACCTGAGCCGGAACTGGAGGGGCGAAAAATATACTCACCTCGTGGAAAGATTAAAGGTGGATCGAGTTCAGTAAATGGCATGGTTTTCGTACGAGGGTCAAAAAATAAGTTTGATGAATGGTGTGACAATGGTTGCCATGGCTGGGGCTATGAAGACCTGTTGCCATACTTTAAGAAGTTGGAAAACTATCCTGAAGGGGATGCTGAGTTTCGAGGGCACACGGGATCCATAAAAATCACAAAGGTTGAATCGGACCCATTGAGTGAGGCTTTTCGCAATGCCTGTATTCAAGAAGGCTACTCAGACAATGAGGATTATAACGGTAAAGAGAGTGAGGGTGTCAGTTATTTGCAGCTTACATCAAGTAACGGGGTTCGTGAAAGCACAGACACTGCTTACCTGAAAAGAGCAAACAAATATCAAAACTTTGAAATCTGGACAAATTCATATGTGGAACGAATCACGTTCACTGATAAGCGGGCGACTGGAGTGGTACTTCGTCGGGGTGATAAGCAGATTCAGGTTAGTGCTAATCGGGAGATTATAATATCTGCTGGTGCGATTAAGTCTCCCCAGCTACTAGAGTTATCCGGAGTTGGTGACTCTGAATTGTTGAGGAAGAAAGGAATTGAACCTATGCACCATTTGCCTGGTGTTGGTGAGAATCTTCAGGATCATTTCAATGTTCGAGCGGCCTTTGAATGCAGTCAGAAAATTACTATCAATGATGCCCTTAGAAACCCGTGGTATGGGCTGAAAATGCTGTTCCGCTATCTGGTGTTTCATAACGGATTGCTTGCGACACCTTCAGCAACCATTCATGCAATGGTGAGAAGTTCTCCTGATATTGCTGAGGCTGATGTGAAAATTCAATTGGTGCATTTAAGCGAACAGGCTCGCTTTGGAGTGTCAGCTGATTCGGGAGTGGATTCCTGTCCGGGATTTTCAATAGGTGCTTTTTCAATGTATCCAAAATCTCGTGGAAGTGTACATATCAACTCTTTAGACCCACGAACCTCACCGCTAATTCGTGCAAATTATCTTAGTCATCCAGATGATGTAGCGCTCACTTTAAAAGCATTGCGACTTGCTCGAAATATTGCATCCAAAAAGGCCATGCAGCCATTTGTTATCAGAGAGTTGCGCCCAGGTATGGATATTCAAAACGGTGAAGATTTGCTGTTATACATGCGACAGACAGGTCAAACTACATACCACAGTGTAGGTACTTGTCGTATGGGGCAAGACTCTATGGCTGTCGTTGATCATGAGTTATGCGTTCATGGATTAGATGGTTTACGTATCATCGACGCTTCAATTATGCCTAGTTTGGTTTCCCCTAATACCAACGCAGCCAGTATTATGATAGGGGAGAAGGGAGCTGATTTGATACTCGGTTCTGTGAAACAGTGATGATTCCCCTATGAAGTGCTTATGGAAATTGAAAAGGGCAAATTTATGATAATGATTAGAAAGCTTATCGAAAAATACAGTGGCTTGAGAAACAGGCTTTACTATTGGATATGTTATGAATTTTTGAATAGAGGGGATGAAGTTCTTCTTGGTGATCGTATTAAAATTAATTACCCCGAATACGTTTCCTTAGGAGATAACGTATACCTTAATGATTTTGTGCGGATAGATATGCTTAAATATAATTGTCATATTGATAAGCCGACGATTGAGTGCGAACCAGAATTGAAGATTGGTATGGGGACATACATTGGTTGCCACACATTAATCGCATGTGCCAATCAGGTTACAATTGGAAAAAAAGTTATGATTTCTGATCGATGCTTTATTGGAGATACTGTTCATGATCACAGTGACATTCAGTTACCGGTTATGGATCAGTATGTCTCCTCACCAGGCCCTGTCGAAATCGGTGATGGAAGCTGGCTCGGTGTTAATGTAACAGTTTTGGCCAATGTAACCATCGGTAAAAATTGTGTTATTGGTGCAAATTCAGTTGTAACCAGGGATATTCCTGATTATCACGTTGCAGTTGGAGCTCCTGCACGGATTGTTCGTGATATTTCCGCAGATAGCCGTTGATGAAAACATTTCTGCTGTTTATAGAAAGTTATACGGCTGGCGGGTCTGACTATGTAGCCAAGCTTTTGATTAATAACCTTAATGTTAACAAAGTAATTGTGATGGTGAATAGGGGCGCTGATAGAAAAATTCTGTTTTCAGAAGCGCTGCCTTCGAATGTTGAGATTTGTACATATAACCTTTTTACACCTACTGAACTATCGAATTTTGCTAATCATTTTTCTGAACACAAGGTTGCTTTTTTTCTATTGAGATTACTCGAACTAGCGTTGCGGTATCCTCTGATGCTGATTTCATTTGGATATTTCTTTTTTAAACTGAGAAAAAAACAAATCACTCATTTTTTTGCTCATAATGGAGGCTATCCCGGAGGGAGTTTCTGTGCAACGGCATCTTTCGCCGCAAGTACACTTAAGGGCGTTCGTTGTTTTTTTGCTTATCACAGTATGCCAGTTCCGAGAGGAAAGTGGACGAGGTTTTTTGATGGTATTCTAGATGCTGTTTTGGATGAAAGATGTACCATGATTTCGGTGTCGGAGAGAAGTGCTCAGGCTCTTCAGGAGTTGCGTGGGTTTCAACAAATGCCAGTTTGTATTTACAATGGGCTTTCTGAATCTGAGATGAAAGGTTATCGGAGGCGAGATACGCTAAAACTCCTCCATATCGGCTACTTTGACTCGAATAAGAATCAAATTATGTTGTTGCATGTGCTCAAATCGTTAATTGATAAAGGCTATGGTGATGTTGAACTTACTTTTGTTGGGGCAGTTTCTGAAGAGTCAGCTTATAAAAAAGTAGTTCGATTTGTCGATCAACATAATCTGCATCAATACGTAAAATTTGAAGGGTTTCGCAAAGATGTCAGCTCATATTATTATGATAATGATGTTTTACTGTTGTGTTCGAAAACCGAGGGTTTTCCCATGGTTGTCCTTGAGGCCATGCGTGTTGGTATGCCGGTAGTGGCAACTAAAGTCGGCGGTATTGGAGAACAGGTTGTTCATGATGTTAACGGCTTTCTCGTGGAGCCAGAGGGTGAGACTGCGATGGCTATGAGATTGATTGACTTTATGCATCACCCAGAGATGATTGCAGATATGGGGCGAGAGGCTAGAGACCTGTTTCAGAGAAAGTTTACCTTGAGTAAAATGATTGATAAATACGAGCAAGTATTAGATCTGTGATTAGTTAGATTTATGCTTTTGTTTAGTATGTTTAGTTTTTACCTTTATAAAGGGCGTATTAAAATCTGTATCTTAGTGCTGTTGTGGTAATTATATGAAATTAACCGAAATTGATTTTTGGGAAGATTACTGGGCGAAAGTTAAGCTTCCTGACACGGTTGATCTTAACTTCTCCTTTGAACGTTGCTTGGCGAGGGCTTTAAAAAAGAACCTTCCTGACGTTAAGGGGGATGTTCTTGAGGTGGGCTGTGCGCCTGGTCGATGGTTGGCCTTTATGGAAAAAGAATTCGGCCTTAGGCCCTCTGGGATAGAATATTCAGAAGCAGGCCTTGAAGCCACAAAAAAGAACTTTGAAATGCTCGGCATAGCATCAGGTGAAATTCATCAAGGTGATTTTTTTCAGGTGGAGCTCAAGAAAGAATTTGATGTAGTTATGTCTTTTGGGTTTATAGAACACTTTGACGATGTGGATGATGTTGTTGAACGGCATTTAAGATGGTTGAAACCTGGCGGAACCTTGATTTTAGGCGTTCCAAATATGAGGGGCGTTTATTCTGGAATCCAGAAGGTTTTAGATCAATCAGTTTTAGATAAGCACAATCTTAATATGATGAATCTTGATTTTTTCTCAGGCCTGGCGAAACGTTTTGACATGAATATCACATTTTTGGATTACATAGGTTCTTTTGAACCATCATTGCCCCTCCCTAAACCAGGAAAAAATAATCTACTGCAATGGTTAGTCCGGTGTTTTCTCCGAGTGGCGGGGAAAGTTAGAAAAGCCACTTTTTTTGATTCAATCAATAATCCTTTATTTAGTTCATATATTTTGGCTATATATAAAAAATAGGGACTGTACACAGAAACAGCAAGTCAGTTAATAGAATGACTCAACAGTACCGATCTTGTTGGAATTATCAGATGGGCTTGTATATTGGTCGGTTTGGAGGGTAGTGTAATTTTTAAAGGTTTAGTTTTGGGTAATAATTGGGTAAAAAGATGATTCAAAATACTTATGCAAATAGCACTGTGCTAGTGACTGGCCATACTGGGTTTAAGGGTAGCTGGCTTTCTACTTGGTTAACGCTAATGGGCGCAAAAGTTATTGGACTGTCTGTTGATGTCCCAAGTAGCCCTTCAAATTTCGAAGCCTCTGATATGGGACGATGGATTGAAGACCTTCGTGTTGATGTAAGAGATGCAGATGCGGTTCGAAAAGTTGTTCATCAGTATCAGCCTGATTTTGTTTTTCACTTGGCAGCACAGGCCCTTGTTCGTCCGTCATATGACTCTCCTTTAAAAACTTTTTCAACCAACACCATTGGCACTGCTAATATTTTGGATGCTTTGCGCTATCTTGATAAAGATGTTGTAGCGGTAATGATCACCAGTGATAAGGCATATGATAATCTGGAATGGGTATGGGGTTATCGTGAAACTGACAGGCTGGGAGGAAAAGATCCTTATAGTGCTTCTAAGGGGATGGCTGAACTGGCGATACGTAGCTATGTAGAGTCGTTTTTTAATCAGCCTGACTCAAATGTACGGATTGGGATCACGCGTGCAGGTAATGTGATTGGTGGTGGTGACTGGGCAACAGACCGAATTGTTCCTGACTGTATGAATGCCTGGGCAAAAAATAATAGCGTTGATATTCGTAGTCCTAATGCTACAAGGCCATGGCAGCATGTGCTTGAGCCTTTAAGCGGCTATTTGGCACTAGCTTCTAATTTGGTTGAGAGTAAAAAAAATCATGGAGAGGCATATAATTTTGGTCCTTCAGCTGATCAAAACCACTCTGTTGGAAGGCTTATTAATGAGATGGTGAAGTATTGGAGTAATATTCATTGGAATGATATCTCCCAGTCTCAAAAACATCTACACGAAGCAGGGTTGCTTAAGCTGAATTGTGATAAGGCTCTTGTTGATTTGAGCTGGATGCCAACCTTGCAGTTTGAGCAGACAGTAAAAATGACAGTGGAGTGGTATAAACACTATTATCAGGAACAGCCATCTTCAATGCATAGCTATACGGTTTCCCAGATAGAAGAGTTTACAAAGCTGGCACAGGCAAAGAACCTAGATCCTGAAGATTATGCCTAAGAATGTGCTCATTTCACCCCTGAAAATTATTGAAGTTCCTGATGGTGATGTGCTTCATGCCGTAAAAGTCAGCGATACAGGCTTTCACGGATTTGGAGAGGCATATTTTTCAACCATTAAAAATGGCAAAGTAAAGGCATGGAAAAGGCATCGTAAGATGACACTAAATCTTGTAGTGCCTACAGGCGCTATCCGTTTTGTTCTCTTTGATGATAGAGATGCACAAACCGACGCCAATCAGTTTCAGGAAGTGACAATTTCTAGCAGTAATTATTGCAGGTTAACTGTCCCTCCAATGGTTTGGCTGGGTTTTCAGGGTATTGAAGAGGGGTTGAATTTGTTGCTGAATGTCGCTGACTTTGAACATGACCCGCTCGAAGTGGATCGCAAAGAGATCGAAGAGATAGCATTTGATTGGAGTCAGAAAGTATGAAAGTAGTAATTCTTGCTGGTGGATTTGGTACAAGGCTAAGTGAAGAGACTGATATGAGACCTAAGCCGATGGTCGAAATCGGTGGCAGACCGATCTTGTGGCATATCATGAAGATTTACTCCAGCTATGGATTTAATGATTTTGTGATACTTCTGGGTTACAAGGGCTATGTTATTAAGGAGTATTTTTTTAATTATTTCCTTCATGAAAGCAATGTGACGGTTGATTTGGCCAATAACACTATGGAAGTTCATGATAATGATTGCGAGCCTTGGAAAGTTACGCTGTTGGACACCGGCATCAACACTATGACAGGCGGCCGCATTAAAAGGGCGAAGGATTTCGTTGGTGATGCACCATTTCTTCTTACCTATGGCGATGGCATCTCAAATATTAATATGAGTGATTTGATAAAATTTCATCAGAGACATGGAAAATCAATTACTATGACTGCTGTTCAACCTGCTGGTCGTTATGGCGCATTGGATATTAAAGAAGAAGGAACCATTTCTCAATTTCAGGAGAAGCCACGGGGTGATGGTTCATGGATCAATGGAGGTTTCTTTGTATGCGAGTCATCAGTTTTCGATCGTATTGCTGATGATCAGACCATTTTTGAGCAGGGGCCATTAACAGGCTTGGCTCAGGATGGTGAGCTTATGGCTTATCGACATGATGGTTTCTGGGAGTGTATGGATACACTGCGGGATAAAACCAATCTATGTAACTTGTGGGATTCTGATGCTGCTCCGTGGAGGGTTTGGGATAACTGAAATGGTACTTATTACCGGTGGTTTCGGCTATCTGGGCGGACGCCTGGCCCAATATCTTGATTTGAACGGATATAATGAAATCTTTTTGGGTTCCCGGACTGAGAAGAAATCTCCAGCTTGGCTATCCAATGCAAAGGTGGTTCGGACTCAATGGGATTCATCTGCGAACCTTGAAAAGATTTGTGCAGGTGTTGATGTCATTGTGCACATGGCTGGAATGAATGCTCAGGACTGTGCTGATAACCCTGTAGCGGCTATCGATTTTAATGGCGTATGTACCTCCAGATTACTAAATGCTGCAGTCATGCAGGGCGTGAAGCGATTTGTTTACCTTTCTACTGCTCATGTTTATAATGCTCCATTATCCGGTGAGATAACCGAAAATAGTTGTCCTGCAAATCTCCACCCTTATGCAACAAGTCATCGTGCCGGGGAGGATGTTGTTAGGGAGGCGGCTGAAAAAGGGGAGATTGAAGGCGTTGTTATTCGGCTATCAAATGCTTTTGGCACTCCAGCCCATAAAGAGGCCAACTGCTGGAATCTTCTGATGAATAACCTTTGTTATCAATCGGTTGCATCTCGAAAAATGGTTTTGCAATCAACAGGGGTACAGAGAAGGAACTTTATCACCATAGCGAATGTTTGCAGGGCTATATCACATTTGATGGAACTGCCACGTGATAAACTGGAGAATGGTGTGTTTAACGTGGGAGATAAGACAATGCGAGTCATTGATATGGCGGAAATGGTTCAGTCAAGATGTGTAGAAGTGCTTGGCTACGCTCCTGAAATAGTTCATTTAGACCATCTTCAGGATGAAGAGAGTGTTGAACTGGATTATCGAATAGATAAGCTGCTTTCATCCGGTTTTTCTTTGTCTCCATCTTTCTCTCATGAGATTGATGCTACTTTGAAGATGTGTAGAGAAGAATTTGGGGAACATATCTAAATTGCAGCCTACAGTTTCTGTCATCATTCCAACTTATAATCATGCCGAGTTTTTGCGGGAAGCCCTTGAGTCTCTACGCGCCCAGTCTTTTGAGGACTGGGAGGCGATTGTTGTGAATAACTTTTCAGAAGATGAAACGATCTCAGTGGTTGAGTCTTTTTCGGATACTCGGATTCGTTTGGAAAACTTTCGTAATCATGGTGTGATAGCAGCCTCAAGAAATTATGGTATTTCTCTGGTCAAAGGGGAGTTACTGGCATTCCTTGATTCGGATGATCTTTGGTACCCAGAGAAGCTGGCTCGGTGCATTGAGTGTCTGGATGAAGGTGTTGATCTTGTTTGTCATGGCTTACGTACCTTTGGTGATGGTCAGGAAGTGGAGGTGTTTGCTGGCCCAGAGTCTTGTGCAACATATGAAGCACTCCTTTATAGAGGGAATTGTCTAACCCCATCGGCAACAGTAGTGCGAAAAAAAATCGTCACTGAAGTTGGAGGCTTTTCTGAGGATCCGGAAAAGATTACTTCTGAGGATTATCATTTATGGATTAAACTTGCGCAAGCAGGAGCTCGAATGAAATTTACTCGATCAATCCTAGGGCGATATCGGATTCATTCAGGAAATCAGAGCGGATCTATTATTAAGCACTTGAATTCGATTATTGCTGTAGTTGAAGATTTTTTTCCGGATGTTTCTGAACAGACTGTTTTTACTTGGATTCGAATCCGGCGCCGATTCTCCATTGCTTATTATGGTGCAGGTCGAGAATTACAGAAGCAAGGGCGGTGTCATGAGGCTTGCCTCCAGTTTTTACGGGCGAGTATTTGTTGGCCATTTTACCTCAAAATTTACATTGCAGCTTTATTGAATATTACTTGTTGTAATATAGGGCGCTGGTTGATGAGATGAAAGGAGCTTCGTTCGAAAAGGTGAGGCCATTACAGGAATTTCAATTTGTTTTACTGAGTCTGTTTATATTGCTCAGTCTGCTTTATTATTTTTTTAGATTTCAGTATGACCTTCAAACTGAGATTCCCATTTTGGAATATTCTCTTTTAATGTTACTTATGCCACTGTCTTTGCTCATATGGTTTGAGGGAAAACTATGTGAGTTTAATGAACTGGATAAAGTAGTATTTATGTTTTTTGTCTATAATTGTATTTTTGTCATATTATCCTGGTATTCATCTGGTGCTGGGGAAGCACTCTATTCGATTAAAAATTATATTACCGGTTTTGTCTTATATTTTATAGCCTCTTTCACATTGTCTAGTAAACGAATTTGGGGAGTCTGGATTTCGATATTAGTGGTGGTTTTCCTTGTCGCAGTCATCTATTTACTAGAATATTTTGTTACGAATTTAATGGTTGGAGATCTTTTTTCTAATATATCGGCTAGAAGTTTTTTTACATATACTTCCGCATTGGATGTGTATGCGCGTGATGTAATGGGCTCAGCTAATGGTATAGCGACACCATGGGAACAGGGAAGTACAGGGGTTTGGATTCGTCTTCCAGGGCCTCTAGGTTATCCAAACATAACAGCATCAGTTATCGGGTTTGGATTAATATTTTCAATGAGTATGGTGATGTTGCGCTATTACACTAATTATTTTCTCATGATGTCAGGGCTGTTTATTTCAGCGCTAGTTGTTTCTGGAGCGCGTACAGCAATAGCAGCTACATTAGTCGCACTATTTGTTATGATGGTTTATGCTGTGAAAAAGAAATACATCCCTGCTATTTTTATGATGCAGGCCGCCACCTTCATTTTTGCAGTTCCTTTACTTTTAATTTTAAGTGGTGTGCTTGATGTTGTTGCACTAGCGAAAATATTTTCATGGGAATCTATTAAGAATGTACTGACTATTCTTTTCATTGAAAAAGATGCCATTCCTTCTTTTATTGCCAATTTTCAAGATTACCTGTTTTTCGGGAAAGGTTTTTACTCAATAACAGATCATGTTGAAGCTGCAAGAGCAGGCGTTGCTGTTATTGATGATGGAGGGCCACTTGTTAGTATTGACCTTCATTTTATGCAGATTTTAACAACGTATGGTATCTTGCCGTCTTTATTGTTATTGGCATTATTGTTTCGAGCATTGCTCTTGATGCAGAAAGATATGTTTGAGTCTTCAGGAGTTTTAGCGGAAAAACAAAAAAATATTGTGGCTCTTTCCTGCACCGGGGTTGTTTTTGCAGGCTTAATTAGCACAGCTCATTCAAATGCAGTTACTTCACCGCAGGTTTTGCCCGTCGTAATGTTATTGTTTGGAGTTTTATCGCGTATGCATAAGCAGCCTGATAAAGTTGATGTTAATTTTTTAGTGGCCCCTCACTAATTAGATGGTCATCCAATAGAAGAGGGGGAGGTCTTATCGTCATTTCATCATCACCAGTTGCAGCCGTGACAGGAGCTCGGGGGCTTATAGGTCGTTATATCGTTGAGGGGTTAATTGCTGCTGGTTGGAAGGTGCGAATCCTAAGCCGTCAGATAAGTGAAGCAGCGGTGGATTCACCTGTTTCTGTTATTTTAGGTGATATAAATGACCTGTCTGCATTACGTGAATTATTAGAAGGAGCCTCTGCAGTTTTTCACTGTGCAGCAGAGTTACATGATGAGTCTCTAATGCAAACCGTAAATGTGAAGGGAACAGAGACGCTTTTGAGCGTCGCAAGGGCTTCTGCTGCACAATATTTTTGTCATCTCAGCTCCGCTGGCGTTGTGGGACCTGTATCTTTTTCTGAGGTGGATGAAGAGACTCCTTGCCATCCAAACAACCTCTACGAGAAGACAAAGTTTGAGGCCGAGCAGATGGTTGTTCATGCTGATCTTCATATGAATGTTTGTATTCTTCGGCCTACGAATGTGTTTGATGCTCAAAATCCCGGTATACTCATGCTTCCGATGCATCATTCTTTTATGGATAGACTCTCTTTATTATTGAAAGGAAATGAGGGCACTCACCTGGTTCATGCTAAAGACGTGGCTTCAGCTGCGCTGTATTTTGTGGACAAGACGTTGCAAGGGCCGCAGTTATTTTTAGTATCATGTGATGACGATCAGAAAAACAGTGTGGCTGGAATGTATAAGCTAATTCGTTCAATGTGCTGTGGAGATGAAAAATTTAGAACATTTTCGTTTCCAAATAATATTCCTTATTTGTTACGAAGGTTCTTTAGAGGGAAAAGCTTACATGGTCGCGTTCGCTTCTCGGAAAAAAAGCTTCGCAGTACAGGATTTGTTTTTCCACTAGGTTTTCAGGAAGGTTTAGTGGATGTTTGTCGTGCTCGCAAGAGAATGAAAGCGTGAATATTTTGATTGTAAACATGTCGATTGATCCAGTTCTGGGTGGCGGGACAGTTGAGAGAACATGTCAGTTGGCTAAAGCACTTCAGAAGCTTCCGGATACAAATTCAAAGGTGTTAAGTACAACTGCTGGTTTAAATGGAAGTACCCCTTTAGATGACTTGCAATCTATTTTATTGCCTTGCCTTAATTCGCGCTGGTATATCCCAGCACCATACTTCAGAAAGATATATCGAAGCATAAAATGGGCTGATGTAGTTATCCTAACAAGCCATTGGACGCTCATTAATGCGATGGTTTATCTCGTGAACAAATTTGTCAAAAGACCCTATCTGTTCTGTCCGGCAGGCGCACTGCACATATTTGGACGCTCTACATTTATGAAATGGTTTTACAATGCAATTGTGGGTACAAGCATACTTAACCAAGCTGATCAGGTTATTGCTATTCCGAATGATGAGAAAGAACATTTTTTTAAGCTTGGGGTTCCAAAAGATCGTATAGTATGCATACCAAATGGAGTAGCGGCAGAAGACTTTATTTGTTCCGATGGTGAAGCATTTAAGGTGAACTATGGGTTGAGTGGTATGCCATTTTTACTTTTTGTGGGTCGGCTTAATGAGATTAAAGGGCCTGATATTTTGTTGCAAGCATTTGCCCGCATAGCATCAAAGTATCCAGCTTGGCATTTGGTTATAGCAGGGCCTGATGGCGGGATGGGGAATTCACTAAAGCAGGAAATTGGCAAGCAGGATCTGAAAAATCGTGTTCATCTGATTGGGTTCGTGTCGGGAAAAGAGAAATCGAAGGCTTATTATGCAGCCGATATATTGGTGATTCCATCTCGATTAGAAGCGATGTCAATTGTTGCTTTGGAAGCGGGCATCTGTGGTACACCAGTTGTAATGACGGATCAATGCGGTTTCTCGGAAATGGTAGAAGCCGGGGCTGCTGTAGAGGTGAGTGCGAGAGCGGATAGTTTAGCAAATGTTTTGTGTGGGCTACTGGATGAACCGGGTTGCATACAAGATATGGGCGTAAATGCTAAGCATTTTATCAGTGAGAATTACACATGGGAAATAGCAGCAAAAAAACACAGACAATTATGTGAAATTTTTTGCTTTAAGCCAGATAGGATTTGACGGTTGCGTATTCTCATAGTTAGCCAGTATTTCTGGCCTGAGCAGTTTCGCATTAATGATCTTGCACTAGCGTTGAAAGAGCGTGGTCACGAAGTGACAGTGCTGACTGGAATGCCCAATTATCCATCAGGCCGTTTGTTCGAAGGGTATAGTTGGTTTAAAAAGCACTGTGATAATATGGCAGGTATTTCTATATATCGTGTGCCGCTGTTCTTAAGGCGTCAGGGGCGTGGCTGGCAGCTGGCCCTGAACTATCTCTCTTTTGCTTTGTCTGCCTGTTTGTTGGGATGCTGGTTTCTAAGAAAACAGAAGTTTGATGTGGTGTTTGTTTTCGAGCCTTCTCCATTTACAGTCGGTATTCCTGCCATACTGCTGCGAAGACTGAAGAGGGCTCCGATGCTCTTCTGGGTGCAGGATCTGTGGCCGGAGAGTCTTAGCGCAACAGGTGCCGTGAAATCTAAGAGGGTGCTCGCTTTGGTGGGCCGCATGGTTCGTATGATTTATCGGCATTGTGATCGTGTCTTGATTCAGTCCAGAGGTTTCATGGAGAGGGTTGTGCAGTCAGGTGCTGACAGGGAGAGAGTTCGATATTTCCCAAACTGGGCTGAATCCTTCTATCAGCCTGTTGAGCACTCCTTGTCATCAGATACGGGTGAAGAGATGCCAGATGGGTTTCGCATGATGTTTGCCGGGAATTTGGGGTCGGCACAGTCACTGGGAACTATTGTTGAGGCCGCAGAATTATTAAAGGACGACCCTGAAATGCAGTGGGTTATTGTTGGTAATGGGCGCCAGAAGCAGTGGATGGAAAATCAGGTTGAGAGAAGAGGATTGCAGAAATGTTTCCATTTTCTTGGTGCAAAAAGTGCAGAGTTAATGCCGAACTATCTCTCCCAAGCAGATGCATTACTTGTGACATTGCGTTCTGATCCGATTTTTGCTTTGACTATTCCAAGTAAAATTCAGTCTTATCTTGCTTGTGGAAAACCTGTGGTTGCAGCACTGGATGGAGAAGGTGCTAAAGTTGTGGAAGAGTCAGGTGCCGGATTTACTATATCTTCAGGTGATGCCGGTGGTTTGGCTGAAATTGTTCAAAAAATGAAAGTTATGGATGAAAGTAAAAGGATTGAAATGGGGAATTCTGCCAAACAGTATTATGATAAGCACTTTGATCAGAAACAATTGATGAATCAATTGGAGTCCTGGATGAATGAAGTGATCAAGGAGGGGTTGTGCGAATCCTAATTTTGGGTGGTGACGGGATGTTGGGCCACCAGTTGCTGTCCTCCTGGAACAGCCGACACGAAGTACGTGTAACGCTTCGGCAAGCGTTGGATGACTATTCTCAATATGGGCTGTATGACAGCCAGAACAGTTACTATGGAGTAGATGTTCAATATTTTGAACAGGTGGAACGTGTCGTAGATGACTTTAAGCCTGAAGCTGTAGTCAATGCAGTCGGGATTGTGAAGCAGCGTGTGGAATCGCATGACTATATTCAGAGCCTTGAAGTGAATTCACTGCTTCCTCATAAACTCAGTGTTTTGTGCGGTGAGGTGGGGGCTCGTCTTGTACATATGAGTACAGATTGTGTCTTTTCCGGTGATTCAGGGATGTATACAGAAAAAGAGACTCCTGATGCGGCAGATCTGTATGGAAGAAGTAAATTGCTGGGTGAGGTCTCAGAATCTCATGCAGTCACACTGCGAACTTCAATTATAGGTTTGGAACTTTCACGGAAGAAAAGCTTAGTAGAGTGGTTTCTACAGCAGTGTGGTACCGTGCGGGGATTTGAGAAGGTCATCTACAGTGGCTTTACTACCGTTGAAATGGCCCGGATTATTGAATTTATTTTAACTCAACAAAAGGAGTTGTCTGGTGTTTGGCATGTGGCCAGCAGGCCAGTCAATAAATATGATCTATTAAGCAGTTTGGTACAGCGATTACCAGAGTTTGATATCAAAATTATTCCTGATGATAGTTTTGTTTGTGACCGTAGTCTAGATGGATCAAAGTTCGGTGAGGTTACGGGTTATCAAGCTCCATCATGGGATAAAATGTTGAACGAACTGGCACAGCAAGTTCAGGAGCGAACGCAATGATTTTAAAAGATAAAGTGATTTTGGTGACAGGTGGAACAGGCTCGATGGGGAAGGTGCTGGTTCGTCGTCTTCTTTCCGGTGAACTTGGGACGCCCAAGAAAGTCATTATTCTCTCTCGTGATGAAGGCAAACAGCATGATATGCGCATGGCTTATATGCACAAAACGGTTACCACTGATGAAGTTATTTTCAGAAATTTCCAACAGACACTGGAGTTTCGAATCGGTGATGTGCGCGATTATGGTGATGTTTGTTCCGCAGTTAAAAGTGCGGATATTGTCATCAATGCAGCAGCACTTAAGCAGGTTCCTACTTGTGAATACTTTCCCGATCAGGCTGTTCTAACCAATTGCATCGGTGCATCGAACATTGTTCGTGCTATCCGAGAAAATGATTACGCTGTTGAAACGGTTGTTGGTATCAGTACTGACAAGGCAGCCAAACCAGTCAACGTAATGGGCATGAGCAAGGCGATCCAAGAGCGTATTTTCACATCGGCCAATGTACTCAATCCTGATACACGTTTTATCTGTGTTCGCTATGGAAATGTGCTGGCCTCTCGAGGTTCGGTTATTCCGCTTTTCCATGATCAGATTGCCAATGGCGGGCCCGTAACAGTTACAGTTCCAGACATGACACGATTTCTTCTGAGTCTTGATCAGGCGGTGGATACGGTGTTTGCAGCTTTAAGGACAGCAGCGTCTGGAGAGATTCTTGTGCCCAACGCACCTTCTTCAACGGTGATCGATATTGCTAATGCCCTGGTTGGCGACAGGGACATCGAAATAAAAGTCACCGGCATTCGTCCGGGTGAAAAGATGCATGAGATCATGGTTTCAGAAGAGGAGTGCTACCAGACTATCCGACGCGGCGACTATTATGCTATTCGTGCCATGTTACCGGAGCTCAATGCCGAAGAGGGCGGCAAAAACACACTTACCAAAGAGTTCAGCTCGGAAGACAATGTGTTAAGCTTCGAAGGCACGATTGCACTGTTGAAAGAGCATCGACTGTTGCCGGGCATGGAGAAGCGCTCTGAAGGTGGAGAGTTGTTGGCATGAAGAAGCTGAAAGTGATGACGGTGGTCGGTACACGGCCTGAGCTTATTAAACTATCCCGAGTGATGGCTGAGCTCGATCACTGTTTTAATCACTGTCTGGTTCATACTGGACAGAACTATGATGATGAATTGAATCGAGTGTTTTTTAACGAACTGGAAATTCGTCAGCCGGATCATTATCTGGATGCTGCCGGTGAGACAGCAGCAGAAACTATTGCTCAGGTTATCTCGAAGGTGGACAAAGTTCTGGAGAATGAAAAACCTGATGCGATTCTTCTCTATGGCGACACAAATAGTTGCATGTCAGCAATTGTGGCCAAACGTCGGAAAATTCCAGTATTCCATATGGAAGCTGGAAACCGTTGCTTTGATGACAGGGTTCCTGAGGAGATTAACCGCCGCATCGTTGACCACATCAGTGATATCAACATGCCATTGACTGAGCATGCCAGGCGATATCTTCTCGCTGAGGGTATTAGGTCCGAAACGGTGATTAAAACGGGCTCGTGTATGCAGGAAGTTCTCGAATATTATGCTGATAAGATTGATCAATCCGATGTCCTCAAAAGACTCGAATTGAGTCCGAATGGTTACTTTCTGATTAGTGCACATAGGGAAGAAAATGTTGATTCTCCAAAACGCCTGGCCGGTCTTTTGGAGTCATTGAACGGCTTGGCAGATACTCATGATTGTCCGATTGTTTTTTCGGTGCATCCACGTACTCAGAAGCGGTTGAATGATTTGGGGCATGGGAACATTGATTCCCGAATCAGGTTTATGAAGGCGTTGGGGTTTCTTGACTACATCCAGCTTCAAAAGCAGGCAAAATGTGTTATTTCGGATAGTGGAACCATTGCTGAGGAGAGTTCATTGCTTGGCTTCCCAGCTGTGACTATTCGTCAGGCACATGAACGTCCGGAAGGAATGGATGAAGGGACTTTGATTATGAGCGACCTTATTCCAGAACGTCTTTTGGCTTCTGTTGCAATTATTCTTGGTCAACATAAAAGAGGTAAGTTAGCGGCTGTTGTTGCTGACTATCAGGGCGGAAATGTTTCTATTCAGGTAGCACGAATTATTCAGAGTTATACTGACTACATCCGGCGGACTGTCTGGCGAGAGAGCTGATTTGAAGACAGTGCTGATGACCGGCGCTACCGGCTTTATTGGCCATCATCTGTGCGCCGCCTTGCTGAACAAAGGTATGAAGTTGCGCGTTTTGGGGCGAAAGCAACCGGATATTGATACTGAATTTCATTATTGGGATATGACCGAGCTTCCAAGCACAACCTCCTTAGCAGGGGTTGAGGCGGTTTTTCATTTGGCTGGAAAAGCACATGCATTGGCGGAAACACGGCAAGATGAGGATGAATATTTCCAAATCAATACTGAATCTACGCGAAAATTACTTGAGGAAGCCAAAAAAGCGGGAGTTCAGACTTTTGTTTATTTCAGTAGTGTAAAAGCAGTTGGAGATATCGACGGAGTGATGGATGAATCGGTTTCAGTGGGGGCTGATACGCCATATGGTAGGTCAAAAAGAGCTTCAGAAAGACTAGTTCTGGAGGGGGGGTATGTTCCATGTCCGGTCGTAATCAGGCCTTCTATGGTGTATGGTAATACAGAGAAAGGAAACCTTCCAAAAATGATCAAGGCTGTTTATGCAGGTAAATTTCCACCTCTGCCAGAGATGAATAACAGACGATCTATGGTGCATGTTAATGATGTTGTTCAGGCAGCCCTTTTGGCTGCCGGACGTGTGGAGTCTGCTGGTAAAACCTATATCGTGACTGATGGTGAAACCTATTCGACACGGCAAATGTATGAGTGGATTTGTGAGGCACTTCATAAACCAGTCCCGATTTGGCATCTTCCTTTCTTTGTGTTGAAGTTGATGGCAGTGACTGGAAATGTCATTGAAACTCTTAGTGGTCGTAGGTTTATCTTTGACTCTGCTGCATTGGGTAAATTAACAGGATCAGCGTTGTATAGTTCAGAAAAAATTTGTAATGATTTGAAATTTGACCCAAAATATAATTTGCGCGATAGCCTGCCAGAGATTCTTCGATTTCTTGGGCTGAACAAATCGTGATTGCTCTATCAATCGTGGCAGGGCAGTTGACTCTTACAGGGATTTTGTCGTGGTGGTTGTGTAGGCAATTTATCAATCCTGATTCGCCGTTTCATCTACTGGATCACCCGAACGAACGCTCACTGCATCATACCCCTATTCCGAGGAGCGGTGGTATTGCTATGATTATTGCAATCATGTGCGGAATGCTACTTACGCCGTTTTCCTATTCGGAGTCTGTGTGGTTGCTGGTTGGAGGGAGCCTAGTGATATCGGCAGTTTCAATGGCGGATGACTGGTTTGATTTGCCAGCAAGTGTTCGACTTTTGGTTCACATGGCGGCATCAGTTTGGGTTGTGTTTGGATTGGATGTGGATACATCGATATTTGTTAATCATTGGGTTGGACTGCTGTTTTTTACGCTTTCAACCATCTGGCTAATAAATCTTTATAATTTTATGGATGGAATGGATGGCTTCGCAGGTGGTATGGGAGCAATTGGTTTTAGTCTTTTTGCAATTGCAGGTGTTTTTCACACGGACATTGAGTTTTCACTTGTGGCGATATTGATTGCTGCTGCAAACGTTGGTTTCCTGAGGTTTAATTTTCCCCCAGCTAAAATATTTATGGGTGATGCCGGATCAGCGACGATGGGATTTCTTGTTGCTGGACTCTCTATGTGGGGCCTTTCTCTAAACCTGTTTGAGCTGTGGTTCCCGTTATTGGTTTTTTCACCTTTCATTTTTGATGCTACGGCTACACTGATTCGCCGGGCCTTAAAAGGTGAAAAAGTATGGCAAGCTCATCGGGAACATTATTACCAAAGATTGGCATTGGCGGGCTGGGGACATAAAAAGACGGTAGTTCATGAGTATATCCTGATGTTTTTTGTTGGCATGAGCGCGATAGGCATGCTATGTTGGAGCGAGGCAGTGATGATTGGCTTGGGGTTTTGGGCACTGGTCTATTCACTGCTTGCATACAAAGCAGATATGTTTTGTAAAAAAAATATGGAAGGGAAATTATGAAATTAAAATCTTTATTTGTGGCAACACTGTTTGCCTGCACAATGCTTATTGGTTTGAATGCTCAGGCATCTGATCAAATTAACATTAATACTGCAACCGTTGAACAGCTCCAAATGGTGAAAGGAATTGGACCAAAAACGGCTGAAGCAATTGTTGCTTACCGTAAGGCAAATGGTGGTTTTGGTAAAGTTGATGACTTAGAAAATGTAAAAGGCATTGGTGAAAAGAAACTGAAAAAAATTAAAGGTGATCTTACAGCAGGAAAAGCTCAGGATCAAAATGATGGTCATCATATGGAGAAACATGATAGTTAGTTTTTTACTGTCTATTAAAGGGCGTGGTTCAAACCACGCCCTTTTTTGTTATCATTCGAAAATATGAACAAGTTTTCTGTTTGGGCATATCGATGGTTGCCTTTAGCCCATGATACTGTTTGGATTCCAATAGCGCTTTTCATGGCGTTTCTTCTTCGTTTTAACCTTGAACTTATCCCCGCCTCGTATGTTCCCAGTTTTTGGCTTATTTTAAGTGTTTCTTTGCCTGTGCAGCTTGTTTCATTTTACTGTTTTGGTCTTTATCGGGGTATATGGCGTTTTGCATCGGTTCCTGACCTGATGCGTATTCTGAAAGCTGTCGTGGTTGGTGCGCTGGTAACTTTTTTGGCTCTGTTTATATGGCAGAGGCTGGAAGGCATTCCCCGTTCAGTTATTGTACTTTATCCGATTTTGTTGATTGCAGGGCTCGCAGTCCCCCGATTGCTCTACCGTTGGATGAAGGATCAGCATCTTGGATTTTCATCTCAGCAGGGTAAGCGAGCATTAATTATTGGCGCAGGCAGGGCGGGCGAACTGTTAGTGCGTGACTTGTTGAAAGGTGGGCAATACCAGCCTGTGGCATTTTTGGATGATGACAAAAAGAAACATGGTTTGGAGATTCACGGTGTACGTGTTATTACTGGGACCGGCCTTTTTGAAGAACAGGTTGGGAAGTTAAATATTGAGATTGTACTGCTTGCAATGCCAACAGCATCCGCTGCATTGATGCGTAAGTTAGTTGATCAAAGTGCTGTTGTAAAGATTCCTTGTCGAACGCTGCCATCTTTGCCGGAACTGGCTGATGGGACGGTTGAAGTTGGGACACTTCGCGATATCCAGATCGAAGACTTGTTGGGCCGTGAAGAAATTGTTCTGGATGACGTGCAGATTCAGGGCTTTCTGAAAGATAAATCTGTTCTGGTAACGGGTGCCGGTGGTTCAATCGGCTCAGAGCTTTGTCGTCAGATTCTCTTGTACCAGCCTGAGAAACTTATCATGTTGGATCATGGTGAATACAACCTTTATCAGATTGAAGGTGAAATTGGGCGTAATAAAGTTGTTTCTGTGGTTGCATTGTTGGGAGATATTCGTGATGAGTCTCGGATGAAGTGGGTATTTGAAACATACCAGCCTCATATTGTGTTTAATGCGGCAGCTTATAAACATGTGCCACTGGTCGAAGAAAATCCGGCTGAAGGGATAAAAACCAATGTGCTTGGCACATGCAAACTTGCAGATATTACAGTGGAGAATGGTTGTGAAAAATTTGTTCAGGTCTCGACTGACAAGGCAGTGAATCCGGCCAATGTCATGGGTGCTACCAAGCGTGCTGCGGAAATTTACTGTCAAAACCTGAATGACCGCACATCGAGGACAGCATTTATAACAACACGTTTTGGAAATGTACTTGGTTCGGCGGGTTCAGTTGTACCTTTGTTTCAAACGCAAATTCAGCAGGGTGGCCCTGTAACTGTAACACACCCTGAGATTACACGTTATTTTATGACTATCCCGGAAGCTGTGCGTCTTATCCTACAAGCAGGTAGCATGGGGGACGGTGGCGAAATCTTTGTGCTGGATATGGGAGAACCCATTAAAATTGTTGATTTGGCAGAGCAGATGATTTGTCTATCCGGTATGGAGCCTGAGAAAGATATTAAAATTGAATTTACAGGCCTTCGTCCGGGTGAAAAACTGTTTGAGGAACTTTTCCACAAAGCTGAATCACTAATGGGGACAACTCATCCGAAAATTATGCTTTCTGCCAGCCGGGAAGTGGATTGGGATGAGATGCAGTCGCTGCTTGAGAAGTTACGTATTTCATGTGTAGAGCGTGAGATCGAAAAGCTGCGTGCGCTGCTTCAAGAGTTGGTGCCCGAGTTTGTACAGAACCCCACCCTGGATTCACCCGTTAAGCCTGATGGGGCTATTGTTCACTAAACTATTCTGAATGAATCCTTTCACTTTTGTTGAAGTTGTAGTCTTTTCACCGTTACATGGTGTGTATAGCTATCTGTGGTCAGAGCACTTAGGCACACCGGTTGCAGGGCTCAGAGTCCGTGTTCCCTTTGGAAAAGGCTGGCGTACCGGCATTGTTATTTCGATTCTTGAGTCTGCGCCAGACTACCAGTGTAAGCCAGTTGATGACCGGCTGGAGTTAACACCATCCTATCATGCTTCTTATCTGTCCTGGATCGAACGGGCGAGTCGTTACTATTTGGCATCATTTGGAGCATTTCTTGAAATAGCCCTAGCTTGGGGAAGTGTAGATGAGAAGCGAAAGGTGCGACTCTTGAATGCTGAGCAGCTTGAGCGAATTGATCCTGATCTGGCTGCGGTTTTCACAACAAAGCGTTTGCTTTCTATGAAAACAATTCGAGAACGCTGCAACGGCCCGGCCTTGTTTTATAGAGTATTACAAGCCATTGAGTCCACTTGTCTTGAAGAGTGCTGGAGTAAAGCTAGTGAGGATAGAGTCACTACGGATGCGAATGAAGATCCTTTGATTGAGTTGCGCTCCGCACAACAAAAAGCCTGTGACACGATTGTGGCGGCCTTTGATCATTTTAAAACATTGCTTCTGTTTGGTGCTACGGGTTCAGGCAAAACTGAAGTTTATCTGAATGCTTCACAGGCGATAGTTGAACAGGGGAAGCAGGTATTGATTCTGGTGCCGGAGATTGGTTTGACGCCGATGTGGTTATCCAGATTAAACAGCAGGTTTCAGCATGTTGGAATTTGGCATTCAGGCATGGGTATTTCCGAACGTATCCATGTTCGGCAGCAGTTGAACAATCTGGATGTGCTTATTGGTACGCGTTCGGCACTTTTTCTGCCGCTTCCACGCCTTGGTATGATTGTGGTGGATGAGGAACATGATGCATCCTTCAAGCAACAGGATGGGGTCAGTTATTCCGCGCGGGATATGACTTTATTGCTCGGGCAGGCGCTGGAGATACCTGTTGTTTTGGGATCAGCAACCCCAAGTCTTGAGAGCTGGCGCAGGGTGAAAGAGGGGAGCATGGTCTTGCTTGAGTTGCCTGAGCGTATCCAGTCGCACGGGGCAATGAAAATGGATGTGGTTGATATGCGAAAGGGTGAGCATGTGCTCTCTCCACAGTTGCTCAAAGCGTTAGATGAAACGCATCAAAATGGGCAGCAATCTATTCTTTTTCTGAACCGCAGAGGATATGCACCGGCTTTGCAATGTACGGCATGTGGTGATGTGCCAACATGTCATGCCTGTTCATTGAAACTGACACTGCACCGCAGAGCAGGGCAGTTACGATGTCATGCCTGTGGTTTGGTGCAACGTGTGCCAAGCAGTTGTGAGGTTTGTGGTGAACAGGCTTTGCTTCCTTTGGGTGCTGGCACCGAAAAGTTAGAAGAAATATTGGCTGAGAAGCTTCCAAAGCTACGGTTCGCCCGTTTTGATAGAGATGTCATTACAAGTAACCAACGTTTGCAAGAGGCTTTGGACTCTTTTTCATCCGGGCAAATTGATTGTCTAATTGGCACACAAATGCTGGTAAAAGGGCATCACTTTCCCAACGTAACACTGGTCGGTGTTGTGAATGCGGATATGGGGTTAAGTATTCCCGATTTCCGGGCAGGGGAGCGTTGGTGGCAGCAGATGACGCAGGTAACAGGGCGTGCAGGCCGTGGTCAACACCCGGGCAGAGTTATCATTCAGAGTAATACGCCGGATGCCCCCTGGTTTGATCGTATTGGTGATGAATTTGCGTTGCAGGTGCTGGATGATGAACTTGGTTTGAGGCAGCAGTTGAATTATCCACCTTATGCACGCTGGGTTCGCATTGTTTTTTCATCGATACAGTTGGACAAGGCAGAAAAAGCTGCAAGTGACATGGCGGTTCATCTGCAACGCTGGAACAGAGTGCAATTCAGTGGCCCGATGTTGTGTCCACTTGAACGTCTGGCAGGCCGCTATCGGGTGGAACTTTTGCTGCGCGATACAGAGAAAAAGATATTACCATGGAAGTTAGCACCTCTGCTTGAAGGTGTGAAAATTCCTTCCGGTGTACGTCGTAAAGTTGATGTGGACCCACTGGATATGATGTAACGCAGTCAGTGTTGAATACTCGTTCATGTGGGAAGCTTTCAGCCTTCTTTTCGCTGTTTAATAGTTGTTTTTTTTGAGTCTCCAATTTTATTGCATATTGCTACAAACAGTGTTGTCCGGCTTATAAATATGTAGCATCTGCCGTTTGCCCTTTTCGAGATGGATTTAGTTTTTGAGATGGATTCAGGTGGGCTAGATTCAGGAGATGGCATGAAAGAGCAGAAGATCAGTGTGCAGGGCGCACGGGTGCATAATCTTAAAAATATCAGTCTGGATATTCCCCGTGAACAACTGGTGGTGATTACGGGTGTATCAGGATCGGGCAAATCTTCACTTGCCTTTGATACGCTTTATGCCGAAGGGCAACGCCGTTATGTTGAGTCGCTTTCGGCCTATGCCCGCCAGTTTCTTGGTGTCATGGAGCGGCCTGATGTTGATACCATTGAAGGTCTCTCTCCTGCCATTTCCATCGAACAAAAGACAACGAGTCGGAATCCACGTTCAACGGTTGGCACCATTACAGAGGTGTATGACTACCTGCGTCTTCTTTTTGCCCGTATCGGCCAGCCTTTTTGTCACGGTTGTAACAAGCCGATTACATCGCAGCCGGCAAGTCAGATCATTGATGCATTGATGGGGTTGGAAGAAGACACAAAACTGCTGATTTTGGCTCCAATTGCACGGGCCAAAAAAGGTGAGTTTCGTCGAGAGCTGGAGAAGGCGGGTCAGGATGGTTTTGTGCGTGTTCGAGTCGATGGCGAAGTGCTGGCACTTGAAGATGTGGGTGTGCTTGAAAAAAACATCAAACATAATATTGAACTTGTGGTTGACCGTTTGGTGATCCGTGATGGCATTCGCATACGTTTGGCTGATTCAGTTGAGACTGCACTTAGATTTGGCGATGGCATGATGATGACGTTGTCGGGTGATGAGCTTACTTCATATTCAGAGCGTTTTGCCTGTTCGGATTGTGGCATTTCATACCCTGAGATTGAACCGAGGCTTTTTTCGTTTAATTCACCCGTTGGCGCGTGCCCGCAGTGTGATGGCATTGGCACCCAGACGGTATTTGATCCTGATATCGTGGTACCAGACGCCTCGCTTTCACTGAAACAGGGCGCGATTGAAGTATGGTCAGGCCGTGAATCTTTTATGTATCTACAAACGCTTGAGGCAGTAGCAAAATATTTAAAAATCAGTATGCGTACACCTTTTCATGCGTTGCCTGATCAAGCCAGAGAGATGTTTTTGTATGGATCGGGAAAAGATAAAATAAAATTTGAATTTTCAACTTCGATGCAGGAACGTGTGGTGGAGCGGCCTTTTGAAGGTGTGATCCCCAATCTTGAGCGTAGATACCGTGAAACCACATCGGATGACGTTCGAGAAGAGTTGAGTCGTTATATCAACGCCATTGATTGTCCGACTTGTCATGGTAGCCGTTTGACCCGTGCAGCACGGCATGTGCTGATTAACGAACGAGCACTACCCGATATTGTGGCTATGCCGCTTCGGGAATCAAAGCAGTGGATTGAATCGCTTAAACTTTCTAAACAGCAGCAGGCCATTGCTGAAAAGGTTCTGGAGGAGATTTCTGCACGTATTGGTTTCATGATCGAAGTCGGGCTGGATTATCTGAGTCTTGATCGAACTTCAGGGACCCTTTCGGGCGGTGAGTCTCAGCGCATCAGGTTGGCCACACAGATTGGTTCTGCATTGGTTGGTGTACTCTATATTCTTGATGAACCGTCTATTGGTTTGCACCAGCGGGACAATGATCGATTGCTGGGCACATTGAGGAAATTACGTGATCTTGGTAACTCAGTGTTGGTGGTTGAACATGATGAAGATGCAATTCGAACGGCCGATTGGATTATCGACATGGGTCCGCTTGCGGGCGAACATGGCGGTGAAGTGATTGCTCAGGGCAGTCTGAAGCAGATTCTTGCAACGGAGGGTTCTTTAACTGCTGATTATCTTTCGGGTCGCAGAAGTGTTGCAGTACCAGAACGCAGGGTGATTGATGTTGATCATCCGATGGTAGGTGTTGAGGGGGCGACAGAACACAACCTGCAAAATGTCACGGCGGGTTTCCCTCAATCCCGTTTTACATGTGTGACGGGTGTTTCAGGGTCTGGTAAATCGACGCTTACTATTGATACACTCTATCGCGGTCTGGCCCGAAGCAAACGGCAGATTTCACAGCGAGTGGGTGCGCATTCGGCCTTGGTTGGCGCTGAGTTATTTGATAAAATTATTGATATCGATCAGAGCCCGATCGGGCGGACACCACGTTCTAATCCAGCCACCTATACGGGTATTTTTACGCCGATCCGAGATCTTTTTTCTGCTGTGCCCGAGTCCAGAGCGCGTGGTTATAAACCGGGGCGTTTCTCTTTTAACGTGAAAGGTGGCCGCTGCGAGGCATGTCAGGGTGATGGCATTATCAAGGTAGAGATGCACTTTCTTCCTGATGTCTACGTTCACTGTGAGTCATGTCAGGGCGCTCGTTATAATCGGGAGACATTGGATGTCCGTTATAAAGGAAAAACCATTGCGGATGTATTGGAGATGACGGTTGATGAAGGTGCGGCATTTTTTGATGCCATCCCGGCTTTGAAAAACAAACTGGATACACTTCAGCAGGTGGGGTTGGGCTACATACGTCTTGGTCAATCAGCGACCACACTTTCAGGTGGAGAAGCTCAGCGCATCAAACTTGCCAAAGAGCTGGCAAGGCGGGCAACAGGCGATACCCTTTATATCCTTGATGAGCCAACGACAGGACTGCATTTTGAAGATGTGAGGAAGTTGTTGGAAGTGCTACATGCATTGGTGAACCGTGGTAATACCGTGGTGGTGATCGAACATAATCTGGATGTGATCAAAACAGCTGACTGGATCGTTGATATGGGTCCCGAAGGTGGTGATCGGGGTGGCCAAGTGATGGTGGCAGGCACGCCGGAAGCGGTGGCAGCATGTGAAGCCTCATGGACAGGGCGTTATTTAAAATCTCATTTGTAAGGAGAGATTGATGACATGTCGATATTGGAGCCCACGGGTTGATGCGTTGAGCCCTTATGTGCCGGGTGAACAACCGCAACAGGGTGAAAGGCTGATAAAGCTTAATACCAATGAGAATCCTTATCCTCCTTCACCTGAGGTAGCCAACACACTCGCGGCTTATGATGTGGAAAACCTGAGACTTTACCCTGACCCGGATGCCAGAGAATTGAGAAAGAGCATTGCAGATTATTACGATGTGGGTGTGGAGGATATCTTTGTCGGCAACGGTTCTGATGAGGTTCTGGCACATTCATTCATGGCATTTTTTAAGCAGAAAGAACCCATTTTATTTCCGGATGTGACTTATAGTTTTTATACGGTTTATTGCGCTTTGTATGACATTCATTACAAAGCGCTGGCAGTGCATGATGATTTTACGATTGGACTGGAAGCTTATTCTCAAAGCAATGGGGGTATCATTATACCCAACCCTAATGCACCAACGGGCATAGGCCTTTCACTGAATCAAGTCGAGCAGTTGCTAAAAAAGAATCGTGATTCTGTAGTGATTATTGATGAAGCTTATGTTGATTTTGGGGGAGTATCCGTCATTCCGTTGATTAAAAAGTATGACAATCTTTTGGTGATTCAAACGTTTTCCAAATCACGAAATTTAGCAGGCATGCGTGTTGGTTTTGCAGTTGGAAATCAACAATTAATTGATGGGTTGGAACGGGTGAAAAACTCATTCAATTCCTACCCGTTGGATACGCTTGCACAGGCTGTTGCGATGTCAGCGATTAAAGATGATGCCTATTTCAAAAAGGTTTGTGCAATGATCATCGCATCACGTGATTTACTGGCGAAGCGACTGGAATCTTTTGGTTTTGAAGTGTTGCCTTCTGAGAGTAACTTTTTATTCGTAACACATCCTGAACATAAAGCCGAATCACTTTATGCTGGTCTGAAAAGTAAAGGGGTACTGGTTCGTCATTTTGCAAAGCCACGTATCAATGCATATCTCCGGATCACAGTTGGTAAAGACGAAGAGAATGCAGCGCTTTGTGATGCGCTGGAACTGATTTTGAAATAATGGCCTTCTGTGGCGTTGTCATTGGAGATGGATACCTTTAGCTTTCGGCCTCATTTAATTCTGGGATGTGGAGTTCATCATGCTGAATAAGGCTACTTTGATTGGAAATTTAGGCGCTGATCCTGATACTCGCTTTACTCAGGATGGTACCTGCGTATGTAATCTTCGCTTGGCTACCACTGAGAAGTTTAAAAACAGAAATGGCGAACAGCAGGAGAAGACAGAGTGGCATCGTGTTGTGCTTTGGGGTCGTCTTGGTGAAATTGCCAATCAATATCTGAAAAAAGGTGCACGTGTTTACATTGAAGGCAAGATCGAAACCCGCAAGTGGCAGGATCGTGATGGTAATGATAAATACACCACTGAAATTCGTGCCTCTGAGATGAAAATGTTGGGCGGCGGCAACCAGGGTGGTGGCGGCGGAGATTTTGGTGGATCTCAGTCCAGTGGTGGTTCACAGAAGAGCGGTGGATTTGATAATGCGCCAAAGAAAAACAATGATCCATTTGCAGATAGCCCGGATTTTGGTGACGTTCCAGTGGATGATGATATTCCATTTTGATTGACATAAAATACTAAGTGTAAACTTATGAAGTAATATTTGTGCAAGGATTCTTTTCTTTATAACAAATAACCCCTTTTTTAAGAGCCCCTTCATCTGTAAAGATGTAAGGGGCTTTGTTTGCAATGGTTTATCTGTGTGTAAGATGCTTGTATCGTAGGTTGGATGGAATATTTCAAATGGCCAGATCGCTGGTGGAAAAACTGGCAGTGGGGTACAGCTTTACTGGCTGGGCCAGCTCTTTGGATTGGCCTTTATTGGGTTGATTCGCCTGTCATTACATTGGGCTGGATCATAGAGCGAACTTGGTTGTTTTTATCGATTGTATTGTTTTACCCCATTCTGGAAGAGATCGTATTTAGAGGGCTTGTTCAGGGCTGGTTTTCGGAGAAACCTTGGGGAATGTTTAGAAAATATGGCATTTCAGGTGCGAATTTTCTGACAAGTATGATGTTTGCAATGTTTCATGTGATTGCGCATACACCACTCATGGTGGCGCTTGTTGTCTTCCCATCGCTTGTTTTTGGCTATTTTCGGGATCGCTATGATGGTTGGCTACTGCCTTCGATATTTCTTCATTGTTATTATAATCTGGGTTATTTCATTCTGTATAAACCTCTCATTTAAAATACGAATAAGACGTTTAGCCGTCGATAGACTCGCGTAAGTAACGGAACAGCATGCGGGCTGATTTGGGTGGTTTCCCCTGATTTGCTTCTTTGACGGCTCCACGAACCAGTTGATTGAGTTTTTGCCTGTCTACATCGGGGTATTTTTCCAGAAATTCACTCATGGCTGAGCTACCTTGCTGAATCAGCCGGTCTCGCCACTTTTCAATGTGGTGAAACTCGTTGATACCTTTTTGATGTTGCAGATCGCGTTTTTCAATAAGTTGTTGAAGTTCGGTTGTATCAATGGAACGCAGGAGCTTGCCAATAAGTTTGAGTTGTCGTTTTCGGGCAGTATGTGAATGAATGTTTCTGGCATGGTCAATTTCCTGCATAAGCTCATTGGGCAATGTGAGACTCTGCAGTGTGGATTTTTCAAGTTCCACGAGTCTTTTACCCAATTCAAAAAGGGCAGCCGCTTCACGTTTGATCTGACTTTTGTTGGGCCTTACATATTCTTCTTCATCATCAGGTTTGTCAGTTTTATACATAAGGGTTATTCACCTCTGCGAACACGTTTGATTTGGCTTCGGTGTTTTTTATTGGCAAGTCGTTGTTCATTAAGGCTTGCAGGCATTGAACGTTTTAATCTGATTTTTGGTTGAATCGCAGCTTGTTCAATCAGCAGTTTAAAACGGTGTATGGCATCTTTTCTGTTGGCATGCTGGGTTCGATACCGTTGTGATTTTAAGACAAGGATACCATTGTTGTTGATTTTGGAGCCAGCAAGTGAAATGAGACGCTCACATACATCATTTGGAAGTGACTCGCTGTTGAATACGTCAAAACGAAGCTGAACAGCGGTCGCAACTTTATTAACATTCTGCCCACCCGGCCCGGATGAGCGAACAAAATTCAACTGGATTTCATCCTCATGAATGGCAATGGATGTTGTGATCTGAAACATCAAACCTGTTCGCGTGTCTTGTGGAATAAAATGTCTGACCACTGCTCAATGGTGTAATTCAATTTCCAAACACTTGGTGCCATATATGTCAGGTAACCATCGGCATCTTCAGCGAGGCTGTGTTCAAAGAGGCGTTTGAACTCTGCCAGTTTTTTTTCATCGTCAGATTCAATCCATCGGGCGGTTTGAAAGTCTGTCGCTGTATAGTCAGCCTCAACCTTGTATTCGGTTTTTAAACGTTCAACGGTGACATCAAACTGAAGCACACCTACCGCACCAAGAATATAGTCACCACCCAAAAGGGTACGGAATACCTGCACCGCGCCTTCTTCTGAGAGCTGGATGAGTCCTTTATGCAATTGTTTGCGTTTCATGGGATCTTTAAGGCGAATGCGGCGAAACATTTCAGGTGCGAAGTTGGGAACACCCGTAAATTTGAGTGCTTCTTTGGTGGTGAACGTATCGCCGATCCGGATGGTTCCATGATTATGAATGCCAATAATATCACCCGCATAGGCTTCATCGATATGGGCACGATCCTGAGCCATGAATACGGTGGCGTTGGCCAGCTTCACATCCTTTCCAAGGCGATGATGGCGAACGCTCATACCTTTGGTGAATTTGCCGGAGCAGATACGGAAAAAGGCGATGCGATCTCGATGTGCAGGGTCCATGTTTGCCTGAATTTTAAATGCGAAGGCTGAAAAATCTTTCTCATCAGGAGCAATCGTGCGCTCTTCAGCTTTTCGTGGCCCGGGGGCAGGTGCAAGTTCAACAAAGGCATCAAGTAATTCTTTTACACCAAAGTTATTGATGGCACTGCCAAAAAATACAGGGGTCTGGTTTCCTTTAAGGAAATGATCCAGATCAAATGGGTTGGCAGCGCCTTCAAGAAGTTCTATTTCTTCTCTAAGCTCAGCGGCTTGAACGCCAAGAAGTTCATCGAGTTTGGAATCATTCAGATCAGTAATTTTTACGGTTTCAAAATGACTGCTATCCGCACCAGCTTTGAATAGCTGCAGTTCTTTTTTGTAAAGGCTGTAAACACCCTTGAATGCTTTGCCCATACCAATGGGCCAGGAGAGTGGAGCGCATTCAATTTGAAGTTTTTCTTCAATTTCAGTTAAAATATCAAGCGGCTCAAGGCCTTCTCGATCAAGTTTATTGATAAAGGTGACGATAGGTGTGTTCCGCATGCGACACACTTCCATCAGTTTTTCAGTCTGTGGTTCAACACCATTACCTGAATCAATCACCATCATGGCTGAATCGACAGCTGTGAGTACACGGTAAGTATCTTCCGAGAAGTCCTGATGGCCGGGGGTATCAAGCAGGTTGATCTCAAAATCACGGTAATTGAATTTCATGACAGACGATGCAACCGAGATACCACGCTCCTGCTCAATTTTCATCCAATCACTGGTGGCATGGCGGGTGGCTTTTCTGGCTTTAACAGCACCAGCCATTTGGATTGCGCCACCAAAGAGCAATAATTTTTCGGTTAATGTCGTTTTACCGGCATCTGGATGCGAAATAATGCCAAATGTACGGCGTTTTTCGACTTCGTGTTTCAGGCTCATCTTTACCTCATATCTTCATTCGCCGGAGTGTAGCGCGGCAGGCCTGTGAAATGAACTGGAGGTACACGTAAGCAGTCAATGTGCTAAAATAGTAATAGAGGATTAAGATATGAGAATTCCCTCTGAATTAAGTGTACGGGCTATCAATGATGGTATTTTCATTACAAAAGGCATGACCATGACACGCCTGATTCGGCGCATTCAGCGCAGTGAAGGACATCTCCCCTGTTTTAGAACAGACGCCCGTGATTCTTGTCAGGATACAAATGAGACATGTGAATGGGCGAATGACTGTAAACATGCTCTGATTGCTCATTGGCAGCGTTGAAGAAATGACTGTTGGTATCGTCTTCACCCGGCTGTCAGTATTACGTTAACAACACCGATTTAACATCGGTTTGTTTCAATATACATTCCTGTATCATCAACAAACTGCTCAATGATGGGTAGGATCAGGCTTGCTTAGCAGCGCGGATGACCAGAGGTTTACTTTTGGCATATCAGGAGAGATGAAGATGAAACCACAGCAGGAATTAACCCGGTATTATAAGTGGCTTAGAGAATATGGGTATAATGACTCTCATTCGGGCAATATATCTGTACGGAATGGAGATGCTGTTCTTATCACACCCACGAGCGCCTGTGCGGACACACTTTTACCTGAAGATTTTGTCACATGCGGCATTGATGCAGTGATTCCTGCCGGAGCTTCGGGCGATGCTGCATTGCATCTTAAAGTGTATCAACGCAATGCAAAAGCCAATGCGATTATTCATAGTCATGGTGCTTACAGTGTTGCGATGACGTTAAATGGCGAAGATTTTGTCCCTGCCGATTTTGAAGGGCAACTTTATTTCCCTAAAGTGCCAGTCATTACAGTTCCTTATGAAACGTATTTTGCAGATGCTGCGATAAAGGTGGCGGAGATGCTGGCTGAATATCCGGTTTGTATCGTGCGAGGACATGGTGTCTATGCTCAGGCTGAAAGTCTGAATCTTGCATACAAATGGATCTGCTCTTTGGAACTTTCAGCAAAAACAGGCTTTTTGGCAAAGCAGGCTGGAACTATGGCAAAGGCCCCCGTTTAATTTTGGAGACATTAACATATGTGCACCTGACCTGCGCAGGTCTTACAATGCTGTTTTTTATGGGTCGTGGCTTAATCATGCTGCAAACACCGGACTTTGTGAATCGGCGATGGGTCAGGAGAGTGGCGGAAAGCATTGACATGATCCTTTTTTCGACAGGTGTTTTGCTTGCATGGATGACTTCTCAGACCCCCTGGGGTGATGTCTGGTTGGCTGCAAAACTCGGGATGCTTTTAGTTTATATTTTATTAGGCATGATTGCGTTTCACTGGGCCAAAAGTCGAAGTGTTAAATTCGGCGCGTGGTTTTTGGCTTTGGGTGTACTGGCAATCATTGTATCGATCGCGTTAACACGAAATCCATGGCCGTTTGAGGCGTGGGGCACTTTTTTCAGTCGCACGTTTGATACGTTGATTTAATTGTTTTAAAAACAAGGAGTGTAAAGATGGCATTGGTGGGTTCAATTCACGTTAATCATGGTACAAAACTTCCGGAGTTTTCATTGCAAGATGCTTCAGGGGTGTCATATCAAAGCAGCCAATTGGCTGGAGAAGAAGGTTTGCTGGTTGTTGTGACCTGTAATCACTGTCCTTATGCGATTGCAGTCTGGCCACGTGTTATTCGACTGGCAAAAGCATTCCGTGCAAAAGGAATCAATACTGTAGCGATCAATCCAAATATTCACCCTGACTATCAGGAAGATTCTCCAGAAGCCATGAAAGAAAAGGCGATCGAGTGGGGGATTGATTTTCCTTATCTGGTGGATGCAGATCAGTCTGTTTCAAAAGCTCTTGATGCGCAGTGTACACCGGATATTTACCTCTATAATGCGGATGGGGAACTCTATTACCATGGCCGGATTGATGATTATTGGAAAGATGAAAACAAAGTTACAAAACAGGAGCTGATTCCTGCGGTTGAAGCCATGATCGCAGGTCATGAAGCACCTGCAACTCAGTACCCGACAATCGGTTGTTCAATTAAGTGGCTGGATGAATAGGCGTGTTTTTGTTGAAAGGAGGAAAAAAAGAGGGAGGGGGATGTTGATTTAAATATTATAATCTTTCAGAAGGGGAACAAAATGTATCAAAAGTTAATAACGGGTATTATTTTTGTTTTTTGCGCTGCTAACCACGGGATAGCAGGTAGTGTAGAAGCGGGCGCACAAATTTTTGAAGAGCTGTGTATCCATTGTCACAGGCTTGATTATAACGATAAATTTGGGCCGGGCCTTGCTGGAATTACAGACAGAAGGGATACGGCATGGCTGGATAAATTTTTAAAGGATCCAGCTAAAATGATTAAATCAGATGAATACGCCCACACGCTTAGAGAGAATAATAAATATGGTCTAACCATGCCTTCATTTCCTGAAATGCAGGATGCAAAAAAACGACAGGACATGATTGAGTTTCTAAAAGTGATTCAGTGAATTTAAAGTTTGTTTCTTTAACCTATTGTTGTGTTAATAGCTGTTTGCGAATCACACTACTTAGCTCATCCATGGTATAAGGTTTTTCGAGGACGAATTCATCGCTGGAGGGCATATATTCACCGTTGATTGAACTATCTTTATCATAACCTGTTACAAAAATGATACGCGCGTTTTCTCTGATGCTACGAATCTTTCGGGCGGCTGGAACGCCGCCCATGACAGGCATCGTTAAGTCTATAATCACCAGATCAACTGATTCATTATGCTCAGCAAACAGCGTAACGGCTTCTCGGCCATGGCTGGCTTCAATGATTGAATATCCCAGAGATTCAAGCACTTCCTTTTGTGCTTTTCTGAGTCGTTCATCATCATCTGCTAACAAAATAGTTTCGCCATTGCCAAGTACGGCATTGTGGATGGTTAAATCCATCTGTTTCGAAAAATCATCACTGCAAATAGGAATGTAGACTTTAAATGCGGTGCCTTTGCCGGGTTTACTTTGAACTTCAATGGTTCCATTGTGGCTTTGAATGGCACCATAACACATGGATAAACCAAGCCCTGTTCCTTTCCCAATCTCTTTGGTGGTGAAAAAAGGCTCAAAGATTTTGACGAGAGTTTTAGGAGGAATGCCTTGACCGTTATCAGCCACGGTGAGGATGGCGTAGTCGTTCGCATAAAGTTCCGGGTGTTGTGCTTTAAACGTATTGTTTGCCTGATAGGTTTGTAGTTTGATATGAATGGTTGGTTTGTCAGAATTTTTTAATGCATCGCGCGCGTTATTGACCAGATTCATCAATACCTGCTGTAATTGGGTGCCGTTGGCTTGCACTCGGATTTCCTGACTGTTATCGCTTTCATAACGGATTTTTATTTGCTCTGAAACCGCGACCTCAGCTAGCTTATATGCTTCATTCATGAATGGAACGAGGTCAAAATATTTGAATTCCACATGATCCTTTCTGGCAAATGTGAGCAATTGCCGAATCATATCGGATGCACTCATGACAAGGCTTTCTACATTCTCCAGCTTACTATGCACTTCAGGGTCTGCATTAATTTTTCTTTTAACCATAAACAGGTTGGCATTGATGCCTGCCAGCATATTATTAAAATCATGGGCGATACCACCTACAAGTGTACCGACGGCATCCATTTTCTGGGCCTGATAAAATCGTGTTTCGCTGTCCTTTAATGCCTGAGATGTTTCTTTGTGTTGCTCGATTTCATCCTGTAATTTGTCATTCACTTTTTGCAGCGCATGTGTTCGTTGTGTAATGTTGTGTTGAAGATGGCTTTGAAGGTGTTGAAGTTTGGAAATATTTTTTTCGTAACGTATTTTTAAACGTTCGAATTGCATTTCAAATACGGCTGCAACCAACGAAAAAAGAATAAAAATTATGGGATAATATAAAAGTGCCTCGTTATTGTAAGGTAACGTGTATTTTTCCATGAAATGCGCAATCACAGAAGCTGAAGAGGCTGTGAAGTAGGCCATGATCCAATACCAGGCAGTCGGTAAACCCATGACTAAAAGTGCTATAAATGGAAGGATCAGAGTCCATAGCATTCCAGTGCTACCCACACCACCATCAATAAAAATGGCGATAAAAACCATAGTTGCACTGAACATCAGCAGGTTTTTTGCGAAAGTAAGAGAGCTTTTATCAGAAATCATCCTGAAACATGGATAGAGTAGCGCAATTGCAAACAGCTCGACGATTGCCAGCCATGTATGATGATTCAGGAAATTAATCGTTGAAAATATAGCACCTGTTGGAAAAGCAATGCTTGCAATTAATATGATTGTTTTACGCTGAAAGTCGATTTCCTGCGCTTTATTGGATGTATAGCCGGTAAAAAGCTTTTTTACCGTGTTAAAACGAAATATCTTCAATATTCCACCTTGTCCCGTTAGGCGATAAAGAGTCTGATTTAGAGTTTAGATTTGTATTATAGCAAGTTTGTTGCCGAGTGATTGTTAGCGGATAAACAGCTCGAAGGTTTTACATTTTGGATAGCGGCTACAGACCCAAAAGAGTACACCTTTGTATTTTCCGGACTTTGCACGTTTGAGTACCATGCGGGATTGGCAGTTTTTGCAGGAGCGGAATGCTTCCATCGAAACAGTTGCCACCATTTCATCCGGTGATGGGCTCTGACCCTTGAGGTAGGGGGTCAGCATCTGTTGGATTTCTGGCATGGAGTAACTGGTTTTGACGGGTAAGTGAAAGACCATCACGCCAACTTCCTGAAGTAGATCGGCAGAGCGGGTATCTTTTTGGGAGGCTGACGCAGCACCGACATCTTCGAGCTGAATGGCACACACAACTGCCAGCGTTACACGATCACAAAGAATGAAATCGATATGACTTTTCCCCTGTTTGGCAGCCCTTTTAAGGCGAGTTTGATCAACCCCTTTTTTGACAACGGCGATATCAGAAAGTGATACCTTGGCCATCACGTAATAATCTTTACCAGCGACGCTATCAAGTGTATTAAAACAGGCCAGTTCAGGCTCGGTTAGCAGCGAAGGAATATCATTTTTAGAGACTTCCTGTATCGGCAGGGAACTTTTTTTTCTGCGAATCAGTTTCATGGTTAAAACCACGATGATTAAAACGGCAAAAGCCAGGCTCAAAAGAGACCAGTCAGTTGATGTCGCAGGCATGTAATTTAGCAAAGTTTCCATTAGGGGAACTGTATCATAATTGGTGTGCTTCAAACCAGTTTTTCCCTTTTCCAATATCCACAGCGAGCGGCACATGAAGCGTTACAGCGCTTTCCATCACTTCTTTCACAATACGACTGATTTCGTTGTTCTGTTTCTCCGGGCATTCTATGACCAGTTCATCGTGCACCTGTAGGGTCATTTTGGCATCAGGATAAACGTACCCCAGTCGTTTATGCAGGTTGATCATGGCGACTTTGATGATGTCAGATGCAGACCCTTGCAGCGGCGCATTGATCGCTGTTCGTTCCGCATAAGCGCGATGCATGCCATTTTTGGCGTTGATATCCGGCACATACACCCTATGGCCCAGAAGTGTTTCCACATAACCCTGTTCTTTGGCATTTTCGAGTGTTTGATCCATGAAATTGCGAACAGTTGGGTAACGTTCAAAATAGGCATCAATGAAGGCCTGCGATTCGCTCCGACCCAATCCAAGTTGCTTGGAGAGACCAAATGCACTCATGCCATAGAGAATACCAAAATTGATGATTTTGGCATGCCGACGCATCTCACCTGTCACATCCGAAAGGTCAACATCATTCACGGCGGCTGCGGTCGCGGCATGAATATCCTGACCTTCGGAGAAAGCTCGAATCAATGCCTCATCCTGTGAAAAGTGGGCCATCAGACGCAGCTCAATCTGCGAATAGTCCGCGGCAAGAAGAATGCTCCCTTCTTCAGCGATAAATGCTTTTCGAATCATCCGGCCTGCTTCTGTGCGAATGGGGATATTTTGTAAATTAGGCTCAGTTGAAGAGAGGCGGCCTGTAGTTGTGATCGCCTGATTATAGGATGTGTGTACACGTCCGGTTTCAGGGTGAACCAGTTTTTGTAGAGCATCGGTATAGGTAGATTTGAGTTTCGAGAGTTGGCGCACTTCCAATACAAGCCGAGGAACTTCATGTTCATCGGCCAACTTTTCTAACACTTCCTGACCTGTTGCCCATTGACCGGATTTGGTTTTTTTGCCGCCGGGAATTTTAAGCGTATCAAAAAGAAGTTCACCGAGTTGTTTGGGTGACTGGATATTAAATTCCTGACCTGCCGCAGCATGAATTTTTGTTTCTAACGCATCAATGCGTGTGCCAAATTCACCGGAAAGTTTGGCCAATATAGCCTTATCGATTTTTGTACCTGTCCACTCCATATCCGCCAGCACGTGAGAGACGGGAAGTTCGATCTCATCATGTCGTTTAAGGCGGTTTTCAGCATCCAGTCTTTCTTTTAAAAGCTCTGTTAGACGTAGCGATACCTCTGCATCCTCAGCCGCATAAGGAAGTGCAGCTTCAATTGGCACATGAGCGAAATTGATCTGTTTGGCACCTTTTCCGGCAACTTCTTCATAAGCAATACAGTGATGACCGAGGTAATCTTCTGCCACTGTATCCATCTTGGGTGGATATTTGGCAGGGTAGAGACAATAAGCAAGCAGCATGGAATCAGCCGTAATGCCGGAAAGTTTGATGTCGGCTCGCCGTAATACCTGCGTATCGTATTTAAGGTTATGGCCGCACTTGGCCTTGCTGGCATCTTCAAAGATAGGTTTTAATGTCTTAAGTACATCCTCGCGATCCAGTTGTTTGGGTGTTGGGTCAAGCAGATCGGCCGCGCGGTGCCCAACGGGCAGGTACCATCCTTCACCGGGTTTAACGGCAAAGGACAGCCCTACAATCTCTGCATCATGGGTATTCAGTGATGTGGTTTCGGTATCAATCGCAATCAGGCTGGCATCGTTCAACGCGATCAGAAGCTCGTCGAATGATGTTTTATCATCAACAAGCCGATTGTTACACGGGATGTTTTCTTTCGGTTCAGATGGTTTGGACGATTCGGATGTTGGGCTGGAAACATCTTTGGGCGTGTTTGTTTGTTTTATTGCATCGCCACCATATTCTTCGATCAGTCGTTTGAATTCGAATTGTGTAAAAAGTCTTGCTAGCTCTTCACGGTTTGGCGTTTGGGTTGCAAGGTCTGCAATGCTATACCCGACAGGTGTTTCCTGATCCAGTGCAACCAGTCGGTAAGAGAGGCGGGCATCATCGGCAAATTCAATCAGATTTTCACGCCGTTTGTTCTGTTTGATTTCACCTGCTCTGGCCAATACACCTTCCAGATCGCCATAAGCATCAAGCAGTTGCACGGCAGTTTTTGGGCCAATGCCGGGGACACCGGGAATGTTATCAGCGGAATCGCCCGCCAGTGCCAGAAGATCATGAATGCGTGTGGGTTCCACACCCCATTTGTCTTTGACCGCCGCTGGATCATATTCAATGTCTTTCATGGTATCGAGCATGTGAATGCGCGTGTTGACCAGTTGCATCAGATCTTTGTCTGTCGAGACAATCGTGACATCCCAGCCCTCTTTTTCTGCCTGAACTGCGAGCGTAGCAATCACATCATCGGCTTCATAATTCTCAATGCAAATCAGTGGCAGGTTAAATGCACGGGTTACATCCAATACCTTTGGCCATTGCTCTGCCAATTCTTCCGGCATCGGTGGACGGTGCGCTTTGTATTCCGAATACATTTGATTGCGGAACGTGCCACCCTTGGGGTCAAACGCGACGGCAACATGTGTGGGTGCAAGCTTGCCCAGTATGCTTTTGATCATCTGTACATAACCGAATACAGCATTGGTAGGTTCACCTTTGCTGTTGGTGAGATGGCGGACGGCGTGGAATGCACGAAATACGTAATTTGGCCCATCAATGAGAACTAAGTGAGGCATGCAGACTCCAAGTCAGGAATAGGGGAGGAGGATGCCTTAGAAGGGTAAATGCGGCAATGTGTAAGCTTTCCAGTTTGTTCTTTTACCTTGTAATAAAGAATCGAAAAATTGCTGGGTGATGCTCTGCTATGGTTAATCGAATGTTCGCGTCACTCTCTATGCTTTGGTTAGAGGCTCTTTTATTGCTTATGAACACGAACGCCCCAAAAACTATAAACTCCAAATAATGTTAAGAGTACAACAACTAAAGTATACAAAAAGCCTCTATGTAAAACGCCACCCATTAAAAAATATAAAAATGCATACAATAACTGTAGCGCAAATAGACACTACAATTTTACCCCATTGTTCATTATAAAATAATCCAATTACTCCAGAAAGAATAAACATAGAAAAACCTAAAGTAAGAAGTGCTGAATTAAATGCCCCGGTTGAAGTCTTAAATTGGAGGAGCATATATATTGATCCAAACAGCAGGCAGACACCTATAGCCAAGCATCCATACATTGTTACTTTATATTGTTGCATAAACTCTTTAGCTCGAACGCCATGTTATATTTTTCTCGTTTCTAGCACAAAATTTGGCGCACTTTCCCATCTGATTTCACGAATAGCACCTGTGCATCCAGATCTATGAGTTCTGTAAGATGTAATACCTGTTACAAGACCTGCATTAAACCAAATTATTTTATGATCATTGTAACCAAAGCCTGCGCCTGAAATACAATACTGCCATGCTTCTTGCTTACTTTTCATTTGACGATCTTCCGGTACGCCCATAACCTTTAATACCTTATCTTTATCATCACCCGCATTTATACGTATAGTTTTATTATCAAGAGTGCCGCACCCAGACATTAAGAAAAGAAATAAGATAGTTACAAATATTTTCATTTTTTCTCCTAAAATTATAACGTGTTGCATGAGCCGAATATTTTGGAACGCAGTGACAAAATATGTCGGACTCTATGCGTCTGTTATGTTTTTTATTTACCATAACCAACTACAATAATTGCTGTTGCTGCGCTTATCACTGACGCTATAGAAGACACTAATGCGAAAAGCCATAACCTAGATTCACGATTGCTACGCTCTGCCTCAAGAACTCTCCGTTGTAGTTCACTGTCATCTGCGCGTTTATGGCGCCCCATTTTGCTTTGTGTAATTGGATCACCTTGAATATCAATTCCAAGCTCAATAGCTCTTTTTTCAAGCTCATCACCTTGCAATAATTTATTCAAAACCATTCTCTATCTTTAAAACATAACTTGTTAATACGTGTGTTTTTTCCATGTATTTCCCTTATACGCCCTTAGTTTTTTTGATGTTGCCTATGAAAGATAAAACAAGGAAGGAAGCTTTTTGCGGGTGCATTTAACTCGGGGTTCGGATTACACCCATGACAATACCGAGAATTTGGATGTCGCCATTTTTAAGATAAATAGGGTTCAGAGCAGGGTTAGCGGGTTGCAGGCGTACACCATCTTTTTCGATGTAGAATTTTTTCAGTGTGACCGTCTCACCATTGATCATCGCAACGACAGATTGACCATTTTCTGCGGTAGCGCGCTTTTCCACCACAATCACATCACCATCTTCGATGTTATCATCAATCATCGAATCACCACGCACCCGAAGGGCATAGGTATCTTTACGAACCATGTTGGACGGGACAGAGATATTTTCCTGTTGTTCAAAGAGATCAACAGGTTGTCCGGCAGCAACCCAGCCAAGCAAAGGGATCTCAGTCATATCAGCAGCTTCAATCGGCAATACATCTGCTGTTGCAGGCCATACAGGGCGATCTTTTTTCGGAATTAAAAATTGAACATTAGACATTGGCATCTCCCTATTCACACAGGTTAAACAAAATATCTGCTTTTGAACATGAAAATTAACACTGCATATTTGGAGCAGGTGATGTTTGGAGTTTGCGAGACGGGTTTGCTATTTTATCCTTTTAACTGAGTTAGGATTTTATCAGCATTGAGATAATCGATACGAATGGGGTAAATGTTGTCATTGGTTTTTAATACGAGACTGGGAAAACTGAATATTTGCATACTTTGAGCAAGTTTGATTTCATGGAAGAGCTGTTCTCTGGTTGATGAGGCGTGCAAGTCGTCTTTGAACCGGGGAATGTCCAAACCGAGGCTTTCTGCACAGCCTATCAAAACTTCGTCATCTGATGGATTTTTTGCATGCAAATAGTAAGCGGTTTGTATGGCATGAATTATTGCATCTTCGATGGATGTATTCTGATTCTTTGCGGCAATAACTGCGCGGCAAGCAGGGTATGTTGAACGTCTGGGGCTGTTTTGCTGCCAGAATTCAAAATTGAACATGGTATCAGGCACTTGCTTTTGAATGGCTTTCCAATGGCTTCGAATTTCCTGTTGCATGGCCGGAGTCATGGGTGTCTGCGTGTCCGGGGCCAGACCACCGAGCAAGTAGATCACCTCGATGTTTGCAGGGAGTCTGTTTTTTACTTCCTGCCATACGGGGCGAAATGCCCAACACCAACTGCACATGGGATCGTGTACATAATACAGCGTGGACATGTTTAGTGACTCACATGTTTCAAGATTAGCGGCTGAACACCCATTCATTATCAGTCGATAACATTGGGTTATAAACATAATCTTCAAGATCAAACGCTTTGATAGATTCAGGATCGGTGATTTGATTGTCGATGATGTATCTGCACATCAAACCACGGGCTTTTTTGGCGGAAAAGCTGATGATTTTATAGATGTCACCACGTTTTTCTTTAAAAACAGGTGTAATAAGCTTTGCATCCAATTCTGCTGTTTTTACAGCCTTGAAATATTCGTTAGAGGCCAGGTTGATCAGGATATTGTCACCTTGTTCTTTTACAGCCTGATTGAGTTTGTTTGTGATGATAGAACCCCAGAATGCATAGAGATTGTGACCCTGTACATTGGCAAGCTTTGTACTCATTTCAAGCCGATAGGCTTGCATCAGATCAAGTGGGCGAAGCAGACCATACAGGCCTGAAAGGATGCGCAGATGCTTTTGTGCAAAAGCAATGCCGGTTTTATCCAGTGTTTCGGCATCAAGGCCTGTGTAAACATCGCCTTTAAATGCAAAAAGTGACTGTTTTGCATTTTTTGTCGTAAACGGCTGCTGCCATGTTTTGAAACGTGCAGTATTCAAATCTGCCAGTTTCATGCTTATTTTCATGAGTTCAGCAATTTCGAAACTGTCTTTTTCTCGCAGAACATTGATGAGCTTTTGAGAATGATTCAGTAAATCAGGTATGCTGAACTCTGAGCCTGGAGCGGGGAGTTTGTAATCCAGTGTTTTGGCGGGAGAGACGATCATTAACATGGGTGCACCCTACGGTCTCTTGATTTGTTCTGACAAGCTTGCCATGCTCAACAAATGGTTGAAGCGGATCAATTAAAACAAGATCAGCGGTGGATGAGGCGGGCTATTCAGCTTGCTAAGAAGGGAATGGGTACAACGCATCCTAATCCTCGTGTTGGAGCCGTTGTTGTTAACCATGGGGTGATGGTTGGAGAAGGTTGGCATGAACGGGCTGGCGAGCCGCATGCAGAAATTCATGCGTTGGAGAAGGCAGGCCATAAAGCCCGTGGGGGAACGATTTACATCACCATGGAACCATGCTCATCCAGAGGTAAAACACCACCTTGTACGGATGCGATTTTAAGGGCGGGTATCTGGAGGGTAGTGTTTTCTTCATCCGATCCGAATCCGGACATGGCGGGTGGCGGAAAGCTTTTGGCCGCTCAAAATGTGGAAGTCAGCGGTGGTATCCTTGCTGAAGAGGCTGATAAACTAAACGAGCCGTTTTTTCATTATATTAGAACTGGCAGACCTTACATTATTGCAAAAGGTGCAATTTCTCTGGATGGGAAACTAGCGACCTATCGGCATGATTCGCAGTGGATCAGTGGTGAGAAATCACGTAAACATGCACATGGTTTGAGGGCAGAAGCTGATGCTATTGTTGTGGGAACAGGCACACTTATCCATGATAACCCATCACTCACGGTGCGTGATGCGAAGGTCAAAGGTGATGTGCCGATGCGTGTTGTGATTGGCATGAAAACACCTAAATTTTTCCCTGAGTGTAAATTACTGGATGATGTAGCAAAAACACGAATGTATGTGCGGATCATCAATGAAGAGACGGCCAAATGGCGGGATGCCGGTGTGCAAATCGGGCGCGCGCCGAATCTGATCACGATTCTGAAACATCTGGCACAGGATGGTTGTTTGAATCTTTTGCTTGAAGGTGGCGGCAAGCTTCATGCTGCATTTTTTGAATCGCAATTGACCGATGAACTGGTGCTTTATCAGGCACCGATACTGATTGGGGGTAGTGAGGCGGTAAACCTGTGGCATGGAAGGGGTGTCGATCAGGTTAGCCGGGCATTGCGATTGGATCATATCCAGCGTCGTAAGCTGGGAGATGATCAAATGATTCGGGGTAAGGTTATCTATCCGGAGCCATAAATCGGAGCACTGATCCGGAGTGATTTTCAACCGGATTTGAATCGACTGCCACTGCTTATCCCTTCGCTTGGCTGGCTGTCTGGATTGGCGATTGCCAGAATCGATACTGTTTCATTTGAAATTGCAGGCATACTGGCGGTTTTATTAACGGTATTGCTGTTCTCTCCACTTTTAAATCAAACGATCAGAATCTTAATCATCACAACACTTATCGGCATGCTCTGGGGGATGGCCGCACTGTTCTGGGATGTTTATCGGGTTTCAGTCGATGAAAGCTGGTTATCCGGAAGGCAACAGGTTGTGGCTGAAATCGAACAGGTTGAGATCTCATCCGCATATTTGCGTTTACGGTTGATTGATGTGAAACGTGATGATGGTGCTGAACTTATAAAAAATGGGACAGGCAAGATTGATGTCTATCTTTATGGAAAAGATCGGAAATTAACTTTGTTATCAGGCCAGATGATTCAAGCTTCAGTGAAACTTCATTTGCCAGGAAACAAGCTGAATCCCGGTGGTTTTGATTATCGCGCTTACTGTTTTGATAAACACATTGCCCTGATCGGAAGTGCCAAAAATGTTGTGCTCATCGATGACAAAACTTCGCTGTTGGAAAAAACGAGGCAGCGTATTATTTCGCACCTTCCCTATCTCTCCCTCAATTCTTCTTTTAATCATGATGTTTCCAGTTCTCAGGCTGATGATGGTTCCGGCATTATCAGAGCGCTGCTTTTGGCAGATCGAAATCATATACCCATCTCAGTTCAGGATGCTTTTGCAGCAGCAGGCGCAGCACACCTTTTGGCTATTTCAGGGTTGCATGTCGGCATGGTGGCAGGTTGGGGTTTTGTGATTGTCTGGTGGCTGTTAACCCGTAGAGAAACATGGATTGTGCATCTGCCTGTACGTAAAATAGCGCTTTCAACTGGGCTTCTTGCAGCCGTGCTTTATGCCACGGTAGCCGGTTGGCCTATCACCGCCCAAAGATCGGTGCTGATGATGGCAGCAGCGATTCTTGCATGGTGGCTTCGCAGCCGTTCTGAGCCGTTAAACACCATGCTTGCTGCTCTGGTACTGCTTTTGCTGGTTGATCCGGCAGCAATTGTGTCGATTTCTCTCTGGTTATCTTTTGTGGCGGTCACAGCACTGCTTGTTTGGGTAGGGAGAGAGAAACTGCAGAAAGAGAGAGAAGTTGAAAAAGAAAAAGGAGCCATGTTTGCATCGCTAAGGAAGTGGGCGGCGGGTTTGTTCTGGGTAAGTTTGCTCGCGGCGATGGCTACACTGCCAATCATTGCAGATCTGTTTGGTAGGATTCCTACCTATACGCTTGTGGCAAACCTGCTGCTTGTACCTCTTTATAGTCTGTATGTATTACCACTTTCAATCCTGGGTGAAATTTCAGCTATATTGAGCGCTGGGGATGTGGCTTCTTGGTTGTTCAGTATGGCTGCAATAGGTGTGACGTATGGCAACAGCTTTTTGATTTTATTAAAAACATGGCCAGCAGGGAATCTCTGGGTTCCTGATATTCCGCTGATGACAGGTCTGTTATACGGCACAGGTATTTTGATATCCGTTTTTTTTCTACTGCGAAAGAATTATGTGGCTCTTTTGCTATGCAGCTCACTTTCGCTGTTTTTATATTTGACACTGGTGATACCGGAGCGCTACCCGGAACATACACACATGACAGTTTGGGATGTAGGGCAGGGGGCTGGCGCGACGTTAGCGATGCCTGATGGGAAGGTGATGGTGATTGATGTGCCGGGCAGGTACGGGAGCAAATTTAATGGTGGAACCATGCTTGCAGCAGGTTTGAGGGAGCAAGGGTTGGTACATGTGGATGTGTTGGTGCTTTCGCATGCACAGTCCGATCATGCTGGCGGTGCAGGGCGTCTGTTGGATCATCTTCGCAGTGTCAGAGAAGTGTGGCTGGCCGATGTGCCTGCTAATCGTGATTACCGGGCCATGAACGATGTGGTTGCGCGGGTTTTAAAACAGGGTGGTGATGTTCATTGGCTTAAACAGGGAGATGAAGTGGCCTTTGGAGAAACGAAAGTGGAAATTTTATGGCCGCCCAAAGGATTTGATCCGGCCAACGGCAATCATACTTCGCTGGTGCTTTCCATGCAGCTGGCATCGGGTCAAAAACTTCTTTTTCCCGGTGATGTGGAGAAGGCAAGTGAATTAAAGATCATACAGCAGGGGTTGGGCCACCATGATGTGACACTGATCCCTCATCATGGAAGCCGGACATCCAGCAGTGAAAAATGGGTTGAAGATGTGAGTTCCACGATTGCGATTGCGCAGACAGGTTGGAAAAATCGTTATGGTTTTCCATACCCTGATGTGATGCAACGGTATCAAAAACAGGGTGTACAACTGCGGGATACCAAGTATGGCGCTGTGACGATTCGTTTTGATGATAAGCCTGGTTTGAGTACTGATCGTGGGGTTGATTCTGGGGTTGGTCGTGGCATGAAAATTGAACAATTTCAGAGTGAAATGAGAGGAAAACGAGAAACTGCATTGCAGTGGTGGCAAGCAGCCCTATAATCCCGGCATCTTTCCAGCGGGGGTGATTAGTGTACGAATTTATCGTTCAGGGCGGCATGGTGATGTATATCCTGCTGGCCGCTTCTATTTTAGCACTGACAATTGTTTTTGAACGTAGCTGGAGCCTCAGGCGTTCTGTTGTGCTTCCCATTGATAAAATCGTGAGTATTGAAACCGCGGTTCGTCAGGGAAATGTTGATGCAGCGATGAAGGCCTGTAGTGATAATAATACGGCGATGAGTCGGATTTTATGGGTGGCATTGAAAAATCGTGGTGCAAGACGTGCGGTCATGAAGGAAATTTTGGAAGAGATTGGCCGCCAGGAAGTGGCACATCTGGAACGCTATATTGGTGTGTTGGGTGTGATTGCCGCGGTTTCTCCGTTATTGGGTTTATTGGGTACAGTCGTTGGTATGATTGAGGTGTTTCAGGTGATCTCAATTGAAGGTGTTGGTAAGGCAGATATTCTGGCTGGTGGTATATCCAAGGCTTTGAACACAACGGCTGCTGGCCTTTCAGTGGCGATTCCTGCACTCGTTGCATATCGTATTTTTGAATCGCGGGTCAATCTCTTTGTGATTGATATTGAACAGCATGCGCTTCGTTTTGTTGAGCTTTTAAAAGGCGAGCGTGAATGAAACTTCGCGAAAAAAAGAAAACTGATTATCTGGTGGATATCACGCCATTGGTTGATGTCGTTTTCCTGATGTTAATCTTTTTTATGGTCTCGACCAGTTTTAAGGTGTCGAGCAGCTTGAATCTGGAGCTTCCGGCAAGTCATTCCAAGGCACAGCAGACTGAACAGAAAGAGGTGGTGATCAGTATCGACGGAACCGGTCAGCTTTTTGTTCAGGATGAACCGGTTAAAGACGGCGACCTTCGCAGGCGTATTCTGAATGTTAGCAAGGGCGATCCGAATATGCGTGTTGTGCTGCGTGCAGATGCCAACGCACGTCATCGCCGGGTTGTGTATGTATTGGATACAATCAGAGCGTTGGGCATGGGTAAAATTGGCATTGCAACGATGAATGCCGGATCAGAGTCTGAATCGGGCGGCAGTGGGGAATCTAAATAATCGTGCGTATTGTACAGAAGTTTGGCGGTACATCGGTTGGTAGTCTGGAAAGGATTCGCAAAACAGCAGATATCGTAGAGTCTTCTCTGCAAGAAGGGAATGAGATCACTGTGGTGGTCTCTGCGATGAGTGGTGAAACCAACCGCCTGATAAACATGGCGCGTGAGATGGATGCCAATGCACAGCCCCGAGAAGTGGATGCACTGGTTGCAACCGGGGAACAGGTGACAGCAGCACTGCTTGCCATTGAGTTGCGGCGGCGTGGTATTAAAGCCTGTTCGTTTAGTGGAGCGCAGGCTGGCTTTCAGACGCGAGGGAACCATGCAAAAGCGCGGATTTCGAATATTGAAAGTCATCATTTAACCGAACGGCTTAAACAGGGTGAGGTGCCTGTGGTTGCTGGTTTTCAGGGTGTGGACGAATCAGGCAATATCACCACGCTTGGGCGTGGTGGTTCAGATACTTCCGCAGTTGCACTGGCAATTGCAATCGAAGCAGACCGTTGCGATATCTATACCGATGTGGATGGTATTTATTCAACTGATCCACGCATTGTATCCAATGCATCAAAGATTGATCGTATCAGTTATGAAGAGATGTTGGAGTTTGCATCGTTGGGTGCAAAAGTTCTTCAGACCCGAAGCGTGGAACTGGCGATGCGGTATAAAATGCCGATTCATTTGCGCTCCAGCTTTGAACCTGTAGATGGTACGTTAGTGACGGAAGAGGACGAGATGATGGAACGAGAAACGATTACCGGCGTGGCATATAATCGCGATGAGGCCAAGGTTACGATTTTAGGTATTCCTGATCATCCGGGCATTGCAGCCAACGTATTTGGGCCTGTTGCTCATGCAGAAATTAATGTTGATGTGATTGTCCAGAACGTCAGTGAAAAAGGTTTTACAGATATCACCTTTACGGTGCCTCGCAGCGATTATGCTGCAACGATGGCATTGCTTGAAACCACACGTGAAAAAATGCAGGCGCGTGATGTGCTTGGTGATAACACAGTTGCCAAGGTATCCATTATTGGTGTGGGCATGCGTTCGCACACCGGTGTTGCCCGAAAGATGTTTGAAGTGCTGGCAAAAGAGAGCATTAATATTCAGATGATTACCACCAGCGAAATCAAAGTGACGGTGGTGATTGAAGAACAATATGTGGATCAAGCCGTGCAATCGCTGCACTGTGAATTTGGTTTGGATCAGGTTGAAACATAGACAAAGATGTGAACGAAACTTGCATATTGCATCATATGAGTCTATTTAAAGGCAGGAGCTTATGAACTCATGCTGATACTTACTCGAAAAACCGGTGAAACCATCACGATAGGTGAAAACATTCAAATTCGTGTTTTGACTGTGAAAGGTGGTCAGGTGCGAATTGGCATTGATGCGCCACGCGAGGTCTCGATCAACCGGGAAGAGGTTTTTGAGCGTCTACAAGCTGAAAACGTTATCGCTGAACAGTCGGTTGAGAATATTTCTGAACCTGATTAAACGAACCCTATACTTAAACCTTTAATGTTAAATAATAGTCGAGTGGTGTTTGAAAATATAAAATCGATAGTTTTTTAAAATTAACTTCATAAATAATCATTGTAAAAGATGCTTTTTCATTGAGTTTATTTAACATTTAATCAGCAGGCTATCATTTTTCATGTCGTTGTTTGCTGGCGATACGAATTCTTTCTGCTGGAACCCATAACTGTTCAATGAGATATGTTTTCAGGCTTTCCGGATAGTTCTGTTTGGCCAAAGACTCCTGCATGCAATCAAGCCACTGGTCACGCTCTTTTTCACCAATTTTGATAAAGGCATGAAATTGAGGAATGTTGATTGAGCCGTATTTTTCACTAAATAGACGTTCACCACCCATCCAACCACTCAAAAAACATGTGAGCTTGTCTTTTGAGATCGCTAAATCTCCAGGATGCATTTCACGAATGATTTTATAATTATTTGAAGTATTCATAATGTTGTAAAAATCATTAACCAATTGGCGAATACCTTTCAACCCTCCTGCTGCTTGATAAGTCGCAGAGCCTACGCCGTAGTTTGTGATAGAGGATGACATGGTTTACTCCTACATGTTTATGCATTGATCATGTTGTAATTTATTGGCCTGAAAATAGATGCGGCTACACCATAAAATTATTTGGGTAGTATTTAGGTCAATCAATTGCTTTTTTATTCCAAATCAACTGACTGATCCATCATCACCTCCGTTGCTACTTTACGCTAGGCTACTGTGAAACCGAAGTAACTCGTAGTTTTTTATATGAATCTCCTTCTATGTTGTTGCTGTTAGTGTGCGTGCTTTCGGCTCGTTTTAGTTGAAAACCTTGCTATGTAATTTCGTTAAAGTGCTGCAAATAGGTGTCGTTAAGCAGAGCATGAAATAACTTTGGATTTAAATGCCTGCTTGTAATTGATAGTGATAATGACTATCATTAGTATCTATGCTAAGAGTCACACCACAACGTCAGGCTATTCTCGCACTGATTAACAGATCCAATATTCACTGGGATGCTGAAGAGCTGGCGCGTGAATTGGTGCAATCCGGCCAGGCAGTGGGCATTGCAACGGTTTATCGGGGGCTTTCGGCTCTGGAAGGGGCGGGATTGATCGCCTCAGTTCAACTGGGAGACCGAAAACGTTATGAGCGAATTGATAAGTCGCATCATGATCATCTTGTGTGTACCGAGTGCGGTAGCCTTGAAGAATTTGTACAACCTGAGATTGAACGGCTTCAGGCACAGGTGGCAGAAGAGAAGGGATTTAGGATGGTGAACCATCAATTGCTTCTTTTTGGCATCTGCTATGCGTGTGACAATCATGATTCGAATCAAGATTTAGATAAAGGGAAAAAGATATGATCTCATCACTTGTTATTGTATTTCGTGAAATGTTGGAGATGTCGTTGGTGCTGGGTGTGTTATTTGCTGCAACCAATGGCATGCAAAAGACTCAGCGCTGGATTGTGTTTGGAGCGGGCATCGGTTTGCTGGGTGCGTGTTTTGTTGCTTTCTTTATGGAGGAACTTGAAAATGCTATGACAGGTAACGGGGAGTTTTTGTTTAATGCTGTCGTTCTTTCGCTGGCATCACTTTTGATTGCCTGGACTGTGTTGTGGATGAGCCAACACGGTCGTGAGATGACGATGCGCATGAAACAGGTGGGAAAATCGGTTGCAGAAGGTGAATTGCCAAAAACGGCATTGATGATGGTTTCATTGGCTGCGGTGCTGCGGGAAGGTTCGGAAGCGGTCTTTTTCCTGTTCGGTTTTCTTCAGGCTGGGCATGATGCCAGTAGTATGTTTGCCGGCGGGTTGATGGGAGTTGTGCTGGGTGGCCTGACGGGTTACCTGCTTTATCGTGGCCTTGTTTGGATTCCAACAAAACAACTGTTCCTTGTGACCGGGTGGTTATTGATGTTACTGGCAGCAGGCATGGCATCTCAGGCGGCATGGAATCTCGTTGTGATTGAGATGTTACCGCCGATTGTTGATTCGTTATGGAACAGCTCTGCATGGCTATCTCAGGAGAGCCTTGTGGGTGAGTTTCTACATGTGCTCATTGGTTATGATGAAAACCCAAGTGGGATGCAGTTTCTCGTATTTGTGATTGCATTGATAGCGATGGTCACGGTCAATCACCATTTGAAATCTGGCCATGGTGAGGCAAAACCTGCTCAGTCGGGCCGCTCATTTTCATGAAAGGGACGATTGGTCATGCGATGTGCTTCTTTGAGCTAAACTAAAGGTAAATCGTAGGAGGTTGTCGTGATTATTGAATCGATGATTGAAAGAAATGTGATAACCCTTGATGAGCATGGCACCATTCTGGATGCCGTAAACCTGATGCGAAAACACAACGTTGGATCGCTTATTGTTAGCGGAAAAATGGGATTTCGTGGTCTGTTCACAGAGCGTGATCTGATGGTAGATGTGGTAGGAGAAGGGCGAGATCCATCATCAACAAAACTTGTTGATGTTGTGAGAGAGGATTATGTAAGGGTCAGTCCACAGGATAGTGCCGAATCCTGTCTTGATCTGATGAAGAACCATAATTGCAGGCATTTGCTTGTATTTACCGGTGAGGATTTAGTGGGTCTGGTTTCACTCCGGGATATGGTTTCGCTCCTTCTGGAAGAGAAGGAGCACCTCATTGAAGATCTGAAACAGTATATTTCAGCCTGATTTTTTTATAGTTTTCCGGTGTTTAAGTTTTATCTGATCGACTATCCTTGCCTGCTTTTTTTCCGAGCGAAAATTCGGTGAGGAACAGTGAACCGGAAATCAGAACAATGCCGATTGAGAAGAGAAGTAAATCATAAACATTTGTAAATTCCATGCTGATTGCCAGTTCGAAAAACTTTACAATCAGAATCATCAAAATCACTTTTCCCAGTCGGCTTTTTAGGTCATCCAGACTATCAATGGCTAACATGTGAGATGCAGACTCCTGATCATAAGCTGTGTCGATTTTACTCACATAAAGCTCATACAGGCCAAACGAGAAAATAAGCAAAACAATGGCAAGTAAAAATCCATCAACAACCTCAACTACATGACCAATGGCTAAGGCGCGAACGCCTCTGCGCACTTCATTGTCAGATAAGGTTCCATAATCCAGCAATAAATTGAGTACGTGGTATGCATCAACAGATGCAACATAAAACATCGCAAGTGCAGTAACACCACTGCAAACGACAGCAATGATTACAGTCCAGCGGACTTGCCATAGCCCATTTTCAAAATTCCGTTCCAGTGCTGATATTTCTTCTTTCATAAGTACCCCAAGTGATTTAATTTTCTTTGGTTCATGCTTCTGGCTCGGAAAGTTTTTCACGAGTTTTATCAAAATCTTCTTTTCGTGTTTTCATTTGACCATTTTTTCTGGCCGCTGTTTCAGCAATAAAGAATGAGAAGGCGATGATGGCAATGGATACGGCAAAGATAGTCAACTCTTTGACTGTTTCGTAGTCTGTTCCCATGGAGATGCCAAAAAACTTAACAATCAGAATCATTAAAACCACCTTGCCGAGGCGTGCTTTCAGATCATCAAGATTTTTAATCTGTAGTAAGTGTTCAGCAGCTTCAGTTTGCTGTACGTCAGTGATGCGGCTTATATAGAGTTCATAAGTGCCGTAGGAAAAGATCAGTAAAACCACAGCAAGCAGGAACCCATCAACGACTTCAACAATGTGAGCAACAGCCTCAGCGCGTAGTTCTTTGCGCGCATGCTCTTCTACAACACCTGCGTAATCTGCGAGCATATGAACAATATAATAGGTATCAACTGCGGAAACATAAAACATGATGATGGCAGTTAAGGCACTGAAAATGACTGCAACAAGCACAGACCAGCGCAACTGCCATAATGAATGTTCAAAAAAGTATTCGAGCTTTGATTGATGATCTTTCATTTAATATGCCTCTTGAAGATGGTTTAAGGCCTCTCAAGCAAAAACAGGGCCAAGTAAAAACGATGGGATACGCATGTAGTCAGGTGAATTAAGGATTAGGCCCGGCAGTATATTTCGGGTGTTTTGACATAGGCGTTATCAGATGTGTCATTTTTTTGTTTTTTTAAGTAAATAGAACTTCTAAATAGATCGTAATCAAGCGTTAAAGGCGTCCGATAATCTCATCCGCAGTCGCTCTGGGTATAAACTTTTCATTGACGTGTACGACAGGTGAATAGGGGCAAAGACTTCGGCAATCGCCTGTACGGGCATCAACGCCAAGAGATTGGAGTTCGGCTAAGAGTATCTTGCCACCGTAGTCTGTACACCTGGGACCATGACAAATTTCAATATCCATGATTATCGAATAGCCTTATTAATTAACAGTATGCTTTGTTTCTTTTGATAACTTACGGCTTACCAATGTCATGAAGTTTGTTAAAGTCGATATGCTAGAGAGTTTATCCAGACTCACGGGCATATCAGTCATGCCTTCTAATGTTGTTTCAGTGGCACTTTCCAGGATTCCAGTGACAAGCCCCCCAATCAACATGTCTCCAAAGCTTTTATCATCCAGCTCTTCCTGTTTTTCAGTTGTTTCCGTTTGTCGATGCCATGACCAGGCGAGCTGGTGTTCACGTAAATCGTACAGCTGCACATAGAAAGTTATATCCCTTGTATGATAATTGTGCATGTCTTGGTAAGACTTTCCATCTTCGTATTCAATGTCATTTATAAAGTAAGACCGTAAATTGTCGTAAGTGATCAGGATGAACATAGCATATCGTATTTCAGGAACTTTTAGGCCGATTGCTTTGATTTGTTCTGCATTAAGTAAGTAACTTTCTTTTTTTTCAGACGGGTTGCTATAATTATCAACGGGAAGTTGATTTGTTGCATCTGTTATATTCGATCTGTTTTGAAATGTATCTATCAGGTTGGCATAAAGTTTTTCCCCAACCTTCTTTTTAAATGTTTCAGTGCTGTAGGAGGTTAAATCTTTGTCGGACCGCTGAAGTTTTCTCCAGACAAGTTTTGAGAGGTCAGCCTGTTCATTTACTGTAAGTTTTGAAGTGGTGGAAGTAACACCACCGATGATTAGCTGTCCATCTTTGAGTTTCTCATAAGTAAAATCGGGATTTTTGTAAGAAATATCGAATTGTTCTTTATCTTGAAATAATGCGCAGGAGCTTGTTAAGAGTAGTGTTAGTATTAATATGAAAGTAAGTTTTGCGCGATGTTTACAGAGCGATATAGAAACCATCTCGTTACTTTCCTTTAAGATATTGTTTTAACAGCTTTTGCAATGCGATTGACCGCATCTTCGAGTGTATCCTGAGAGACTGCATAAGAGAAACGAATCTGACCGGGTGAACCAAACTCTGTGCCGGGCACCAACGCAACACCTGCTGCATCCAGCAGCCATTCGCAAATCACCACATCATTGGTTAAATGGATACCATCGGATGTGGTTTTACCTATCCAGCCTGCTACAGATGGAAACAGATAAAATGCGCCATCAGGGGTGATGCAATGTATACCGGGAATATTGTTTAGAGCTTCGACCAGCCATGTGCGGCGGGTTTGATAGACTTTTACCATTTCATCCAGTTCATCGGTTGGGCCGGTGAGTGCTGCAAGGGCTGCTTTTTGGGAGATGGAAGATGGGTTGGATGTGCTCTGCCCCTGCACTTTTCCCATGGCTTTAATGAGTTCCCGTGGGCCAGCACAAAAACCGATACGCCAGCCTGTCATGCAGTAGGCTTTGGATACGCCATTGAATGTGATGGTTCGATCTTTCAGATCAGGGTTGATCTGTGCAAAAGTGGCAAATTTTTTATCATCAAAAAGAATTTTTTCATACATATCATCGGTAGCAACTGCGATGTTCGGGTATTTTCGAATAACTTCACCCAAAGCAGCCAGATCATCCGCTGAATAGACCATGCCAGTCGGGTTTGAGGGTGAGTTGATAAACAGTAACTTTGTCTTGGGTGTGATGGCAGCTTCAAGCTGTGCAGCCGTGAATTTAAAGTTGGTATTTGCACTGGTTTCAACAATGACAGGTACACCCTCGGCGAGCATCACCATATCAGGATAAGAGACCCAGTAAGGGGCAGGAATGATGACTTCATCACCGGGGTTAATCATGGCCTGCAAGAGATTGTAGATGCACTGCTTGCCGCCGGTGGAGACCAGGATATCTTCAGCTTCATAATCCAGATCATTATCGTTTCTGAATTTCTCAGCGATGGCCTGACGAAGTTCAGGAATACCGGACACTGCGGTATAGCGTGTAAACCCGGCGTTGATCGCTTCGATGCCAGCTTCACGGGCTGCTTTGGGTGTTTCAAAGTCAGGCTCGCCAACGGAAAGAGAAATGATGTTTTTGCCTGAAGCGCGCAATTCGGCGGCTTTGGCCGTGATGGCGAGGGTGGCGGAAGGCTTGATTTTTTGGATGCGTTCAGATAATTGAATCATGGCCTAATCATGCCAGAGCTTATGTGATGTACAAGCGTACCCACTTACCAATTGTTTTTATATGGACTTCTTTAGCTGTTTTTAATGTTCCAGACGTTATGATGCTGCGGCACATGGCAGGAAAGACGTATCACCGAAGGCAAGGAGCCGATCTTTGACTGATAATATTCGGGAAATCCCCTATAACTATACCTCTTATTCTGATCGGGAGATTGTTGTCCGGTTCCTTGGCAAAAACATGTGGGATGATCTGAATGTATTGCGCGAACAACGCCGCACAGGGCGTTCTGCACGGATGTTGTTTGAAATTCTGGGCGATGTCTGGGTAATTGAACGCAATGTCTTTCTAAAAAACGACTTATTGAAACATCCGAAACGCCTGAAAAAAATGCGCCATCGTCATCAGGAAAGAATGCAACGCATTACCGGTGGAGCAGAAGACAATCCACGGGCGCAAAAGGTTGCAGCATGTACTGAACGTATGCTGGATGATTTTTATGCCTGGTTTGAAGAAGAACCAAAAAAACGCCGCAAAGCCAAACGTGCGCTTGCCAAACATACACATGCAAACAACATTCATTTTGATGCTTACACCTTAACGCATCATGCGACCGATGCCACAGATTGGCGTTCACATCATCCGTTTTGTGTATTAACGCCTGATTCACCTGATGAAATCCCCGGTCTTATTCGTGCTGTTGCTAAATTGCGCCTGATTGTCATCCCGCGTGGTGGTGGGACAGGGCTGTGTGGGGGCTCTGTGCCTTTGTCGAACGATGCGGTGATGATCAATGTTGAGAAATTTGACCATATCGGTGAAGTGAAAACTCAGAATGTTGGTATGAAGGGTGAAGTGGCAGTGATTACAGCGCAGGCAGGTGCGGTCACTGGAAAAGTGATGGAAACATCCAAACCTCACGTCTTTGCAACCGATCCAACCAGTCTGTGGGCATGCACGATCGGTGGTAATGTTGCCTCCAATGCCGGTGGTAAACATGCGGTGATTTGGGGCACCTGTGCAGATAATCTGCTTAGCTGGAAAATGGTCACACCGGATGGAAATTGGCTGGAAGTGCAGCGCCTGAATCATAACATGGGTAAGTTGCATGATGAGGCTGAAGTGTCATTCAAATTGATACGCACATCAGGTATGGATGGCAGTCTGATTTCAGAAGAAGAGATGAATCTTCCGGGTTCGATTTTTCGCCGTGAAGGTCTTGGCAAAGATGTGACACGCAAGGCCATGGGTGGATTGCCGGGCATCCAGAAAGAAGGCACAGATGGTTTTATTACAGAGGCAACTTTCATCCTGCATCGTGCCTATGATGTAACACGTACGGTTTGCTGTGAATTTTTTGGGCAGAAACTTGATGATGCAACGCAGGCACTGGTGGGCATTAAAAATCATGTTGATGCAATGGATGCTGTGTTTCTTGAAGGTTTTGAACATTTTGATGAAAAATATGTCAAAGCCATTAATTATGTCAGTAAATCGACCCGCCGTGAACGACCGCGTGTGGTGTTGTTGATTGATGTGTCCGGCAATGAAGAAGAAGAAGTTGCCAAGGTCAGTGCTGATATTTGTCGCATCGCCTCGCAGGGCAATGGTGAAGGGTTTGTGGCGACCTCTAAAGAAGATCGTGGGCGTTTCTGGGGTGACCGTGGGCGTATGGCAGCCATTGCCAAACATACCCGTGCGTTTAAAATGAATGAAGATGTGGTGATCCCACTAACACATTTGTCTGAATACAACGATTATGTTGAACATTTAAATATTGAAAATTCGATTTTCAATAAAATTGATATTGTTGATGCGATCGGTGATTACCTGATGAAAACGCGTGAGCGACTGGATTTTGATAATCAGTTGGTGCGTGAAGAGTTAAATCTTGAAGATGATGTTTATCTGGCTGAAAAAATTAATGAGTGTCTTCAGGTTGTGGAGACGGCCAGCCAAAGCTGGAGAGACATGTTAAAAGGGCTGGATGGACCAGCCAAAGATGTCGCGGCGTTGATTGAAGGCAGTGAATATGAGCAGGATGAATCACTGTTTTGCGTGATTCAGCGTGGTGATGTGCGCATTTCATATCGAAAAGAGGTGGAAGCACCTATTCTGGATCGATTGCGTGGCAATGAAACTTTACTGAAAAATATCAAGGCGATTCATCAGCGTGTGCTTTCCGGTCGTGTGGTGGTGGCAACACACATGCATGCTGGTGATGGCAATGTACATACCAATATTCCGGTGAATTCCAATGATTATATGATGATGCGTAAAGCCCATCATGTGGTTGAAAAGGTTATGGCTAAAGCTGAAGCATTGGGCGGCGTGATTTCAGGCGAGCATGGTATTGGCATTACAAAACTACCTTATCTCAATAAGGAAATTTTGCAGGAAACCGCCGATTATCTTAAACAGGCTGATCCTGATGATCTGTTCAACCGTGGAAAATTGCAGCCGGAGCTGGATTTAAGTCTCACCTATACACCGAGTTTTAATTTACTGGAACATGAAGCTGTGATCATGGAAGCGGCTGACCTGACAGAACTCTCCGAAGAGATTTCGCCCTGCCTGCGTTGTGGCAAGTGCAAACCGGTGTGTAATACCCATTTTCCACGTGCCAATATGCTCTATTCACCACGCAATAAAATTCAGGCATCGGGCGCAATTATTGAGGCATTTTTGTATGAGTCACAGACTGGCAATGGTATCTCCTTTGAACAGTTTGATGGCCTGCATGATGTGGCCGATCATTGCACGATTTGTCATAAGTGTGAGTCACCATGTCCGGTTGATATTGATTTTGGAAATGTGACTGAAAAGATGCGTGCGTTGCTTAAAGATAAAGGGCAGGCGCGTTTTAATTTGGGTTCAAAATTATCGATGGCCTTTTTGGTGATGAAAAATCCCGATGCAGTTCGCATCATGCGGGAAGTGGTGATTCGTTGGGGTTATGCAGGGCATCGTTTATTGCATGCTGTGGCTAAAAAACTGGGAGTAGTGAAGCCAACAGTTGCCGCCAAACGTAATCTTGAGGGTGTTCAGGCTAATGTGATCAACTTTGTTGAACGACCTTTGCCTTCATTACCATTGACCACAAACCGTCAGCAACTGGGCATTGAATCCCGTGACAAAAACATGATTCCAATTCTGCGCGACCCACAAAAGGCCAATGGCCGGGCGGTATTTTATTTTCCGGGTTGTGGCTCGGAGCGGCTGTTTTCACAAGTAGGTTTGGCAACGCAGGCGATGTTGTTTGATCTGGGTGTGAATGTGGTATTGCCACCATCGTATTTGTGCTGTGGTTACCCCAGTACGGCAGCAGGCGATCACAAGACGGGCGATAAAATCACTTATGAAAACCGGGTGCTGTTTCATCGTTTGAAAAATGCCTTGTCCTACCTTGATTTTGAGGCGGTGATTGTATCCTGCGGTACATGTTATGATCAGTTGACCCGTTACCAGTTACAGGAAGTCTTTCCGGGCGCACCTTTGATTGATATTCATGAATATCTGATGACACAAGGGGTTAAGGCTGATGCTGTGGATGGGGTGCAATACATGTATCACGAGCCATGCCATACACCTTTGAAACGACATGGCTCCGAAGTGGCCATTGAATCGTTGTTGAATAAGCCATCCGTGGAGTCAGAACAATGTTGTGGTGAGGCGGGTACGCTGGCTGTCGCCAAGCCTGCGATTGCGGGCAAGATTCGCGCACGCAAAGAAGAGGAAATGGCCAAGGCCAGCAAAAAACTGGCAGAACAGGGTGAAGGAAAACAGAAAATTCTTACCTCCTGCCCATCATGTTTGCAGGGTTTGAGCCGTCTGGAAGGCGAGAGTGATGTTGAAGCCGAATACATTGTGGTTGAACTTGCTCGCCATCTAAAAGGTGAAAAATGGCAGCGTGATTTCATCAAACAGGTGAAAAACGGGGGCGTTGAACGGGTGCTCATGTAGCAGTATCCGGTCACCATTATGATTCATCGTCTGTTCCCTGATTCCGGCCGTGCGAGTGAAATATCGTTAGAAGGCCTTTATTTAAGACTGAACCTGCATCATGAAGCAGGTGAGGGTGAGGTACTGATTTATTCGAATTACATCGCAAGCATTGATGGACGCATTTCACGCTACAATCCAACAACAGATAATTACGAAGTGCCAAACTCACTCGCGAATGAGCGGGACTGGCGCCTTTATCAAGAGCTGGCGGCTCAAAGTGATGTATTGGTCACATCTGCACGTTATTTTCGACAGCTCGCATCAGGTACTGCACAGGAGATGCTTCCTGTTGGGTATAAATATCAGGACTTGCTGGCGTGGCGGATGCAACAGGGGCTTGAAAAACGACCAGCCGTTGCCATCTTAAGCCGGACACTTGATATACCGCTGGACGCCATTGCATTGTTACAGAAAAGGCAGATCTATGTATTCACCTCAGATGCTGCACCTGCTGATAAAAGAGCCCGGCTTGAAACACATGGCGTTAAGGTGATTAGCGCAGGTGAAACAGGGGTCGAAGGTATACGATTAAGAGAAGGTCTCATCGATTGCGGTTTTAGAAGTGTTTATATGATCGCAGGGCCGGAAGTGCATGGTACGCTGATCGCTGCGGGGGTATTGAATCGAATGTTTTTGACTACACGTTTTATGTTCTTGGGTAATGAGCATACACATGGTTTGTGTGAAGGTGGGCTTTCTGTGCCGCCAGAGATGGATTTACAGGCACTTTACAGGGATGAAAAAGGTCAACAGTTGTTTGCTGATTATGCGGTGGCTTGTACGGCTGGAAATAGATTGGAGAAATCATGAGCCAGGTTGAAATGTTTGGTATTCCTCATTGCGATACGATTAAAAAAGCACGCAAATGGCTCATGGCACAAGGCATTGATTATCAGTTTCACGATTATAAAAAAGAGGGTGTAAATCGTGACTTTTTGACTAAGTGGTGTGCGGCCAAAGGCTGGGAAACGCTTTTAAACAGACGAGGAACCACCTGGCGCAAACTTCCTGATGATCTGAAAGAGGATGTGGATGAGGCCAAAGCGATTCATTTGATGATGGAGAACCCTTCGATGATCAAACGTCCTGTATTGGTGACTTCTGGCGGTATAACGGTTGGATTTTCACCTGAAATTTATCAGGCACTGTTTGACTAGTGCAACATCACCATGAGAAACTTTTTATTGAGGGGCCTGTAGGAAAATTACAGGCGATTTATCAAACTGGAGAGGCTGATAAAGCTGCGGTGGTAATTTGCCATCCCCATCCTCAGTTTGGAGGTACGATGCGCAATAAAGTCGTGTATTGGATGGCACGTGCCTTTGAAAATCTGGGGCACCCAATTTTGCGTTTTAATTTTCGTGGCGTGGAACAGAGTGAAGGAAATTGGGATGAGGGTTTGGGGGAAGCCGATGATGCAGCTACAGCTCTGGACTGGATGCATGAAAAACATCCAGAGGTTCCACTCTGGCTGGCTGGTTTCTCTTTTGGTTGTTATGCAGGATTAACAGCTGCCCATCAAGATAGCCGGGTGAAACGTATGTTTGCGGTCGCACCCGCAGTGAATTTATGGGATTTCTCATTCATGCGTAATGAGACACGTCCGCTCAAAGTGATTCATGGTACCATCGATGAACTGGTACCTCATGAAATGGTATCGGCCTGGGTGGAGCTTCTCGATTCAGTTGAATATCACGAAATTGACGGGGCAGGGCACTTTTTTCCTGAACATATGGAACATCTACAGTTAGCACTCACGTCAACGTTATAGTTTGTTGTTTAAGCACTGAACCATCGTATGAATAGCTTGGCATCGACCGCTTGAGACAGACCTAAGACCTGTACCGGCCCAAATCTTCGGAACATATAAAAACAGACAAGAGAATTACTGAACGTTTTTAATGAGTGTTCCCGGAGCAGGTAGCTTATCTACGTCCATGCCATTGAGTGCAGCAAGTTTTTCTGCGGTAAAGCGACCCAGTATATGATTACCTCTTTTGGCAACTTTCTCCCAGCTATCACCTTGTCTCCAGATGTCGATACGAATTTTTGGCACGTCACCATCTTTGGCTACATCATAATGACGAAACGAGTCACGAATCTGGTTAAACTGTGTTTGATACTTCCCTTCTTCATTTCGCTGGCTATAGAGCATGATGATAAATGCTTTGGGGCCATCAAGAAAAACCGAAACGTCAATCGCGGCTTTACTGACATGGGGTGCAGATGCCATGATCATGCTTCTTGCATAGGGATAACCATCATGTTTGCCGGTTGTGATAGCACCTGTGTGCCTGCTTGGAAAAAGAGATCTTAATATCTCTTCAGCAGACTGGCGCTTTTGCAACTCTTTCAGACCCATCATGAAATAGACTTTTTCCTGACGAAGTCTGGCGGTGAGTGTCGCGGGTGAGTTTTTAATGATCCAGTTTTCAGGAAATTTAAGTTGAATACCAAGCACTGGATGTAAAAAACGTTGACCAACCACTGCACCATCTTTACTGCTATCTTTTAAAGGGTAGCCGCCTAACGCCGCAAGCATGGGCTCTTTGCCCACCCGGTTCATACCCTCTTTTTGTATAAGCGATTCTTTTGCAACGGCCTGTTGGATACGTTTTTTTGTTTCCGGATGGCTTGAAAATGCACCGTGATAACTTTTTACTTTTTCACCGGCATCGGTCTTCTCTTTTTTATTAATGGCATCGTGTCGTTCCAGCGTTTCGAGCAAGCGAATGGTGGCACTGGGGTCATAGCCGGACTTTGACAGGTATCTTAGTGAGAGTTCATCGGATTCTAATTCCTGTTCTCGTCCATATCCCAAAATGATGGATTGCGCCAGAAGGCTACTCAGGTTTGCAGCGGCTTGAGGAATGGGCACAAAAATGGAAGTGACAGTCATTCCAATGTTGTATGCCTGTGCCTGAGTATAACGTTGAACAGCATGGCGGGCTGTTACATGGCCAATTTCATGGCCGAGCACAGCAGCGAGTTCTGCCTCACTGTTAAACTGGGCTAAAAGACCACGATGAACATAGATATAACCACCGGGCAGTGCAAACGCATTGATCGTGCCATCGTCTACCACATGAAAACGATAAAAAAGCTCAGGCCGATCAGATGTCACGGCTACTTGTTGGCCAATTTTATTCACATAGATCACCAATGGGTCATCTTTGGGCAATAATGGCATTTGTTTGGCAACCATGAGTGAAAGTTGCTGCCCAAGCTTGAGCTCCTGTGATTCAGACATGAGTACAAAGTCCGTTTTCTTATTGGCCGGGTTAGTTGCACAGGCCGATAATATGATGGAAAGTGTTAGTAGGGAGAGAATGCTGAGTAAACGTTTCATTGTTTGATTATCTCCAGATCATAGGGTGAATGCAAGGCAAGATAGAGGTTTCCTTTGTTGGAAATGCGTATGGTTCCATGCACGATGACCTTGTCATTCTTTTTAAGTTTCGGAGGCGTTTTAAACCATTTTCGATAAGCTCTTGGAACGCTGATGGAGAGTTTTCCCAGTTTAAATCCCCATCTTTTTTTTCCAATCGAAACAACGTTTCCAGAGATGAGTCGAAATTGACCAATCAACGCTTCATTTGCCTGATTTGATTTGAGCAGTTCAAAACGTGGCGTGTTCCAGATGCCACTCTTTTTTTGTCTGGCCGCCTGTTCTTTTTTTAAGAGCATATCGGCATGATGAAAGTTGGGAGCAAAAATATACTGGTGGGCCCAACCACGCTCAATCATCTGCGCATTAATCCAGGTTCCATCCCTGAGATACACATGAGCTAACAGGCGGCCGTATTTGTCTTGTTTGTCCTTATCAAATTCAAGGCGAACCAGCTTCCCCTGTATAAGTGATAAAAGTTCCTTTTTCGCCTTTTTCCCCAAGGGCTGGCCGGGTTTCCCGCCATGGGCAATTTCAGGTGTGTTGATGCCAAGTAGCCGTACCTTTTCGCCTGCGCGTGTTTTAAAAGTATCCCCATCGTAAACTTTGTGAACAGTCACCCAGCGGCCGTACCCCAGCTGTGACAATGTGCCTGCAAATACTTGATGACTGAAAGATAACCCAAAAGTAACGCCTGCAAGCAGTAGAAGTAAAAAAGGGCGTGTGCGCATTACAGAGCGATTGGTATCAGGATTGGCATTAGAAATTGGCCTCTAACTTTGCAGCGTTCCAACCAGTTCCTGATAGCTCTCCATCTTGTGTTTGGAGAGGTAGTCGCGCAGTTCTTCCAGGACTTTGCCACAGAGCAGTGGATCATAAAAAAGACCCGTTCCGAGCCCAATCGTATCCGAGCCGGTGATGGCAAATTCAATGGCATCTTTCCCTGATGTGATGCCGCCCTGACCCAGAATTGGAATGTTATGTTTGGCTGCAACCGCACGCGTTTGATGAATCTTCCACAGTGCTACGGGTTTGATGGCAGGCCCTGACAGGCCACCGGAGATGTTGCCGATAATCGGTTTTCTCGATTCAATGTCCACAGCCATGCCAACCAATGTGTTGATAACAGAGAGACCATCTGTACCCGCTTCGATGCAAAAGCGTGCAGTTTCGGCAATATCAGCATTGTTGGGTGAAAGTTTGGTGATCAGCGGTTTTTTTGTCATCGGGCGCATCGCCTCAACCACTTTGGCAGCCATGACAGGATCATTGCCAAAATGCACACCACCTTCTTTTACATTGGGGCAGGAGATGTTGATTTCGATTGCGGTGACGGGCGAATCATCAAAAATGGCCGCAACCTCGGCATATTCCTTAAGTGAAGTGCCGTTGGCATTGGCCCAGAACTGGGTCTCATCATGCGGCAGGTTCGGCAAAACATCTTCAATCACATACCCTGCACCCGGATTTTGCAAGCCAATGGCATTGAGCATGCCTGATGGTGTTTCGTAAACACGATGTGGTGCATTGCCCATGCGTGGTTCAAGTGTCGTACCTTTGAGAATCACCGCACCAACATCTTTGTTGGAAAAACCTTCGACCCGTGTGTATTCCTCACCAAAACCAACACAGCCCGAAAGCAGCACAATTGGAGATTGAAGTGTTAATCCTGCAAATTGAACGGATAGGTCAGGAACAGGAGGTTCAGATTTAGACATCGGGTCACTCTAGCTGCATGTGTTTCGTCCGTCATGATGAAAAGTCAGCCGGGGAATATTTTTGTGCCTGAAGATGGGTTGTTTCAATGTTGGACGGGATTTCATTTTTTCGATAACGTTTGTAAATAAGGGTAAATCATTTCCTTTGTTTGAGATTTATCATCCAAAAGCAAGGAAAAAATGAGGTATGAGGGGGGTCATCGATGGAAAATAAAGTGATGTGTAGAAAGTAAAAAGATATGGATGAATCCGCGCGTTATTTAATGTTTCATGCCGTTATCGTGTTACTTATCGGGCTTTTAGCAGGCATACCTTATGGAAGAGCAATCATCACAAAAAACAATGAGCGTTTGATCGAAGCATGGCGAGTCGCTCATGCAGCGCTACCAATAGGTGCAATTTTAATGTTGGCACTTTCTGCGTTATTAACTGATTTAAACATAGTCGCGAATCTTAAATGGGCAATTTCTATTCTGTTTATTCTCTCTGGTTATGCTTTTGTGTGGGCGTTAATGCTAGGGCCCGTAGTCGGTTATCGAGGTTTATCTTCCAGAGGCCCGATAGCTGCAAAATTGGTGTATTGTGGTAATTTGTTAGGAGCCATTACATCGCTCTTTGGCACATTGATTTTATTGTATGCAGCATGGTTGAATTTATGAGTACTGAACAATAATCAGGCGTTTAAGCACGTCACTGCATTCGCAGGATAAAGACTGCGTTGTTTAATTTTGTCGTTAGCATAAAGGTCACCCAAGCGGTGATGTGAATTTAATATTTGGAGAGTCAATATTATGTTTTATCTGATTTATGTAAGCTCAGCTATCAAGTTAATGGATCAGGATGAGCTATTGCTTCTTCTAAAGGAAGCCCGTGAAAATAATCATAAGCTTGGGGTAACTGGAATGCTTTTGTATAAGGAAGGGAACTTTATGCAAATACTTGAAGGGGAGAGGCACGTCATTTTAGAATTGTATGATATGATAACAAAGGACAGTCGCCATAAGAATGTCATTAAAATCATGACGGGAGATATTAAAAAAAGAAATTATGCGGAATGGTCAATGGGCTTTTTCAATATGGATAAGGCCGGAGACTTCCCAAAATATAATGAATATATTGATACGAATCTTACGTTAAGGTCGTTTCAGAATGATGCTAAGCATGCCTACAAGTTTATTATGCGATTTAATGAGATTAATTGACAGCTCACCGTACCCGATGAACCGTTTAAGTATGGGCCAGGTTCACTGAATTCAAAGATTAGCATTTTAAGGAGAGCTTTTTGGATTTCACCAAAATGAGTGATAAAGAAATTTTGAATATCGTAAATCCAATCATGGATAATTTGATGGATGCTTCCACAGATATTGATCATGAGAGGCATATCCGGGATTTTAGCGCGAGAATGAAAGATATCGTAACAAAAGCGTATTTTCAAAAGATCTGTAAACAGTATCAAAGTGAAAAGGGAACCTTCTCAAAAAGAGCGTTTGTTGCAGTGTTTAAACGTCCTGATGCTGTCGCTGTTGTTTGGAAACAATGGTTCACAAAAGCACAGGGCGAATATGTTGCAGAGCTTCTTTTGATCGAAGAAGACGGGAAGTATCTTGTTGATCATACGATGATTTTTTAAAAAAATGCAAATGGGGGAAGTGAAGCGAGCATCATTGATCAGGATAAGAAATAAGCTGGGCTAATTAAGCCGCTCTTCCAGTAAATCAGTGACTCTACACGACATTAATGTCACTGGCATCACTCAACAATAGATTACGATTCATTTAAGGACTCATATCATGCCAAACAAAGAACAAACTGTTGTGTTTGATCAGAAACGCGCTTCTTCTTACGATAAACAAGTTGCAAAATTAGCACCGATGCGTGAGGCACTTAATTTTGTTGTTCAGATGGTACTTTCCGAACTTTCTGTCGATGCGCGGGTGCTCTGCATCGGTGTTGGAACAGGCTTGGAATTGATTGATCTTGCTCAGGCATTTCCACAGTGGCGATTTACTGTTGTTGAGCCTGCGGCTCCGATGTTGGATATTTGTCGCGAGCGAGCTGAAGCGTGTGGTATCACATCACGTTGTACGTTTCACGAAGGTTATCTTGATTCACTTCCTGAATCCGATGCTTTTGATGCGGCGACTGCTGTTTTGGTTTCTCAATTTATCATGCAGTCAGATGAACGGCGTGAGTTTTTTCGCCAGATTGCTGCGCGGCTTCGTCCTAGGGGATATCTGGTGAGTGCTGACCTGGCTTCTGATATGTCCACTTCAACTTACAAAAGCCTTTTTGAAGTATGGGCACGGACAATGACCTATTCTGAAATGCCTGCTGAGGAAGTTGAAAAACGTCTCGCTTCTTTGGGTCAAAAAGTGGCGGTGCTGCCACCGAAGGACATTGAATCTATCATTGCATCAAGTGGCTTTGACACACCTGTATTGTTTTTTCAGACGCTTCTGATTCACGCTTGGTATTCTAAATTGGCTTCCTGAAATTGAGAACGATTGATAGCCGCTGGGTTAGAGTGTTGGTGTATTTGGTTATTTGACGTATGTGAAATTGTGGTCTATTTAATAAACTATATGAAGTAGCAGGGGGATTCTATGTCAAATAAATCAGATATATATCAAAGTCACGTTTGTTCATCTGGCGTCGATCAAAGAGAATATGAAATGTTTCAGTCGCTGCTTGACCGTGTCTATCTAAAGAGTGCACTGGATCTTCTTCTGGCAGGGCTCAGAAATTCAGTCAAAAGTGAGATGGCCTATAAACATGTTGAACGGGCAAAGGTTTTGAAAATTGCAGGTGAAGGTAAACATCAGCAGGAATATGCAGCGGGCCTTAATCATCGCGCTATTGATCAGCTCAAAGCCGCGAGTCAACAGGTACGTATGGCTGTAGAAAAACTGGACGTAGATATGACCACTACGCGTGAAATTGATGAAGCGATTGGAAACAGTGTATTTCAGACATCTGTCCAAGTTGAGATTTTACCAGAAGTGAGAAAAATACTTTTGGAATCTGATGCAACACCGACTGAAACGGGTTATCTCTACAAGGGGCTTGGCGATGCCGAAGCTTACAGTACCCCGATTCGTAATACGCTTAAGGAGCTGGCTAACGAAATTGATAGCCTGACTGATACGCGAGGGAAGCCCAGTAGAGGCAAAGAAGCGGATACAAAAGGTGTGCCGGTATGGAAGGTTATTGCAACCAAAGTCATTGTCTTGATTATTCGTGCACTGATTGCAATTTGTAAAACATGGAATGCGATTGTCTGCGCGATTATTGAGTGGATTTGGAAACTGATTGAAAAGCGGGTGATTGAAGAGGTTTATGGCTGGTGCAGAGATCAACCTGCCGTTGAAGGGTAGGACGCAAGGCCATGCTTTGGCGTCATTATCTCTTGCCTATTTCTCTGGCACTATGCTGGCTATCGGCAGTGGCTCTTTTTTCTTCCGGCTGTGCCAGTCCTGAAATCAAAGAACCCATTGAAGCCACAGACCCTATCACCGGCGGTCAGGTTGTGCTTCTGCGTGTGCAGGTGAATGAACGGACTGTTGCGGATAATCTGAGAAGTCAGGTTTGCACACCGCAGACACGGGAGTTTGATGATCCGTATGATCCCAACGCTGCCAAGTGGCGTCTCCAACTGCATGTCACTTCAGTCATGGATGATTGCACTCAGGTGACGTTTACCTGTCGGGATGGCTCGACACACAGTAAAAAAGTCTGTTTAAACCAGCCTGTGGATACCGGGTGTAAAAGTAGCAGCAACAGGCCTGTTTTGATTTCGGTATCAAGTTTGTAGGTAACTATGTAAGGCCTTGTCAGGCATATAAGAGAACTGAACTCAGGTATTTGTAATGCAACACTGTGTTATTTTATTTGGCAGTGTGAAATTGATGTAGTCGCAGATTAATTCACCGTTTTTTCAAGCAGATCAGCAGCCTTTAATAGTTGACCGCGAATATCGCAGGCTTCATCGGAAAGTATCTGCAAAAAAGCAGGGGCAATATCTGCTGCAACAGGAACGGTGGCTGGGCTTAAGCCTGGAAAGGCCCGTTCAAAACTTCGGGTGCGCATGCGCCCCGGGTTGATGGTATTGAAACGCATGCCTGTTGATGGATGTTCCGCCTGCCACATCGCTGCGGCATAACCCAGCGCACGTTTCGCCATGCCGTAAGCATGCCAGTTGGGTTGATCCTCATTGATCATATCACAGGTGGTGAAAATTACAGATGCAGATTCAGCGCGTTTGAGCAGCGGGAACATGATTTGAGTGAGCAGGTTGGGAGCGGTGAGGTGAATATCCAGCGCGCCTTTGAATACGTCCGGTTTCACGTGTTGCATCGGGGCACAACGCTTCAGGCTGCCTGCACAGTGCACCAGTCCATCCAGATGTGGAACCTGATCTTTCAGGGCAAGAAAGAGTTTTCCATAGTTGTCAAAATCGGTGAGGTCAAAAGGAATACAGAGACAACGTCCGCCTGCCTTTTCAATGCGAGACTGGGTTTTACCCAAAGCTTCATCATCGCGGCCAAGTGCAATCACATTGGCACCTTTGGCACCTAACTGTTGTGCAATCGCCCGGCCTAAGCCAGAGGATGCACCGGTGACCATGATAACCTTATTTTTAAAATCGTTATCACTTTCAAAACTTTCTTTCTCAAAAGATTTAGACATGCTGTTTACTCCCTGAAGGGCGGGATGTTAACCACAGAGGGCGTAGAGGGCACAGAGAAATTTTCATAGGCTTTGCACAGGCTGGGATTTGAGTGTGCGGGTGTTATGCTGTCCCCCGACATTTATATTCGAGGTAATACATGGCCGAACATCAATATATCTATTCTATGGAAGGCGTTGGCAAGGTTGTTGACGGCAAAAAAGAGATTCTGAAAGATATCTATCTCTCGTTTTTTCCGGGCGCTAAAATTGGTGTGCTGGGTCTGAATGGTTCGGGTAAGTCTACATTGCTAAAAATTATGGCGGGCATTGATACTGAAATTCTTGGTGAAGCACGCCCGGCACCGGACATTCGTATTGGTTATCTTTCTCAGGAGCCGGAGCTGGACCCGGCCAAAGATGTGCGTGGCAACGTCGAAGAGGGTGTCGCCGAAACCAAGGCTTTGCTGGATGCATTCAACGAAATCAGTATGAAATTTGCAGAGCCGATGTCGGATGATGAGATGAACAACCTCATTGAAGAGCAGGGTAAATTGCAGGATAAAATCGATGCAGCCGATGCATGGGACTTGGAACGCAAGCTTGAAGTGGCAGCGGATGCACTGCGTTTGCCGGAGTGGGATGCTGATGTCAGCAAACTATCCGGTGGTGAACGTCGCCGTGTAGCGTTGTGCCGTTTGCTGCTGTCAAACCCTGATATGCTGTTGCTTGATGAACCGACCAACCATCTGGATGCAGAATCAGTGGCATGGCTGGAGCGTTTTTTACATGACTATCCGGGAACCGTTGTGGCCGTGACCCATGATCGCTATTTCCTCGATAACGTGGCTGGCTGGATTCTGGAACTGGATCGTGGCCGTGGTATTCCATTTGAGGGGAATTACTCATCCTGGCTGGAGCAGAAAGACAAACGCCTCTCTCAGGAAGAGAAAGAGGAGTCCTCACGTCAGAAAGCGATTAAACATGAATTGGAGTGGGTGCGTGCTGGCACCAAAGGTCGCCATGCCAAGTCTAAAGCCAGACTGAAGGCCTTTGATGAGTTGAATTCAGTTGAAGTTCAGAAACGTAACGCCACCAAACAGATTTTCATTCCGACCTCTGAACGGCTCGGTGGTACCGTGATCAAAGCAGAAGGGGTCTGCAAAGGATTCGGTGATCGTGAGCTGGTTGAAAACCTTGAGTTTAACCTGCCGCCGGGTGGTATTGTCGGCATCATCGGTGCCAATGGTGCGGGTAAAACGACACTTTTCAGGATGCTCACAGGTCAGGAGAAACCCGATTCAGGTACACTGATCATTGGCGAAACCGTGCAGCTCTCTTACGTTGATCAGAGTCGTGATGCGCTTGATCCTGAAAAGACAGTCTGGGAAGAGATGTCCGATGGCAATGATGTTATTTATCTTGGTAAACATGAGGTGCAATCCCGTGCCTATTGCGCTCGTTTCAATTTTAAGGGTGGAGATCAGCAGAAAAAGATGAAGGCTCTCTCCGGCGGTGAACGTAACCGTGTGCATTTGGCCAAGATGTTAAAAACCGGTGGCAATGTACTGTTGCTGGATGAGCCAACCAATGATCTTGATGTGGAGACACTGCGTGCACTGGAAGAGGCACTGCTTGATTTTGGCGGTTGCGCTGTGGTGATTTCACATGATCGCTGGTTTCTTGATCGTATCGCAACCCATATCCTTGCATTTGAAGGTGAAGGGCATGTGGAGTGGTTTGAGGGTAACTTCGCTGATTATGAAGCAGATAAAAAGAAACGTCTGGGTGAAGATGCTACCCAGCCACATCGGATGAAATATAAAAAGCTTGCTTAAAAATATGTAATCCAGATCACTAAAAAATGCAAAAAAAAGGGGCTTTGACCTTGTTATTTTTGTGTATTTTATTAAAGAATAACGTTTGTGAATGTATTTTATAATATTTTAGCAATATGATGTTTTTTATGATGTGTATCACTGTTGTGGCTGCAAGCGTATTTTAAAATGAACTCCTGTTTAAGGAGTGTGATATGTTTGAAAGCTCTTTTTTATCGAATATGACCATGATGAACTGGAATTCGGCTATACAATGGTATTTTAATCATTTAAACACCGCACCTCTCATTCATGCCTGGCAAGATGGTCAGGCATTTTCGCAACATGATTGGCAGACTTTTCTGGTGTTGAATGTGAATTTTTTAGTGCTGTTTTCTCTTGTTCGTCTACTGGTTGCTGTGCATCAGAAATCAGCCTTTCATGGTTGGGTTCAAAATAAACGCTCACAATTAAAACACAGACCACAAAAAGAGAGTCAGACAAGGATTGAGGCAAAGATTACAGATTCTGAATGTTTGAATCAGGCGTATAATCTTCATCGTTTTGCCATGTATGATGGAGCCTTAAACAAATATAAACAGGCCTTTCAATCTTCTCCATACGAACTGAATACTTATTTGGTTGGTATTAAAATCATCTCTGAAATGGAAGAACCGGATCAACAGTTTGTTCAATTTCTCCAGTCTGGTATTGCCAAATTGCGCACAAAACGCCCTGCGATTTGGAATGAAGTGGCTAGATATGGTCAGGAAAAGGCACCGGGTTTGTATCAGTGGCAGCTTGCTCCATAAAAGACCAAGTAGTTTTTCAGAATATCTTTAGTATTGAATCAAAGAGAAAATTCCTGTTTTAAATATGAAGCAGGGGTTTTCTCTTTTTTGGTATAGTATGGTAATCGTTATGTACTGGTGCTAATCCCCTAAGTTTTGGTCGCAGAGCATGGATCCATGGGTTAAATTTTCGGATTTTCAGAAAACAGAGGAAATAAGTTTGATCATGTGTTGATGGCTGGGAGAGATAGCAATGAAAAATGAAACAAACGCACCGCTACAAGGCCAGTGTTTATGTGGCTCTATTAAATATGAAGTTGATCAACTTGAACCACACATGGGCCATTGCCACTGCTCGATGTGCCGCAAGTTTCATGGCGCAGCCTTTGCAACTTTTGGCGAAGCAAAAAACGAAAACTTTCGTTGGCTTCAAGGGGTGGATCTTTTAAGCAGCTATGTCGCAAGCAATGGAGCGACACGTCAATTTTGCAGGACGTGTGGATCAAGCATGACTTTTAAGGCATCAAGTGGACAGGAAGAACGGGTGGAGTTCTCTTTGGGGACACTTGATAGTGAGATAAATTTACGCCCCGATGCACATATATATTTTGCATCGAAGGCAAACTGGATGGAAGTTTGCGATCATTTACCAAAACATGCCGAAGGCAGGAACAGTCCACTGGAAGCATAACGATATAATTCAGTTGAAGTATTTAAATTTATCGCCGGGTAGTTCACTGTTTGTTCAAATTTCATCTAAGGTATGCTGTTATGCAGGTTTATTGGGCTCTGATGGCCTGTGAAAGTTGCTTGAGCGATGATGAAAGCAGAGAGGAGGAATACCCATATGATGAATCGGCATTATCCAGACCAGATTCTTGCACTTCCTAAATTCGAAGGCCCTTTTGATGCTTATGAATTGCAGGCGAAACATTGCAATATTCTCTTTGCCTCATACCCATCCGGGACAGTCATTGACTCGCATATACATGAAACCGATAACATTGGTATCATTACACAAGGGGAACTTATTTTAACCATGGATGGCAAGACAGAGAGAATTTCGGTGGGTAGCTGGTATCATGTTCCTGCAAATAAAGAACATGCGGCTTCATTTGAAGTTGAAACATCGGAAATAGAATTTTGGTTTAACGAAGATGATATGAAAGGATCAATATGATTGGTTATTTAACACTTGGCAGCAATGATTTAGAAAAAGCTGCTCATTATTACGACAGTTTGCTTAACGGGATAGGTGCTACGAGAGCATATAAAACGGAGGAACTGGCAGTCTGGAGCTTTGGTGAAGGCACGGCTTTGTTTTCTATTACGAAACCTTTTGATGGGAATCCGGCGACAGTAGGGAATGGTGTTATGATTGCATTAGAAGCAGAAAGTCCTGAGGCGGTGGATGTTCTGCATGCTGAAGCATTAAGGCTTGGAGGAACCAATGAGGGAGACCCCGGACAACGAGGGAAAAGTTTTTATATCGGGTATTTTCGAGATCTTGATGGCAATAAACTTAATTTTTTCTGCCGCACATAATTTGGCGCATCATAAAGATATCAAGGCAGATCGTTATTGCGGGTGCTCATGTCGGCGGCTGCGTGGTATTATGTTTAGGAAAGGAATGGTTTGATGAACTATAAAGGCGGTTGCCATTGTGGTGCCATACAGTTTGAAGTTGAAGCGTCTGAAGTGATTGAATGTAAGGATTGTAATTGCAGTATTTGTTCAAAATCCGGATATTTGCATCTGATTGTCCCTAAATCTAAATTCAAATTGCTACAGGGTGAAAGCAATTTAACGACCTATACATTTGGTACTGCTGTAGCCAAACATAGATTCTGTAAAATATGTGGTGTTAAATCGTTTTACATACCGCGCTCTAATCCTGATGGTTATGATGTGAATGTTCGTTGCCTTGAGCCACAACCCAGGGAGTTGATCATTGAAACCTTTGATGGGAAACATTGGGAACGGCATGCACATAAACTTTCTTCTCTCAGCAAAGAAAGGCCATAAATATCGTTCATGGAAATGATATTTATAACTGAGTTATAATGTATAAAGAGCTTTTCAGCGCAGTTGCGATTGTATTGACCTTGATAGCTTTTTTCCCTTACATACGTTCAATTTTGCAAGGGAAAACAAAGCCGCATGTATTCTCTTGGGTGATTTGGGGTTCTACCACATTTGTGGTTTTTCTGGCACAGCTTGCAGATAAGGGAGGGGTGGGTGCTTGGCCCATCGGTGTGTCAGGTATTGTCACTATCTATGTAGCATGGTTGGCATACACGTACAAGTCAGATAACACGATCACCCAAACAGACTGGTTGTTTTTTATCGTGGCAATGTCGTCCTTACCGTTTTGGTATCTGACTTCCGATCCATTATGGGCAGTGGTGATATTAACAACGGTGGATGTGATGGGGTTTGGGCCAACCTTCAGAAAAGCATATAGCCGTCCATTTGAAGAACAACTCATGTTTTATACACTTTTTATCATGCGTAATTTTTTCGCCATCGTGGCCTTGGAACACTATTCACTGACAACTGTTCTGTTTCCTTCGGTGACAGCAGTAGCATGTCTCACGTTTGTTTTGATGGTGATGTGCCGAAGGCGAACAACATACCAATGATCGTGGTAGATCATACTCCGTGGACTGATAAGGTCAGACAAATAAAACTGGCTAGGCTTGTTCTTGCTTTTGGGTGCAGATTGTAATGAATGTGACAGGTTAGTGTGATTTGGGTTCTGTATCTCATATCCAACACTCCATCTATTCATTCTAGATAAAGTGTTGTATCCACCACCTGAGACCACCACCGAAAGCATCGGTAATCGGGCTGGCGATTATCGTTTAAGCTCCTGATGAGCTCGCAAGGCGAGTGAATAGGAGGATTATCATGGTTTATCACACTGCATTGGATGTATCACTGCGTTCTGTCTCTA